>Ga0315912_10000762_pt1 | contig 48894 bp, 39 predicted proteins | sample VfabasoilMG_FD_204469 | JGI IMG/M metagenome (GOLD analysis project Ga0315912, IMG submission 204469) | Garden soil microbial communities collected in Santa Monica, California, United States - V. faba soil | ecosystem: Environmental > Terrestrial > Soil > Garden | place: USA: California... | reverse complement strand
GCGCGCTGTTCCTGCAGAACCGCATGGTGTCCGCGATCGGGGGCGACCTCGATCACAAGAGCTGCTGGGAAGTGCTGACGAGCGACGAGCTCGCGGCCCGCTATTTCAGCATCGCGGAACGGCAGCTCTTTCGCCGCCACGTGCTCTGGACTCGTATCGTCAGCGAGCGGCGCACCGATACGCCGGACGGCCCGATGGATCTCCCGGAGTACGTTCGCGAGTACCGCGAGGAGCTCGTGCTGAAGCCGAATCGCGGCTACGGCGGCGCCGGCGTCGTGCTCGGCTCGGCGCTCACGCAAAGCGAATGGGAGACGCGGCTCGACGAAGCGCTCGCCGCGCAGCACGATCCGCACGGCCAGTGGGTCGTGCAAGCGGCGGCCACTCTGCCGGTGCACCTTTTTCCCGTGCTCGACGAGCAAGGCCGCACGCACGAGGAGCCGTTCTACGCCGTCATGGGGTTTGCGCCGACGGACCACGGGCTCGGCATCATCGCGCGCGTGTCGCAGAAGCAGGTCGTCAACGTCGCGCAGCGCGGCGGCCTCGCGGCCGTGCTCGTCGGCTACAGGCCCGAGGATCTAAAGAGCTCGACGCGCTCGCCCGTGCAGGCCGATCTCGCGACTCAGGAGCTGCGCGCGCTCGTGCAGCGTTTGCGCGACCTTGACGGCGTCATTCACTTGCTCGAATGGGACGAAGAGACCTACCGGCCGCGCGATGCGGCCGAGGATCGCGCGTCGCAGCTCGCCGTGCTCGGCGCGCTGCGGCACGACCTCTTGGTCGGCGACCGCCTCGGCGATTTGCTCTCGGCGCTCGAGGCGCGCGAGGACCTCAGCGAGCGACAGCGCGTGGAGCTCGGCCGGCTCGGCCGCCTGCGACGTACAGCCGTGGCGCTGCCGCAAAGCCTCGTCGCGGCATTCGTGGAGACGCGCTCGCATTGCCTTGCGGCATGGGAGGAGGCGCGGCGCGCAGACGACTACGCCACTTTCCTCGGTCCTTTCGCGCAGCTCTTGAAGCTCATGCGCGAGCGCGCCGAGGCGCTGAAGCTCTCGGACGAGCTCTACGACGGCGTGCTCGACGAGCACGAGCCCGGCATGCGGCTCGCGCGGCTCGATCCGTTGCTTCGAACGATGGGCGCGCGCTTGCGCCTGCTCGTGCCCGCGCTCGCGGAGCGTACGCGACGCTACGCGGACTCGCTGCCGCGCGGCGGCTACAACCAGGTGCGGCAGCAGAGTTTCTGCACGGCGCTGCTGACCGACATGGGCTTCGACTTCGCGCGCGGCCGCCTCGATCGCTCAACGCACCCGTTCACGATGATGACGAGCGACGACGACGTGCGGCTCACGATCCGCTCGAGTCCTACGGATCCGCTGCGCGCGATCTTCGCGACGCTGCATGAAGGTGGGCACGCGCTCTACGACCAGGGTTTGCCGCAAGAGCTGCACGGCACGTTGCTCGCGGACGCACCGAGCATGGGCATCCATGAATCGCAGGCTCGGCTCTGGGAGAATCACGTCGGGCGCAGCGCCGCGTTCTGGCGCCACTATTTCGCGAAGCTGCAGGCTGCGTTTCCTGCGCGACTGCAGGGGCTCGATGCGCGCGCGTTTCACCGCGCGATCAATGTTGTAGTGCCTGGCGTCAACCGCGTGTCTGCCGACGAGGCCACCTACAACCTGCACGTGCTCGTGCGCTACGAGCTCGAGATCGCGCTGCTCGACGGCGACCTCGCCGTCGCGGACCTTCCCGGCGCATGGGACGAGCGCTACGAGAAGTATCTCGGAGTCCGAGCCGAGCTGCCGCGCGACGGTTGCCTGCAGGACGTGCATTGGGCGCTCGGCGAGTTCGGATATTTCCCGACGTACACGATCGGCAATCTGTACGCGGCGCAGCTCGTCGATGCGTACGACGACGGCCACGATCTCGATACCGAGCTCGCCGGCGGAAACCTGGCCTCGCTGCGGGCGTGGCTCGCGGAGAACGTCTATGCGTACGGCACCGAGCTCCCGGCCGAAGCGCTGATCGAGCGCATCACGGGGCGTACGCTCGACGCCGATCCGTTCTTTACGCGCCTCGAGCGCCGCGTCGCCGAGCTCGAGTAGCCGCGCTCGTCAATCGAGCACGTGCGTGAGCAGACCGTCGGCGAGCTTCGGCTCGAACCACGTCGATTTCGGCGGCATGAGCAAGCCTGCGTCGGCGACGGCCATGAGCTGCTCCATGCGCGTCGCGTGCAGCGCGAACGCGACGGCCGCTCGGCCGGACTGCACGCGCCGCTCGAGCTCGGCTAGGCCGCGCACGCCGCCCACGAAGTCGATGCGTGCATCGGTACGCGGGTCGCCGATATTCAGGATCGGGGCGAGCAAATGGTCCTGCAGCAAGCTCACGTCGAGGCTCGCGACGGGATCGCGGCGCGGCACGAGGGCGGAACGAAGTTTGAGCTCGTACCAAGCACCCGCAAGAAACATCGCGAACGTCTCCGTCGCCGCGGGCGATCTCGCGGCCTGTAGCCGCTCCACGCTGAACGATTCGCGGATTCGCGCGAGCAGCGCGTCGGGCGAAAGGCCGTTCAAGTCGCGGACGACACGGTTGTAGTCGAGGATGCGCATCTCGTCGTGCGGGAAAGCGACGCAGAGGAAGAATTCGTGGCTCGCGTTCGGCGAGCCGCGGCGCTGCGCGGCGACGCGCGCCGCTGCGGCCGAGCGGTGATGGCCGTCGGCGATGTAGAGCGCGTCGAGCTTGTCGAGCTCTGCTTCGAGCGTCGCGTCGGTCGCGGGCGTCGCGCCCCAGACCGTGTGCACGACGTCGTTCGGCCCCATCACGGAGAACAACGGCGCCGCGTTCGTGGCGATTGCGAGCAGCTCGCGCAGCGCGTCGCTGGCGCGGTACGCGAGCAGCACGGGCCCGGTTTGCGCGTTCAACGTCGCGATGTTGCGCACGCGATCGTTCTCTTTGTCGGGCCGCGTCAACTCGTGGCGCTTGATGAGATTCTGCTCGTAGGCACGCACGGAGCCGACGAATGCGATCCCGGTCTGGATGCGGCCGCTCATCTCCATGCGGTACAGGTAATAGGTGGGCTTGCTTTCCCGAACGAGCACGCGCTCCGCGACGAGCCGCTCGAGGCTGCGCGCGCCTTGCGCGTAGGCCTCGTCGGAGTAGGGCGAGCTGCCTTCCGGCAAGTCGATCTCGGGCCGCGAAATGTGCAGGAAGCTGCGCGGCCGGCCCGCGGCGAGCGCGCGCGCTTCGTCGGTGCTCACGACGTCGTAGGGCGGCGCGACGACCTCGGCCGCGCTGGCTGCCGTCGGCCGCAGCGCGGCGAACGGGCGAACGAGCTTCGCCATGAGCTAACGCGCCGGCTTGCGGAACACGAGCACGGCCTGGTCCGTGTGGCCGCGCAGCCCTTCCGCGCGCATGCTCTGCTTCAAATCGTCGGCCGGGTTCGCAAGCAGCTTGCTGTCTTGCACGAGCTCGAAGCCGGCCGCCGTCACCTCGCTCTTGATCGCAGCAGGGTCGATGCGGTGCAGCGTCGTCGCGTCGCGCCAGCCGGAGCCCGCCTCCGCGTTGTGATCGACGACGAGATAAATGCCGCCCGGCTTCAGGGCCGCGAAGATCTTCTTGTTCATATCGGCCGTGTCGACGCTCTCGCTCGCGTCGTTGCGCTTCAGGTCGTGGTAGAACTGCACGATCAGCACCGCGTCGACGTTCGTCGGCAGCTGCATCTGGTTGTAGTGCGCCTGCGTGAAGGTCGCGTTCGCGTGCGCGGCGTCGAATGCGCGCGCGGGCTCGCCGCCGAAGCGCTCGATCCACGGCATGTCGACCATGTAGACGTGGCCCGACGGGCCGACGGCCTCGACGAGCATGTTCGTCCAGTAATGGCCGAACGCCGCGAGCTCGACGACTCGCGCGCCTTCGGCGATGTTCGCGAGCATCAGCGTCTCGGCGGGTTTGCGGTCGGCGTCGCGCGCGCGTTGATCGGCGGGGCGCGCCGGCGACTCGACCGCGCGTTTGATGTTCGCAGCCGCGGCGGCCGGCACGGTGTACGTGGCGGGCGCTTGCGCGGCGGCATGGGCGAGCGTCAGCACGGCAGCTGCCGCCAGAATCGGTCGTAGCGAACGCATGGGGGTCTCCTTCGGCTTGCTTCGTTCTACCCGCGATCGGGAGGCCGATTCTAGCTCGCCGCGTGTGCGCCGCGCCCTCTTCAGTCAGGCTCGCGGACGCTGTAGCCCTTCTGCGCCAACTGGGATACGAGCCCATCCTCCATGAGCAGCTCGCCGATATCGAGCACGGCAAAGCTCGTGCGGTGGCGGGTCAGCGCGTCTTCGGCGCCCGAGAGCCATTTCTGCTGCGATTCCCTGGACAGCTCCTGCATGACGTCGCGTTCGCTGCTGATCAGAAACATCGCCGAGCACGGATTCTCACCCGTGCGCAGTGCCACGGCGCGGAATTCGCCGATACGGCCGTTGGCCCATTCGTTGGCGCGGCGCTTGATCGCGTCGAGATCGGTTTCCATGCGGCTCAGCTCGAGCTCGAAGCAGGCGTGCTCGTTGTCGGGCGGCAGGCTGTTCATGAGCGCGCGCATGCGCGCGGCTGCCTCGTCGGGCTCGAGCTCGAGCTTTCGGACGGCGCTCGTGTCGATCCGCTGCAGCTTGCGATTTTTGCGCGCCAACCGCTCGATTTGCTCGAAGATCGCGTTCGGCGGCGCCAGCCCCGCCTCCTTCTGAACCTCGTCGCGCATGCCCTGCATGGCGAACAGCGGCCGCAGCTCGTCGATGTCGTCGTTCCTCGGAAAATAGCGCGACTTCAGCGCCGCATAGCGCCCGTAGAGCTCCGGGGACAGTACTTCCTGCAACCTCTCGCGGTTCGGCATGTGGCTCAACTCTTCGTTCAACCGCATCCCGTCTCTCAAGTTTTTCAGTCCGTTCGACGTCGACGATACCGAGATACCCACGCTCGGCTGCGTCAGATAGACGCCCGATTCGGCTAGCACTCTTTCGACTCGCGTCGAGTCCCACTCCATGCGCTTCGGTACCGGGGCGAACGACGGAAAGATCCACAGCACGTTGTCGCCGTTGCTGACTCTCCACAATGGCGGCCCGGGCAAGCGGCCCGTCACGACGATGACTTCGGGTAGCTCCGCTTCTTGCAGCTCGGTCTGGGCCGGCAATCGAGCGGGCAGGGCTAGCAACGACACTAACGCTACGAGGGTTCTGCGCAGCACGGTGGGCTCGGTCATGGTGGGTCGGCGCCATTCCGGCACCGTTCACGGCAAAACTCAATCGGTTCCGACGGGGCAGGACGGCGTTATGATCGGAGCGTGATCGTCCAAGCCCGACGAGCGAAACGATACGCGGCGGCCGTTGCGGTGCTGCTTGTAGCGCCGCTGTCCGGCCTGGCGCAGCAGGCGCCCGCGGCCGGCTTTGCCGACGCGCTGCTCGGCCGTTGGGACTTGACGATCGAAGGGGCGGACGCTCGTTATCCGTCGTGGCTCGAGGTTCGCTTGCGCACCGAGACCGAGCTCATGGCGCAGTTCGTGGGCCGCGTCGGCAGCTCGCGCTACGTCAGCGACATTGCGTATGCGAATGGCCGTGTCACGTTGCGTGTACCCGTGCAGTACGAGCGCGACATCGACGCGTTGCGCTTCGAGGGCACCGTGCGCGGCGACCGAATCGACGGCACCACGCTCGCGCCCGACGGCGCGGCGCTGAAGTTCACGGCCGTTCGCGCGCCGGCGCTGCCGCAGTCGCGGGCCAGGTGGCGCGCCGCTGCGCCGCTCGGCAACGGCCGCGATCTCGCAGGCTTCAGGCCGCGCAGCGCGGAGCACTCGGGTTGCTGGAGCGTGCAAGGCGGCGTGCTCGCCGCGACGCCGCCGTGCGTGGACTTGGTCAGCGAGGCGACGTTCGGCGATTTTCGCTTGCACGCGGAGATCAGATTTCCGCCGGGCAGCAATAGCGGCGTCTATTTACGCGGCCGCTACGAGGTGCAAATCCAAGACGACGCGGGCAAAGCGCTCGACTCGCTGCGCATGGGCGGAATCTACGGCTTCATCGCGCCGTCCGTCGACGCGGCGCGGGCAGCCGGCGAGTGGCAGTCGCTCGACGTCGAGCTCGTCGGCCGCTACGTCACGGTCGTGCTGAACGGCACGACGTTGATCGACGCGCAACAGATACCGGGCATCACGGGCGGCGCGCTCGACAGCGACGAAAGCGCGCCGGGGCCGATCATGCTGCAAGGCGATCACGGCCCCGTCGAATTCCGCAATCTCACGATTGCGCCCGCGCGTTGAGCGTTACGGCGTAGGTTTCAGCGACGCGAGATACGCGGCGAGATCGAGGATGTCGCTGGCTCCCAAGCTCGCGACGACGGGCGCCATGAGCGGCGTCCACTCGCCGCGACGCTTGCCGAGCTTCATGTCGGCGAGTTGCCGCGCGATGTAGCTCGGGCTGCGGCCGCGCAAACCCGGCACCATCGCCAAGCCGTCGAGCTCGCTGCCGTGGCAGACCGTGCACGCCGTCACGCCTTCGTTTCCGTATTTAGCGAGCGACTCGCCGCGCGCGACGGAGCCTTTCGGCACGTACGCGATGAAGCTCGAGCGCGGATCGCGCAAGAGCTCCGTGTGCTCCGCGTCGACCGGCGATTCGACGATCCGTGGCCCAAGAGGCTCCGTGCCGGCTTCGGCGCCTTCGAGCTTCAAGTGCATCCCGCCCGAGATGCGCGTCTTCGGCACGGTGTCCGTCTCGATGACCTCGATCCACGGCGTCCAGCGCATCGAGCTGAAGTAGTCGGCCGCCTGCTCGATTTCCTCGTCGGTCATTGCGACGGCGAACCCCGCCATGAGCGGCGTGTTCGGTTTGCGCGGCTCGCCGCTCAGGCGCAGGCCGTTCTTGAAGTCGTGCATCTGCCGGATGAAGTAGTCCTTCGGCAGGCCGACGACGCTCGCGTTCTCGGGCCGCCCCTTGCCGTTCGGGTAGTGACACAGCGAGCAGGCCCAGATGCCCGCGGCCTCGCGGCCGCGCGCGACGATCGGCGGCATCGCGGGGTGATCGCCGGGATACCAATCGGCGGGTCCCATGCGGTTGCGAATCTGGTCGAGCGTGAACTTTCCGGTGCTGCCATCGAGCGAAAACAGCGTGCCGTCGTCGGCGGGCGCGGGGGGTGCCGGCCCTGGCGTGATCGCGTACGCCCACGCGAGATCCTCGATCAACGTCTGCGTGGTGCCGACCGAGGGCATCGTGCACATCAGCAAGGCAGTCAACGGCAAAGACCGCGTGAGCAGCGATCGGCAGCGCTTCATGAACGAGTTCCTCCCCCTGATGGCGCGCTCAGTCTCGAGCTCGCCTGCGGCGCGCGCTTGGCTTGCGCGCCGCTCGGCCCGCGCCGAGCGCATCGTAGCCCGACACGAGCTTGAACGCTCGCGCGAGATTGTCGATGAATAACCCCTGCTCGAGAAAGAACGGGCCGGGGCGATTCAAGATCGTGTTATTGATGAGTCCGAACGCGAGCTGCACGGCGAATCGCACGTTGGCTTGCTCGGCGTCCGTCAACGTGCGGCCGGCGCGAGCACCGAGCCGCGCGAGCAGCGCGTCCGCGAACTCGTGGGAGAGCTTGCGCATCGGCGCCCAGAATTCGGGCTCGCGGATGCTGCGGATCAGCGCCGCGCGCCAGAATCGGCGGCGGCCCCAGTAGTAGCGCACGGTCTCGTCGAGCAGCTCGTAGATCAGCTTCGCGTCGTCGCCTGCCGTGAACTGCCGTTGGCGCGTCTTGCGGCGGTTCTCCAAGTGCTGGAGCACCATCGCGTCGAACAGCTCGTCTTTGCTGTGAAAGCGCGCGTAGAAAGCGCCGACCGAGTAGCCGGCTTTCTGTGTGAGCTCGGCGATCGAGATCTCGTCGAACTCCTTGTCCTCGAGCATCGCGAACGCCGTGTCGATTAGCGCGTCGTACGTGACCTTGCCGCGCTTCTGCCGGATGCGAAGCTCCGGGCTCGAAGCGGGCGCCGACCTCGCCGCTGCCTTACGCGTGTCGTTCTTCATCGGGGCGCCCACATTCGCACGAGTCACAGGGACCTGACCAGCCCCGCGTGCGCCGCCCGCCCCGGACGGGCCGGTTCGTCGGAGGTAGACGTCGAGCTGCGTGAATCAGCGCGCGAGCGGCTCGACGAGCGTGATCATCGCTTGATGCGTGTGGCCGATCCAAAGGCCCGACGGTGCGTTGCGCTCGGCCGGCTTCAAGTTGATGTCGCGGATGTTCGCTTCGAACGGCAGCAAATAGAAATTCCATTCGCCCGTGTCGACGTTCATGCGCGCGACGCGGTCGGCGTAGATGCCGCCGGTCCACGTGAAGCCTTGCTCGTCGTAGTGCGCGTCGTACGGAAAGAAGTACGGGAACGGTACGGCGTACAACTTCATCTGCTGACCTTCGGCCTTGCGCGGATCGAGGAGGCCGATGAACCCGCCGTCGTAGCCGCCCCACCAGAGCCGATCCTGCGAGTCCGTGATGCCGCGCCGCATGCCCTGGCCGAACGAGCCGACACCGCGCGGTTCCGGGGGAATGCTCCAGTACTGCACGGCGTGCGTCTTCGCATCGACGCGCCATACGTACGGCGCGTTACGCGCGCTGCCGTAGACGTTGTTGCGCGTGTCCGCGGCGACGTCGTACGCGTACAGCGGCTTTTCGTTCGTACCTTTGATCTCGACGGACTCCCACGTCTTGAGATCGATTTGATACACACCGCCGCCCGCAACGGGGCCCGCGACCGCGCGCCATGCTTTGCCGTCGACGCGTGCACCCGACACGTCGATCATCTCGCCGTCGGCCGGCGGGTCGTGATACTCGAACTGCTCCGTCTTCGGATCGAACACGACGACGCCGCTCTGCGCTTGGTTGCCGATGTACCAGCGACCTTGCTGGTCCGGGCCCATCAGCGTGCGCGCGCCCGTCGGCTGGAACGAGCCGACTTCCGCACGATACGGCCAGTGCCACTCTTTGACTGCGCCGGTCTTCGGGTCGAGCCGGCCGATCGCGTTGTCGTTGAAGTGGTTGAAAAAGATGGAGCCGTCGGCGGCGATGCGCGTGTCGTGCGGGCGCGCGGTCGCCGGCAGATCCCACGTCGTGTAGATGACGTCGGTCTCTTTGGCTTTCGGCCGCGGCATCGTCTTCAGCTCGTAGCTCCACATGCCGTTGTGCAGATTGATCGACGCGACCGCTTCGGCTTGGCGTTTTTGCAGCGCCGACGGCTCGCCTTGCTCCGCCCGGCCCCAATGCGCCGTCGCGCCCGCGGGCAACTGGTAGCGCATGGGCGAGCTGCCCGCGGAATAGACCATGCGTTGCATGACCCACTGGAGCTCCTCGGCGTCGTACGTCGACATCGAGGGCCGACGCATCGTGTGGCAGCGGCTGCAATCGCGGAACAGCTCCCACTTCGCGCGGTCGTCGAGCGGGTAGCTCGCGAACCATTCGGGGTCGGTCATTTGCAGCGCGAGCTCGAGCGGGTTCGCGCCTTGAAGCGCGAGATCGAGCTGCGCTTGCTTGCCGGCCGCAACCTCGACGCTCGTGTCGTGCCCCGGAAGCACGAACTTCACGGCGCGGACGGAGACGGCGTAGCGGCCCGGCTCGAGCCGGTCGCTCGGGAACGAGTAGCGGCCGTCCGCGTGCGTGACGACTGTGACGGTCTTGTTCGAGCCTTCGCGCTTGGCGCGCACGAGCACGCCTTCCATGGGGCCCTCGGCCTGCGAAGTCACGCGGCCCGCGAGCGCTGCGGAGGGTTGTGCCCATGCAGGGATCGGGTGCCAGTAAAGAATGAGTGCGGCGGCCGATAGGGCGCCTAGCGCAGAGCGGCGGACGACGGTGCGAATGGCCATGAGCTCCCCCGAGCACGTGCGTGTCCGCGCCAGTGTACCGGCATCTTCGTCCCGCGCGTGGGCGCAAGCTGCGCAGCGCGGCGCTGCCCGCTCAATCAGGGGGATTCAGGCGTTCCCGCTGCGGATCGGCACGACGGTCGACGCTCCCGACACCGACATTGCGTCCCGTATGCCGTTCACGTTCCGCGACTGAGTGCTCCGATCGCGCTAGTTCGGCTGAGTCCGCTTGTAGACGATGCCGTTGAACGTCAGCGTGTCGCCTGCAAGTGTGTACGGCAACGTCACGCTCGGTACGACGGGGGCGGTCACCAGTCCGCCGAACGCGTTCAGGTCGTACGACGCGAAATCGTCGGGCCGGCAGGTGTCATCGATCGTGAACGTGATCTGGCTCGGCGCGGCGACGTAGCAGCCTCTCTCTTGGCCGTAGAGGTTGGGGTGCAGGCCCGCCGTCTGAGTGTCCACGTACACGTACGTGCCGTCGGCATGGAACACGAGCAGCACGCCGTTGCCGGCCTCGCGCGTCCAGCCGCCGACGAGCGTTCCCGGATTCGACTGCACGGCCGTCACGGTCCCGAGGAGCGGGCCGCCCGCCGTTTCGCGAAGCTCGATCGTGTTGCCCACGCGCGTGATGAACCCGCCGAAGCTGTCGCCGCCGGGGTCCGAGAGGCCGCACCCGCCGTTCGTGTCGACGGCCGCCGGCACGGGCAGCTGGAACTCGCCCGTCGCCTGCGTCCACCGGAATACGCCGTACTCGACGCCGTTGCCGACGTTTTGCGGGCTCGCAGCCGTCTGGCAGTCCCACTGGTTGTGGATCAGAGCCGTCGTGTACGTGCCGTCGGTGTTGAAGTTGAGGTACTGACGCCCTTGAAGGCCGTCGAGGTCCGTGGCCGTGTACGTGCCGCGCAGCACCTGGGCTGGATTGGCGACGCACGAGACGATCGCGTTGCTGTTCACCTGCCCCGCTGCGCCGAGGCCTGCGATAGCGCGGCCTCGGACGATCGTGCAGGTTTGGCCGGCCGGTTGCGTCTCGATGCCGTAGTCGAAAAGGCCGTTCGCGGGAATCGTCGTCCCTGCGAAGGTATTGAAAACGCCGTTGGCGTTTACGACACCGGACACCGGTCCGAAATTGACGCCGGCGCCGTCGAAGTAGTTGAGCCGCAACGACACGCTCGTCGACGCGGCCAAGCCGCCAACGCTGCCGCCGACCGTGTACGGGAAGCTGTTCAAGCAGTTGAAGTTGACCGCCACGCTCCCGCTGATCGTGCCCGCCGCCGGCGACGTCGGAACGCAGAGCTGAAGCGGGCTCGTCGGCTGGCTCACCGGCGCGACGGCGAACGGTGAACCCCCCGGCAATGTTTGGGGAAACGTGTAGAACGTCGATGCTCCGGCTGCCGGGTTCACGTTGTAGCCGGCGCCGACTTGCCCGTTGAGCCGCAAGCCGAGGCCCGTGCCCACGTTCGTGACCGTACCGTTGACGAAATGCTGGCCGGTCGGGACGAAGCAGCTCACGTTGATGGTGACGTTGCCGAACAGAACGCCGCTGCCGTTCCCCACGTTGCAGTGCTGCCCCGTCGGTTGCTGACGCACGATCACGACGTAAGACGTCTGCGGCTCGACGTTGCTCGCGACGACCGTCGTCGTGGTGCTCGGAGGCACTGCAGCTCCGCTCTTGCCGTTGTATTGCAGCGTCAAGCCCGTGCCCGTGAGCCCGCTGATCGTCGCATTGATCGAATGCGTGGCCGGCAGCTGCGTCGCCTGGATACGCGGCGCGGACCCGACGAACGGCGACGCCGGAATGCCCGCCACGCTTTGCATGACGTCGGAGGCGTTGACGGTGAAGTTGATCGGAGACGTGTTCGTCGAGAACGCGGACGCCCCGGTCGTGTCGACGGCCGTGAGCCCGTTCCCGACCGAGCAGCTTGCGTTCAAGTCGAAGCTCAAGGTGCCCGTGGTGTTGGTGCCGGAGACTGTATAGCAGCCGTCCTCGATGCCGGGGAACACGCCCGTGGCCTGCACGATGGCGCGCGTAGTCGCGAGAAAGAACGTGTTGTCGCTCGAGAACACGGCGAACGTGTGCGGGAGGCCCCAGCTGCCGATCAACGTGCCCGTGACCGACGGCACGGCGGTCATGGTGCCGGCGTACTGCGGCACGTTGTTGACATACTGGACCAACATGAGGGCGCCGTCCTCGTCCCTGCTGAGAGTGAGCGTGGTGCCGACGTCGAGACCGCAGTCGGCGCCGAAGCCGATCGGCGCGTGCTTGACGATGCGCATGACTTGCGTCGATTGGTTCCAGTTGTACACGCCGTACTGAATCCCGCTACCGTTGTTCGGGCACGCGGGATTGTTGTCGTGCACGCCGAGCAGGTAGGTGCCATTCCCGAAGAACGTCACGTACGCGCGTGCGCCGGTGTCGGTGTCGTCGACGATGCGGTAGGTTCCCGTGAAGGCGTTCGTGACGTTGTCGACGCAGTCGACGGCCGGTCCCGTGCCGCCGCTCACCGTCGGAGCCGCCGCCGTCACGACGCCCAACTCCCTGATGATCGTGCACGTCTGGCCCGCAGGCTGTGTCTTGATGCCGGCGAAGTAGACGCCCAACGTCGGCCCGAGCTGCGTCGAGGCCGGATATACGAAGCTCGATGCCTGCGCCGTCACCGGCGTGTCGTTGCTGTTGTTGACCCAGAGCACCAAGCCGGGCTTCGTGAGGCCGGTGATCGTGCCGCCGATGCTGAACGAGAAGCACGTGACCGTGATGCCGGTGACGTTGGCGCTCGCGATCGTTCCAGTGTTGTTCGCCAGCAAGCATGCCTGGCCCGCGGGAGGGGTCAGAACGGTGACCGTGTAGCTCGTACCGTTCGCGAGCCCGGGGTTGAACGTGAATGCGCCCGAGGCGCTGACTGCGAGGTCGCTCGCGCCTACCAGACGTAAGACGAGCGTGCCGCTCAATCCCGTGACGTTGCCGCCGACGGTGAACGTGTTGCCGCCGCCACCTCCGCCGCCGCCGCCGCCACCACCACCACCACCACCGCACGCACAGAGCCACAGACCCGCAGCTGCAATGACCAGCGGCCGGAAGCATGTCAATCGCGGCATGGCTTTTCTGCCTTTTTTTTGTTCTATCGGCGGAAGCGAGCAACGCGCGCAGTTGATTGTTGTTCGAGGCGCGTGTCTTGACTATATCAACCGCGGTATTGGTCGGCCAAGCTCGTCCGAGCGGACATTCGCGCCCGATCCGTCGTGTACAGTGGGCTGCACCGCCGCGGTGCAATCAGGGGAGGCAGCCGTGAAGGACCCACAGCACCGCATGCAACCGGCCAATCACCTGACGCTCGAGCCGATCGGCTACGTGCGCTCGGGGCTCGCCGACAAGGTCGAAGCCGCGCGCCAACCGCGCGCGAGTGGCGGCACGCCGGGACGCATCGAGCTCTTGCCTGGCCGCAACTACGAGCACGCGCTGTGCGACCTCGGCGAGTGGCAGTACATCTGGGTCGTCTACTGGTTCGATCGCAACGAAGGCTGGCGACCCAAGGTGCTGCCGCCGCGCAGCCGCTCGGGACGCAAGGGGGTATTTGCGACGCGGTCGCCGCACCGGCCGAATCCGCTCGGCCTGTCGGCCGTGCGGCTCGAACGCATCGACGGTCTCACCTTGCACGTCAGCGACGTCGACATGCTCGACGGCACACCCGTCCTCGACATCAAGCCTTATGTCGCCTACACGGACGCGATCGCCGATGCCGGCGACGGGTGGCTTGCGAACGGCGGCGCGCCGCGCGACCCGATCCCGCAGTTCGAGGTGCTATGGAGCGCGGCGGCGCTCGAGCAGGCCGCGTGGATCGAAACGCGCACGAGCTTGCCGCTGCGCGAGCGCGCGACGGCCACGCTCGCGCTCGGGCCCGAGCCGCACCCTTACCGGCGCATTCGCCGCGAAGCGGGCGGCGGGTTCACTCTGTGCGTGAAGGACTGGCGCCTGAAGTTCGCCGTCGAGGGCAAGCAGGTGCAAGTCGCTTCGGTGGAGTCCGGTGCCCGCAAGGCGCTCTTGAACGGCAAGGGCGAGGCCGACGCGGAGCTCGCGCTGCACCGCGAGTACTACGCACGCTGGCCCTAGGTCAGCTTCGCGCGGCTGCGTCTCCGATCGCGATCGGCAGTGCGACGACGCTCGCGCGCCCGGCGCTGCGCCGCTGCGACAGCCACGCGAGGAACTGCTCCTGCGGCATCGGCTTCCCGATCGCGTAGCCCTGCGCGTGCTCGCAGCCGAGTGCCGCGAGGCGAGCGATCGCGGCGTCGTCCTCGACGCCTTCCGCGACGACGGTAAGACCCAGCTGGTGCGCGAGGTCGATCGTCGCGCGCAGGATCGCGTCGTCCTTCGCATCGTCGCTGCGCGTGACGAACGATTTGTCGATCTTCAGCTCGTCGACGGGTAAGCGCTTCAATTGCGAAAGCGCCGAGTGGCCGGTGCCGAAGTCGTCGATGGCAAGCCGGAACCCGAGCTCGTGAATGCAGTTCACGACGGCGAGCGATTTCTGCACGTTGTGCATGATCGCGCTCTCGGTCACCTCGAGCGTCAGCGTGTGCGGCGCGAGATGGTTTTTCTGCACGAGCTCGAGCAGGAAGTAGGGCAGGTACTCGTCGGTCAGGTCGTCGACGGAGATGTTGACGGCGACGCCGAGCATGACTCCTTGATTGCGCCACGCCGCGCACCGCGCGACGGCCTCGCGCAACACCCAGCGCGTCAGGTGGGCGATGCTGCCGGCCTGCTCGACTGCGGAGATGAACGCGTCCGGAAAGAGTAGCCCGAGCTCGGGATGCTGCCAGCGCACGAGCGCTTCGACGCCGTAGATCTCGCCGTTGTTCAAGTCGAGCTTCGGCTGCACATACAAACGCAATTCGTTGTCGCGGAGCGCGCGCGAAAAATCGCCGACGATTCTGATCTGCTGCAGCGACCGATCGTCTTGTCCAAGACGGTAGACGGCCGCGGTCTGGTGATGTGCGAGCGCCTCGCTGCGCGCGCTCGAAGCGCGGCGGCAAAGCTCCGCGGAGTCTTGGCTGTGCTCGGGGAAGCAGGCGACACCGCCCGTGACCTGCAACGAGATATTCGCGTTCGACAGGCGCACGCCGGCGCGCAACGCGTCGGCTTGGAGCTCGATCCACTCGACGGCTTCGCGCGCGTCGCGCCCGGGCAAGCCGATCACGAACTCGTGTGCGCTCAGGTGCCCCAGCAGCTCGGTTTCGCCGAGGCGGCTGCGCAGCGAAGTTGCCGCGAGCTTCACGACCTCGTCCCCGGCACGATGGCCTAGCGACGAGACGATGCCGTTGATGCGGTCGAGCCCCAAGCTCACGACCGCGAGCTTCTGGTGCCGGCCGATGGCCTCTCGCAGCAACTCGACGACGTGCTCGCGGTTCGGCAAGCCCGACAAGGTGTCGTGGTGCGCCTGATGCACGATGCGCCGCTCGCGGTCTGCAATCGCTTGCTGCATCGCGTTGAAGCCGTCCGCGAGCTCGCCGAATTCGTCGGCCGTGCGCACGTCGATCGGCTCGTTGTAGACGCCTTCGCGCATGCGCCGCGCCGCTTCTGCGAGGTTGCGAACCGGCCGCGTGACGGTTTTCGCGAGCCAGAACGAGCCCGTGATCGCGAGCAAGAGCGAGAAACCCGTGATCACGAGCACCCAGTTGCGCACGCGGCGATACGAGGCGGCAGCAACGGATTCGGAGAGCTGCATGACGACGTAGACGTCGTCGCCCTCGGCATCGAACGGCCGCATCAGCGAAACGTGCGCGGCCGCGCCGGTGCCCGTGCGCTGCGGGCCTTCGAGGCTCGCATCCAGCCCGGCGAGGGCGCTCGCTTGCGCGCTCTCGCTCAAGGTCGAGCTCAAGATCCGCGGCGCGACGCCGCTCACGTACAGGAACGAGACGTCCAGCCCCGTGAGGTCTCGCAAGTGCGTGGCGAGCGCGGCGTCGATCGGAAAGCCCAGCATGACCCACGCGCGCAGATCCGGAGCGAACACGCCCACGGTGACGGTGCGATACGCCGCGCCGCCGACGTTGATGACACTGCGGGCGCCTTCTTCGAGCGAGTCGAGCGGGATCCTTGGGAACGCCACTGGGCGGTCGTCCGCGGTTGCGCTGACCTTGACCGTTCCATCGAGGTCGAGCAACGCCGCGATGCTGGCGCCGCCGCGTTGGATCGCGTGGTTGCGCAGCACTGAGCGAGCCGTCTCGGCGTCCGCCGTCGTGACGGCTTGCTTGAACGGAAAGTCCGCGACGAGCACGCCGACGGTGCGCAGCTGCTGGTCTTCGCTGTTGTGCATGTACTCGTCGAACAGCACGCCCGCGAGGCCGACGTTGGTGTCGGCCTGGGCGGCCGCATCGCGCTTGATGAGGTCGAGGACCGGGAACAGCACGACGAGCTGCGTCACGAAGACGAGCGCGACCGCGAGCAGCAGAATTCTGTGACGGAAGCCGTACTGTTTCATCGAATAGCGATACTACGTAGCCCGATCAAAGGGTTGTGTGCGTTCGATCACGGTTGTGGCCCTGGCGCCGAAATAACATCGCGACTCCTTACTATTGCGAACCCTCGAATGCGCACGACGGTTCTCTGCTCGGCCGGCTTACGGTTCGTCTCGCGCCTCGCGGCCCTGGTGGTGACGACGCAGGCGATCGCGGCGACGATCGAGGTGTCGGTCGTCGACGAGCAGGGCAGGCCGATCGAGAACGTGGCCGTCTATGCCACGCCCGCGCAAGGCGCCGCGGCCGGTCACGCCGCGCATGGCGCTGCCGCCCCGGCGGCCGTCATGGACCAGGACAATCTTCAGTTCGCGCCGCACCTGCTCGTCGTGCAGGCAGGCACCGCGGTCACGTTCCCGAATACCGATTCGGTCAGCCACCACGTCTACTCGTTCTCCGAAGCGAAGACGTTCGAGCTGCCGCTATACAAGGGCGATGCCTATCCTCCCGTCGCGTTCGACCGGCCCGGGATCGTCGTGCTTGGCTGCAACATCCACGACGGCATGCTCGGCTACATCGTCGTCGTCGACACGCCGCACTTCGCCCGGACGAACGAACAGGGTGTCGCGTTGATCGAGAGCGTGCCGAACGGCGACTACGTCCTCGCGGCGTGGACGCCGCGCGTGCGGGCCACGGGGCTGCCGCCTTCGTTGCCGGTGACCGTCAGCGAGGGCACGGCCGCGGCGGAGATCCGCATCGCGGGCCGGCTCGCGCCCGCGCACGACCACGGCACGTCGAGCCTGACATGGGAGCGTTACTGATGCGCAGCGCGCTGGCCGCGGCCATTGCCGCGTCGCTCGTCGCGGCTTCGGCCTCCGCCGAAGGCGACCGCCACGAGTTGTACCTCGACGCGTCCGCCGGGTACGTCTCGGCCGACACGGACTTGAAGACCTGGACCGAAGGCGGCTTCAGCAAGTTGCGCTACACGGACGACGGCTTCGAGGCGTTTCGCTTGTTCGGCGAATACCACGGCCGCATCGCGCCGACGCTGCGCGCGCGCGTCGTCTTCGATTACGTCGACGACGCTTCGAACGGCCTCGGCGTCACGGAGGCCGTCATGGATTGGCGGCCGGTCCCGCATTCGCAGAATCAGCAGCAAGTGCGTTTCGGCGCGTTCTATCCGCCGCTGTCGCTCGAGAATGGCGAGCGCGGGTGGGAAAGCCCGTTCACGTACTCGTACTCGGCGATCAACACGTGGCTCGGCGAGGAAGTTCGGCCGATCGGCGCCGAATGGTCGCTGCGGCGCCGCTTTGAAGGGTTCCACAGCAACCACGAGCTCAAAGCGTTTGCGGCGGGCTTCTACGGCAACGATCCGGCCGGCACGCTGCTTTTTTGGCGCGGCTGGTCACTGCACGATCGGCAGTCGCGTCTCGGCGACGACCTCAAGATTCCGCCGCGGCCGTATACGACGATGCCGCAAGATCTCGCGCCGTTTCGCGAGATCGACCATCGGCCGGGTGTCTACGGCGGCGTCGAGTGGCGCTACGGGCGCCGCGCGCTGATCCAAGCCGCACGCTACGACAACCGCGCGGACCCGTACGCGTTCTCGGACGGGCAGTGGGGCTGGGGCACGGACTTCAATCAATTGGCCGTGCAAGTCAGCTTGCCGGCCGAGATCGGTTTCATCGTGCAGTGGATGGAAGGCGCGACGGAGTGGCTGACCGCTGCACTGCCCGACGGGACGCGAATGCCGATGTCGGAGTACGCGCACGACGAGTTCGAGTCCAACTTCATCCTGCTGACGCGCCGGCTCGGCGCCGCGCAGCGGTTCGCGTTGCGCTACGACACGTTTGCGATCGAGCGACCCGGCACGCAGCCGGAGTTCTACGGCGACGAAGGTCACGCGTGGACCTTGAGCTATCGTATCGAGCCGACGACGCGCTTCAGCGGCGGCATCGAGTGGCTGCGCATCGAGTCGCAGCGCGACCTGTTGCCGATGTTCTACGCGACCGCGCCCGATCACACCGAGGAGCAGGTCCGCGTCGAATTCTCGTACAAGCTCGCGGCTCCCGCGCGCTAGCGTTCATCCGCCGCGCAGCTCGGGTCTCCCGGTAGCTGCCAGCGGCCCTCGAGCTCGGCCGCGCCGACATGGCCTCGGTTCAGGAGCCAGGCGGCGACGGCGTCGCGCACGAGCAGCGGCAGCTCCGTCGCCGTGACGGCCGCCGGCTCGCCTTCGACGACGGCCCAAGCGGCGCGGCCGGCGGAATACGACGCGACCGCGACGACGAGCGTTTCTCCGGGTTCGATCGCGGCGCCAGAATCGTGCGTGACGTGCACTCGCGGCTCGGCGCCCTCGCAGCGCACGACGGCGCGAATACCCGACACACCGAACAAGCCGCGGCGGCCGTCGATGAGCTGCGGCAGCTGGTCGGCCAGTACGCGCGTGAGCTGCGCGCCCGTCAACGTCACGCGCGTGACTCGGTTGTCGAACGGGAACGCATCGTACGCCGCGCCGAACGTCAGCTCGCCGCTCGGCAGATCGGCTCGCAGCCCGCCGCGCCCCGGCCCGTAGCTGAGCGCCGCGTCGGCGCCGGGCGTCGCCGCGCGCAACGCGTCCGCGAATAGGGACCCAAGCGGCGACTCGGGCGCTGCGCGCCCGATCGGCGTGTCGGCCACCGTGCCGAGCGGGAGCGCGCGCAGCGAGCGCACGCGCGCGAGCTCCGGCTCGATCGCGGCCGCGACCTCGGCGCTCGCGGTGACGGGTTTCCCTTCGTATTCGGCGGGGACGCCCGCCGGCGCGACGGCGCATTCACCGCTCGCGGGCTCGACACGCGTGCAGATGCGCTGCGGCTCGTGAATGCGCACGTGCGCGACGGTTCGCGAGTCTTTGTCGAGCACGAGGTCCATGCGCCCGAACTGCACGCCGAAATTCGGCACGGAAATGATCGGCACATCGGCCACGAAGTGCGCGACGGTGCCGTGCGTATGACCGGCCACGATCGCCTGCAACGTTCCGCGCGGCAGCTCGCGAGCGAGCCGAAAGATCTCGCTGCCGTCGTCGCACGACGATAAGTCGTGCGGGTCGAAAGTCTCACCGCACCAGCCGCCCGCGTGAGTCGCGAGGACCACGATGTCGGCGCCGCGCGCGTGCAACGCGCGTGCCTCGGCGGCCACGGTTGCAACGAGAGGCCGCGTCGCGAGGCCCACGACGTGGGCAGCGAGCGTCTGGCGCAAACCGGTCTCGGTGATCATGCCGACGAGACCGACGCGCACGCCGGCCACCTCGACGATCGCGGATGGCGCGACGTTAGGCCAGCGCACGGGCGTGCCCGTTGCCGCGTCGACGATATTGGCGGCGAGGAACGGAAAACGCGCGCGTGCCGCGGCGGCCTTCAGCGCTCCTTGCATGTCGCGCGCGGCCGGAGCGCGGATTTCATGCGGCAACCAGTCCGCGAGCGCTCCGCGCGGGTCCACGGAGCCGTAGTCGAAGTCGTGATTGCCGATGGCGAGCGCCGTGTAGCCGATCGCGTTGTACGCGTCGACGACCATCAACCCCTCGGAGAGATTCGACTCGATGCCGCCTTGGAACGTGTCGCCGGCGTCGAGCACGACCACGCCGCCGCCATCGGCCGCGCGCGCCGCGCGCAAGTTCGCGACGTAGCCGCCGAGCACGGGGAGCCCGCCGCGCCCTTGCTCGTCCGTGAACAGCCGGCCGTGCAGGTCGTTCGTGCCGACGATCGAGAGCGTGAGCTCGTCGGCGGCAGCACCGGCCGCCGCGAAGCCGAGCACGCACGCGGCCGCCGCTCGCGCGCGTCGCATCACGGCGCCCGAGCCGCAGCCGGCTCGTGCGAGCGGCGCCAGGCGGCCGGCGGCATGCCGACGAGGCGCTTGAACGCGCGCGCGAACGCGGCTTCCGAGTCGTAGCCGACGTCCACGGCGACCGATGCGACGGTCGCCCGCCCTTCGAGCAGCAGCCGCGACGCGAGCTGCATGCGCCAGTTCGTCAGGTACTGCACCGGCGGTTGGCCGATCAGCGAGACGAAGCGTTCGTGCAGCGCGGAACGCGACAGGCCGACCTGGCTGCTCAAGTCCTCGATCGTCCACGGCGCGGCAGGCCGCTCGTGCAGCAATGCAAGCGCTCGCCCGACGAAACGGTCCCGCAGGCCTGCGAGCCAGCCCGTAGTTTCGGCGGGCAACTGCTCGACGTGGCGGCGAATCGCGTCGACGAACATCATCTCGCTCAAGCGCTCGAGCAACGCCTCGCTGCCGGGGCGCCGCGCGGCGGATTCGGCCGCCGCGAAGGTCGCAAACTCTTCGCTGAGCGCGCTGCGGCCCGCCGCGGGCAGATGCAGCATGCGGGGCAGCGTCGCGATCAACGGGTTGAACGGCTTCAAGTCGCAGCCGATGAATCCGCAGACGAAGCTCGCGGACGCTGGGACCGTTTCGGCCGGCGGCAGCGCGCCCTCGAGATCGACGGTGCCCTGCGACTGGCCGTCGTAGTGAATGCGAAACGGGCGCTTCGTGCGGCCCAAATCGAAGTAGCTCTTGACGTCGGGATCGGCGCGCATGCCGGGCGCGCTCGAGAGCACGTGCGCGTCGCCCTGCGACAGCAGCACGATGTCGCCGCGGCGCATCTTGACGGCCGGCTCACCGACGAGACCGGCGTAGCACTCGCCGGCCGTGAGCACGTGATATTCCATGACGTGCTCGGCCTCGGGCATGACGGCGAGCGCGATGTCACGCGAGGTCGGCGCTTCGGCGACCCAGTCGCCCTCGCAGCTCACGTAATAGAAGACCGCGGTGCGCAGGCGGACCGTTCGCAGCACGTCGGACAGCGTGTCGTGCGTGCTCACTCGCCGTCACTCGGTCGGGAGCTCGACGCTGTAGGTCATGACCCTGCCGTCGGCGAGCGTCGCCTCGGACTTTCGCGAAGCGTCGTGCGTGTCGACGACGGTCAGCTGCGAATGCGGATTGACCCAGCGGAACTCGACGACCTCGGCTTCGATCGTGATGGGCGCATCTTTGGCGTACATGCTCGTCGAGTGATGCGCAGCCGCGGCCTGCGTGAGCAAGCTCGTGATTGCGAAGGCGGCCCAACGTTTCATTCGATGCGTTCTCGTCTTCTACTCGAGCGCTCAGCGGCCGATCGGCACGCGGCCATCCTCGGGCGGCGGCGCGTGCTCGAAGATCGCGTTGCCGTGCAACCGCGTCGTCGTCCAGGTGTCCGTGAGCACTTCGGGTGCCGTGATCGCGAGCTCGACGGCGAGTGTATCGGCATCTTGTAACCGAATCCGCTCGACAATGTGCATGCCGCCGTTGTTCGGTCCGAGCGCGCTCCAATCGGCTGCCGTCGGTTGCGCGTGCGCGGCTGCGCAGGCCGCGCCGGCGGCGAGCGCGATCAGCAAGCGGCGGGCAACGATAAGCAATCGAGGATCCTTGGAAGCGGGCGACAGCCCAAACCTAACCCGGCATTGCGCTCGAGCTCAACGGGCGGCGGCGCTGCGCGCGATCAGTGCCGGCACGTCGGCGACCGTGGCCTGCGCGGTCTCGCGCAGCCAGCCTCGCAGAGTTGCGATGCCGCGCTCGTCGTGCCGCTCGGGGTGGCAGACGACGTAGTACTGCAGCGGCGACGGCGCTGCAATCGGAAACGGACAGACGACGCGACCCTCGCGCAGCTCGTCGGCCACGAGCAATCCGCGCGCGAGCGTGACGCCGCGGCCGAGCAGTGTCGCTTGCAGCTGCACGTTGAAGTCGTCGCTCAACCGCACGGGCTTCGGGGGAGTCTGCCGAACGCCGGCCGCGGCGAACCACGTGCCCCAGAGGTCCCAGCTCGGGCTCTCCATCAGCAGCTGCTCGCGCAGCAAATCGCTCGGTCGCTCAAGCCGCTTCGCGACCTCGGCGCGGCAAACGGGAAAGATCACGTCCTCGACGAGCAGGTCGGCCGTGACGTTCGGCCAGCGGCCTTTGCCGAAGCGAACGCCTAAGTCGATGTTCGTCGATACGGCGAAGTCGAGTATCGCGGTCGAGCTATTCAAGTGCAGCGACGTACCGGGATGCGCGCGCTCGAAGTCGGCGATGCGCGGCACGAGCCAGTTCGTGATGATGGACGGCGTCGCCGTGATCGTCAGCGCGGGCGTGGCGTGACGGAATAGCCTCTCGGTGCCGCGCTTGATGACGCCGAGGCCCTGCTGCACGACCGCGTAGTACTCGCGTCCCAAGTCGGTCAGCGACAGCCGTGGTCCGTTGCGCGCAAAGAGCCGTTGGCCAAGCTCAGCCTCGAGCTTCTGGATCTGCCGGCTCACGGCGCTCTGCGTGACGCTGAGCTCATCGGCCGCGCGACTGAAGCTCGCAAGGCGCGCGGCAGCTTCGAAGGCCCGAACCGCGTTCAGCGACGGTAGCTCGCGCGGCATGCTCGATGATTCCTAAATATCATCATAGGCCAAGAATATACCCATGTGGCGCCACGTACAGCCTCCTACTATGCGGCCCGATCATTTAACTCGATCTGGAGGGCAGAAGTATGCGTGCGTTCTCGAATCGGCTCGCGAAAACCTCGGGCTTGGTCGCGTTGGCGGCCATGGTGCTGTCGGGCTGCGCGGTAACGACGTCGAGCCGGAGCCTTGGCGCGGTCGCCACGCCGCTGGACACGGTCGTTTGCTCCGGCGGCCATGCCTCGCGCTTCCCGGAGCGGCAAGCCGAGGGACGCTACTGCCGCCCCTCGCTGTCGCTGAACGACATCTATTGAGCTGCGACCGTCTCTGTATCGCCGGTCGACGTGTCGAGCACGAGCGCGCCTTCGCCGGTCGAGGGTAGCCGTGCAACGAGCTCGCCGCGCGCATTCCAGACCGCCGAGCCGCCGACGGCCTCGAAGTCGTCGCAAGGTCCGACGCAGTTCGCCATCAGCACGGGCAGCGAGTGACGGCGTGCGATCGACGGGTAGTGTGCGTCGGCCTTCGCGATGCCGTTCGCGGATTTCGCGACGCTCGCTACATAAACCGTGGCGCCGAGCGCGACGGCGGCTTCGCAATGCGCGTCGAGCAGAGACTCGTAGCAGATCGCGGGCGCAACGACCTCGCCGCCGGCGCGCAGCGTGATCTGGCCGTCGCCCGCGACGAAGTACGGCAGCTCGTCGCCGTGCAAGTGCTGCTTCGAATAGACGACGCGTGCGCCGCTCGGCTGGAACACGAGCATGCTGATGCGCACGCCGCCGTCGGCCGGCGTCGGTAGGCCGACCCCGACGGTGATGCGCAGCGCGTGGCTCAGCAATTGAAAGATGTCGAGCCGCGCGTCGTCGGCGCGCGTCGCGAAGCGGGCCGCGTGCTTCGGCTCATAGCCGAGCAACGACAGCTCCGGGAAAAAGACCATATCGGCCCCGCGCCCGGCGGCCTTCTTGATCCAGAGCTCGTGCGTCTTGACGTTCGCGTCGAGCGCGCACGCGACGGGGCGAGTCTGCACGACGGCTACGCGCATGGCCGCCGTGCTCCGAAACTATCGTTGGCCCATGGGAACATCGGTCGATTATAGTCAGGCCAGTCGTTCCGAAAGATGAGGGGTATCGGTATGACTGTCAGCTTCGGACACCGCGCGCTGCTCGGTCTGGCGGTCGCGGGTTTGACGGCCGCTGCCGGCGCGCAAGACGCCGCCCCGGCGGCTCCCGTGCACGTATCGGCCCTGCGCTCCGTGCCGGCCGAGACGACGGCCGCGGCCTACGTCGACAAGAATTGGAAGGCGCCGCGCACGTCGTGGGGTCATCCGAGCTTCGAAGGCGCCTGGAGCACCGACGATTTCCGCGGCGTGCCGGTGACTCGGCCGCGCGAGCAAGGCAACCGCACGCAACTGACGCCCGAAGAATTCGCGAAGCGCGCGCAGGATATCGAAAGCGGCCGCGACTTTTCGGTCAACGTCGGCACGTTCTTGCGCCACGAGTTTGGGCTCCGAACGTTCGGTTACACGTCGATGATCGTCGACCCGCCGGACGGTCAGTTGCCCGCATTGACGCCGGCCGCCGAGGCCGCGGCGGCCGCGCAGACGCGCGGCACGTTCGGCCCGGGTCCGTTCGACGACTTCGACGATTTCTCGCTGTACGACCGCTGCATCACGCGCGGCGCGATCGGCTCGCTGCTGCCCGTGATCTACGGCAACGGCGTGCGCATCACGCAGAACCCGGAGTCGGTGGCGATCAGCTACGAGATGATCCACGACACTCGCGTGATCCCGCTCGACGGCCGGCCCGCGCTCGACAGCGGCATTCGTCAGTGGATGGGCAGCGCGCGCGGCCGCTTCGAAGGCGACACGCTCGTCATCGAGACGACGAACTTCACCGACAGAACGAGCGTGGGTTCGAACGGCGGCGGTGTGCCGAATACGGTCGCGCTGAAGCTCACGGAGCGGCTCACGCGCGTCGACCCCACGATGATCGAATATGTCGCGACGATCGACGATCCCGGTGCGTTCACGAAGCCGTGGACGCTGCGCGTCATGATCACGTCGCGCCCCGGCTACGAAGTGTTCGAGTACTCCTGCCACGAAGGCAACGGCGCGGTCGGCCATTCGCTGTCCGGCGAGCGCGTGTACGAGCGGCAGGTCGCCGAAGCGAAGGCCAAGGGGTTGCCGCCGCCGGCGCGCGCGGTCAATCACGACCAGATCCGCAACGGCGTGCCGGGTGAAGGTCAGCGCTACTTCGACATCAACGCCGGCGAGTAGGCACACGCCATGCGCCGAGCCTTCGACGTCGCGATGCGCATCCTCACGAGCCTCATCGGCTTGTTCCTGATCCTCATGGGTTCCGTGTGGATGATGCAAGGCATGGGCGTCGGACCCGACGCGATCATGCAGGGCTTCATGGTCAACGACATTCGTTGGACGTTCTACGGCGCGATCGCGTGCGCAATCGGCGTGGCCGAGATCGTCTGGAGCGTCATGCGCGCGAAGGCTTAGCGGGCGCGGCTCGGCGTTCTGGAAACGGGACGCGCTTCCCGCGCGCGGGATTGCGTGCCGCGAGCGCCCGCGGCAGCGCACGCGTGTTCGCTGCCGGGACAAGGGCTTAGCGGCGCTTCGACCGTGGCACGGCCCTTGCCTTGCAGCCCGGAACGGCGGGCATCCGCAGGGGAGGGTTTGGCGCCATGAATCACCTCAAGCTCGCGCTGCGTCAGCTCAAGCTGCGCCCCGGTCTATCGTTCGTCGTGATCACGATGCTCGCGCTCGGAATCGGCGCCACGACCGCGATGTTCTCCCTGTACCACCAGATTCTGCTTCGGCCGATGCCGGTGCCCGAGCCGGACCGGCTCGTGAATCTCGCCGCGCCTGGGCCGAAGCCGGGCGGCGGCATCACCGATGTCGGCCTGAACGGCAATCGCGAGGCCCAGTTCAGCTATCCGATGTTCCGCGATCTCGAGAAAGGGCAGACCGGCTTTACGGGCATCGCGGCCTACATCGACTACCTCGCGAACCTGAGCTTCGAGGATCGGCCGACGTCGGGCCGCATCTATCTCGTCTCGGGCAGTTACTTCGACGTGCTGAACGTGAAGCCGGCGCTCGGGCGGCTGCTCGGGCCCGGCGACGACCCGCGCGTCGGCGAATCGGCCGTCGCGGTGCTCAGCTACGAATTCTGGCAACGCGTGTTCGGCGGCGAGCCCAGCGTCATCGGCAAGACGCTGACCGTCAACGGTCAGGCGCTCGAGATCGTCGGCGTCGCGCCGCAGGGATTCAGAGGCACGAACATCGGCGTTCGCACCGACGTCTTCGTGCCGTTGACGCTGGCGCCGACGGCCATGGCTGGGCTCGTCGGCCCGCAGATGTTCGAGGCTCGGCAAGGCTATTGGATCTACCTGTTCGCGCGCTTGAAGTCCGGTGTCACGCTCGAGCGCGCGGCCGCGCAGCTGAACGGCGTCTATGCCGGCGTATTGAACGACGTCGAAGCAGCGCAGTTGAACGCGGCGCAATTGCCCGACGGAACGCTCGATCGGTTTCGCGCGCGTCAGCTCGAGTTCTCGCCGGGCGGCCAAGGTCGGAGCGTCTTGGCGGGCCAAGCGGAGCGGCCGCTGACGTTGCTGCTCGGCGTCACGGCGCTCGTGCTGCTGATCGTCTGCGTGAACATCGCGAATCTGCTGCTCGCGCGCGGTGCCGCGCGGTCGGGGGAAATGGCGACGCGAGCTTCGCTCGGCGCAAGCCGCGGCTGGCTCGTCAGGCAACTACTCGGCGAGTCGCTCGTGTTGATCGCGATCGGCGGCCTCTCGAGCTTGGCCGTTGCGGCGGCGCTCGTGCGGCTCATCGCCGCATTGTTGCCGAACGGCATCGTGATCGGGCTCGCGCCGCAGCTCAGCACGACGGCGATGCTGTTCGCCGCGGGTGCGTCGGTCTTGACTGTGGTCGTGTTCGGCCTCGTGCCCGCCGTGCGTGTCAGCAACGCGAATCCGGCGCTCGCGATGCGAGCCGATGCGTCGCGATCCGGAGGCAGTCGCGCCGCCGTGCGGTTCCGCGGCGTGCTGACGATGGCCCAGATCGCGTTCTCGATGCTGTTGCTCGTGCTCGCGGGTCTCTTCACGAAGAGCTTGATGAACGTCGCGGCACAGGACATCGGCATGGATTCCGAGTCGATCGTGACCTTCAGCGTCACGCCGCGCATGAATGCGTACAGCCCCGAGCGACTGGCGGACTACTACGATCGCCTCGAGGACGCGTTGAAAGCTCAGCCGGGTGTGGTCGCCGTCGGCAGCGGCGCCATGCCGCTCCTCGGCAATTTCGCGTTGCGCCAGCCGTTCGGCGTGCAGGGCTTCGAGGCGGCGCCCGGAGTCGACACGACGACGGCCTATGCGATGGTCGGCACCGACTTCTTCGGCGCTCTCGGCATTCCGCTTCTCGCGGGACGCACGTTCACGCAGCGGGACGACGCGAGCTCGCCGCTGGCCGTTATCGTCAACGAGAGCTTCGCGCGCAAATTCAATCTCGGCCTGGATGCCGTCGGCAAGCGCGTCGGTGGCGGCGCAACGCCGGCGAACTATCCGTTCGAGATCGTCGGTATCGTCGCGGACGCGAAGTTCGCGTCGGTCAAGAACGCGTTCGAGCCGGTGATCTACGTGTCGCGCTATCAAACCGCGGGTGGGATTCAGGCCATGTTCTATCACCTGCGCGCAAGCGCGGCGCCGGAAGGACTGCTCGCGATGATCCCGCGCGTCGCCGCGGAGATCGATCCCGACGTGCCGGTGACGAATCTCGCAACCATGACGGCGACCATCAACGGCAACGTGTACGTCGAGCGTTTGCTCTCGATGCTCTCCGCGGGATTCGCAGCGCTCGCGACGCTGCTCGCCGGCGTTGGCTTGTACGGCGTGCTCGCTTACAACATCACGCAGCGCACGCGCGAGCTTGGGCTCAGGCTCGCGCTCGGCGCTCCGCCGGCGCGGCTGCGTACGATGGTGCTGAAGCAGGTCGGCGTCATGGCGCTGATCGGCACGGTCGTCGGGCTCGTCGCGGCTCTCGGGCTCGGCAGGGCGGCGGAGTCGTTGTTGTTCGGTTTGTCGGGCCGCGACCCGGTCGTGTTCGGTGCGGCCGTGGCCGTGCTCGCCGCGGTCGTGTTCGCGGCAAGCTGGGTGCCGGCGTGGCGTGCGTCGCGAATCGCGCCGACCGAGGCGTTGCGTTACCAGTAAGGGAACCCTGTAACCAAATTCTCTCGTCGTGCATCTGTTAGCAGTACGGCACCCGGTGACGAGGAATCCCTGTGCCGTCGATCCGCCGCCCGCATTCCTAGGGGGAAGTCGTGAATCAGATCAAGTACGCGTTGCGCCAGCTTCGGCTGCGCCCCGGTCTCTCGTTCGTCGTGATCGTCATGCTTGCGCTCGGCATCGGCGCGACGACGGCGATGTACTCCCTCTACTACCAGATTCTCGAGCGGCCGCTGCCTATCCCTGAGCCCGAGCGGCTCGTGAACCTCTCGGCGCCGGGGCCGGGCAAGATCGGCGGAGGTTATGGCGACCTAGGGATCGGCGACCGCGAGGCGCAGTTCAGCTACGCGATGTTCCGCGAGCTCGAGGCGAAGCAGACGGGCTTTACCGCGCTCGCGGCCCACACCGATTTCGTGTCGAACTTGAGCTATCGCGAGCAACCGAGCTACAGCCGCGGCGGCACGCTCGTGTCGGGGCATTACTTCGGCGTGCTCGGCATCAAGCCCGCGCTCGGCCGGCTCATCGCGCCCGAGGACGAGCCGAAGGTCGGCGAGTCGGCCGTCGTCGTTCTCAGCTACGACTACTGGCAGCGCCGGTTTGCCGGCGAGGCGAACGTGCTTGGCGAGCTGCTCACCGTCAACGGCACGGACCTCGAGATCATCGGCGTGGCGCCTCAGGGTTTCACGGGAACGATCCTCGGCATCCGCGCCGACGTGTTCGTGCCGCTGTCGATGCGCTGGCGGATGGTCCCGACGCTCGGCACGTACAACGAGGAGAACCCGGGCCGGTTCTTCAACTATTGGCTGTATGCCTTCGGGCGGCTCGAGCCCGGCATCACGCTCGAGCAGGCGGGTCAGCAGCTCAACACGCTCTACAACGGGATTCTGAACGACGTCGAAGCGCCGATCTTGACGGCCAACGCACAGAACTTGCCGCCGAACGCGCTCGAGCAATTTCGTGCGCGGCGGGTCGCGTTCTCGCCGGGCGAGCTCGGCTGGGGACCGCTGCGCGCGCGCGCCGAGCGTCCGCTCGTGATGCTGACCGTCGTTACGATGCTCGTGCTGCTGATCGTCTGCGTGAACATTGCGAACCTGTTGCTCGCGCGCGGTGCGGCACGCAGCGGCGAGATGGCGATTCGCTCGTCGCTCGGCGGGCAGCGCGTGCAGCTCGCGAAAGCGTTGTTGTCCGAGTCGCTCGTGCTGATCGCGATCGGCGGGATCTCGAGCCTGCTCGTCGCCGTGCTGATCGTTCGGCTGATCTCCGGCATGATGCCGTCGAACATGGCGCTCGGGCTCACGGCGCTGAACTCCACCGCGCTCATGTTCACGGCGGGCGCGTCGCTCGTGACCGTGCTCGTGTTCGGTTTGGTGCCGGCGTGGCGTGTCAGCGGCGCAAATCCGGGCCAGGTCATGAACATGCAGGGCACTCGCGCGGTCAGCGGCCGCGGCTCGGCGCGTTTCCGCGCGACGTTGACGACGGCGCAGATCGCGTTCTCGATGGTGCTGCTCGTCCTCGCGGGCTTGTTCACGCGCAGCCTCTCGAACATCACGCGCGAAGACTTAGGCATAGACGTCGACTCGCTCGTGACGTTCGGCATCACGGCGCAGCTTTCCTCGTACGACCAAGCGGAGCTCTTGGTCCTTTACGACCGCATGGAGGAGACGCTCGGGGCTCAACCCGGCGTGACCGGCGTCGGCACGACGGCGATACCGCTGTTCTATGACTTCTCGCTGGGCGGCAACGTGCAGATCGAAGGCATGGAGCAAACCCCCGGCGCCGATACGTACGCCGCGGCGACCGCCGTAGGCTCCGGTTATTTCGACGCGCTCGACGTCGCGTTGCTGATGGGGCGTGCGTTCACGGACGCCGACGGCCCCGGCCAGCCGCGCATCGCGATCGTGAATCAGGCTTTCACGCGCAAGTTCAACATCGCCGACAACCCGGTCGGGCGACGAATGGGCAACGGCCCGGGCGCCGTCGAGATCGTCGGCGTGGTCGCGGACGCCAAGCACGCGTCGGTCAAGGGCGACGTTCCCGCGCTGATGTACTACCCGCGGCGCCAAATGGCCGGGTGGTTCCAGTCGATGTGGGTGTACGTAAGCGGTAATGTCCCTGCGGAGACTTTGAAGGGCATGATCCCGCGCGTGATGAAGGAGATCGCGCCGGACGTGCCGCTCGTCATCGTCCAGACGATGCGTGAGCGCATCGACGACAACACGTACATCGATCGTCTGCTCACGACGCTCTCGACGGGGTTCGCGGCGCTCGCGACTCTGCTCGCCGGCATCGGCTTGTACGGCGTGCTTGCGTACAACGTCCAGCAGCGTACGCGCGAGCTCGGGTTACGGCAGGCGCTCGGCGCGGAGCCCATGCAGCTGCGGAAGCTCGTGTTGAAGCAAGTCGGCGTGATGGCGTTGATCGGCTTAGGTATTGGCCTCGTCGCGGCGTTCTTTCTCGGCAGGGTGGCCGAGGCCACGCTGTTCGGCCTTTCGGGGCGAGACCCGGTCGTGATGGGCGGCGCGGCCTTACTACTGGCGGCCGTGATTCTCGCGGCGAGCTGGCTGCCGGCCTGGCGCGCGTCGCGAATACCGCCGACCGAGGCCCTGCGGTACGAGTAACGCTCTCCGTTGCGCCGCTCGGGCCGGCGGCGGCAAGATGGGTGAATTGCCCATGCGACGGGGGAGCAGCATGCGGACATTCGAGCTCTTGGGTCTCACGGCGCTGGCCGCAGCCGTCTTGGCGTTCACGGCGCAGTCGCAGCAGAGTGCCGACTCGGCGAACGACACGCCGTACAAGGTGCCGCGCACGTCGTGGGGCGACCCCGATCTCACGGGCGTCTGGCCCGGCACGGCAATGGTCGGCGTGCCGATGCAGCGCGCCGAGAACCTCGGCACGCGCAACTGGCTCACGGAAGAAGAGTTCCAAGCGCGCGAGGCGCAGTTCGCGCGCCAGGAAGAGCAGGACAACGCGGACTTCTCGCTCGAGAACGCGGCTTCGACGCCGGGCGGCGACGTCGGCGGTCCCGTCTCGCCGCCGCCGCATTGGCTCGAGCGCGGCGACCCGCAATATCAGGCGTCGCTGATCGTCGACCCGCCGAACGGCCGCATGCCCCCGCTCACGGACGCGGGCCAGGCGCGCCAAGCTGCCGCGCGCGCCGCGCGCGAAGGCCGCGGGCCCGCCGACTCGTACACGGACCGCAGCTTGTACGACCGCTGCATCACGCGTGGCATGGTCGGCTCGCTGACGCCCGCGATCTACAACGCCGGCAATCAGATCGTCCAGTCGCCGGGCTACGTCGTGATCACGAACGAAATGATCCACGAGGCGCGCGTGATTCCGCTCGACGGCCGCCCGCCGCTCGGGCCGGCTTTCAAGCAATGGGTCGGCGATTCGCGCGGCCACTTCGACGGCGACACGCTCGTCGTGGAGACGCAGAACTTCACGGACCGCACGAACGTCGGCCAAGCGCGCCACAGCGAGAAGCTCAAGACTACGGAGCGCTACTCGCGTATCGACGAGGACACGCTCGTGCTCAACCTCACGGTCGAAGACCCCGAGACTTGGACGGCGCCGTGGACACTCGAGCTGCCGTTGCAGCGCGACGACACGTACGGGATGTTCGAGTACGCCTGCCACGAGGGGAACCTCGCGATGTTCAACATCCTGAGCGGGCATCGCGCCGACGAACGCGCGGCAGCGCAGCGGCGGTAGCGCGGCGCCGCGGCGACGGCCTATTTTGCGAGTTGGGCCGGGCGCCTCGCGCCGACGCGCGCGATCGCTTCGCGCGGCACGTCGTAGTACTTCAGCGCGCTGCGCGAGTCGCGTAGACCGCACGCTTCGCGGTGGACGACGAACGCTTCGACGCGCTCGACGAGATCCCAGAGCAGCCGCTCGCGCCGCGTGCCGCCCGGCGCTTCGTCGGTGCGATAGCGCTCGAGCGCGGACTCGAGCAGCCGCGCACAGCGGCCGAGCGCGCCGGCCTTTTCTTCCGCGATCTCTTCTTTCAGGACATCGGCGAAGCGTTCGCCCATGCCGTCAAGGATAGCAGCTAGTGCTTGGACGCTGAATGCACCGGGCCGAACTTGGGCGGCGGCACGCGGTGTTTCGTCGCGGCTTCGTACGCGGAGGCCACCTTGATGACCTCGGGATCGGCGCCGGGTGAGGACCAGAACATGAGGCTGATCGGCATCGGATTCGGGAGCTGCGATTCCACGGTGCCCGTGACGGATTCGTAGCTCGTCTTATCGACCGCGAGCACGTATTGCGGCTCGTAGACGGTACGCGTGTAGCCCGCGGGCACGTCCATCTCGGGGCCGCCAAGAAGCGCCGTGAACCGGCCGCAGCAGCTCGCCGTGCCGCGGTTGTTCACGGTCGGCTCGGTCGGGCCGCCCAAGATGAACGGCGGCAGCGTGTTCTCGGGGTTCACGAAGACGTCGATGTCGTTCTCGTACATCACGCGCTGGATCACGAGCCGCAGCACGCTCTGCATCTTGAGATAGCTGACGCCGCCCGGTTCCTCGCGTGGGTCGACGGCGAGCACGGCGTTCATCGAGCTCGCGCGCTCCGCGCCGCTCTGGAACTTCGCGTTCGCGACCCACGAGGCCCAGTCCGTGACGCGCGTGTCGCCTCGCAGGCGCAGGTACTTGTTCACCTGAAACAGGCTGTTCGGGTTCTCGGCGCCCGACACGATGCTGCGCAGGTTGATCTTCGGAGAGAGCGGCGCCTCGCCGACGGCGAGCGCGACGGCATAGTCCATCGACGTGACGTCCCACCCAGGCACCGCGTACAGGAGCTCGCCCTTCGCGTTCTTCTGCCAGAAATACTCGGGGACCGTGTGCGGCAGAACCTCCGCGAACGCCTGAGCGAACGTGTAGCGCATGTTCGGCACGCTCTTGTCGTCGGCGTACAGCGGGTCGGGCGACTCGACGAGCTCGGCCCCGAGCTTGTCGCGCAGCACGCGCTTGATCTCGCCGTCGAGCTGGTCGCTGATCGCGACGTCGTTCTTCGTGTGCTTGACCATGAACTCGCGGACGACGCCGACGCGCACGCCGGCGAGCGGCTTCGTGGCGACGTCGCGCTCGCGAACGACGAACGAGAGGTACGGCTCCTCCGGAATCAAGCGCTCCGGGATCGCCGTGAGCACGTCGCCGCGCTCGTAGCCTTTGATCGCGTCGAGCACGCGCACGGTGTCCTCGACCGTGCGGCAGTGGACGCCCGCGCGATCGCCGGCGTGCTGGTAGCCGAGCCCGCCGTCCATCGTGATGCCCTTCGTCGTCAGCAGGTTCACGACGTTGTTGCGCGACGCCGGGCCCTTGCACGAGGCCGACGTCTGCTCGCAGATCGAGCACTGCGCTAGGTTCGCCGCGACGGAGACGCCCGAGCCGTTGCTCGTGCCGCGCGGCACGCGCTGCGTGTCGTACGGGTTGCAGGCTTGGCCGCCCCACGTGCCGTCTTGAAAGTTGCCGCTCGGCAGAACGGTCTCGGCCTCGTTCGGGCCCGAGGCGCCGAGGCCCGTCGACGAAGCCGTCGCGATCGCGAAGCTGATGGCGCCTTTCGCGCGCAGATTCGCCACGTCGGGAGAATCGTATTTCGGCGCGTCCATCGCGAAGTTCACGTCGTTGCCGCCCGTCGCGCGCATGTCGGTCGCGTCGTACCAGTTTTTCCACGAGAACACGACGCAATACATCGGCATCGTTTCGAGATCCGGGTTGCGGCCGTACAGCGCGTCGAGCTCGGCGGCGCGCTCGCGCGCGTCGGGCTGCTTGCGGAACTCCTCGCACGCGGCCGGCGCGCCCGCCGGCAACGGCCCGTCTTTCGGATGCCGGTCGAAGTCGCCCTTGCACGTTTGCGAGCGCTCGCCGCGGAGGTTCAGCGTCTCGAGCGCGTTGACTTGGCCCGCGTTCGCGATGCCGACGCGCATGCCGAATTGCTGCTGCACGGCCGGGTTCGAGACGGTTGGCTCCATGCGGCCGAACTCGATCGGTGGCCCTCGGTACTCGTCGAACTTCGGGAGCACGCTGCGGACGGGCACCGTCTCTGTCGGGAACGTGAGCGGCGTGCCGATGCGCGCGTAGCCCTTCGTGGGCGCGATAGGCGCGCCGTCCTTCGTCACGAGCGCCGTGCAGACGCCGTTGTAGGCGCGCGCTCGCTCGATGTAGGCCTCGACGACTCCGGCGCAGGTTGTTGCGCCGCTCCGGATCGCGCTGTGCAGCTCTGCGATCGTCGCTTCCTCGACGGCGAACTGCGCGCCGGCAAGCGCCGGCGCGAGCGCCGCGGCAACAGCCAAGACACAGCCGGGGCCGGTTCTCGAGCGCATCGTTCAGTCCTTCAACGGCGGGAAGTCGGGCGGGGGCGTGCGATGGTGCGTCGCGGCTTCGTACGCCGACGCGACCTTGATGAGCTCGGACTCGGCGCCGGGTGCGCCCCAGAGCATCATGCTGATCGGCATCGGCTTCGGCAGTTGCGTCGCGACGGCGCCGGTCGCGCTGTCGTACGTGCGCTTGTCGGCGGAGAGCACGAACGTCGGCTCGTACACCGTGCGGATGTAGCCGGCCGGAACCTCCATCTCGGGCGCGCCCATGAGCGCCGTGAAGCGCTGGCAGCAGCTCGTCGTGTCGCGGAAGTCGACCATCGGCTCATCGGGGCCGCCGAGCTTGTACGGCGGCAGCGTGGTCTCGGGATTCACGAAGGCGTCGATGCCGTTCTCGGTCATGACGCGTTGGACGATGAGGCGCAGCGCCGTCTGCATCTTCAAATAGCTGATCGTTTCGCCCTTGACGCGCGCGTCCTGCACGAGCAAAGCGTTCTTGGCGCCCGCGAGGTCCGACGCGCTGTCGAACTTCGCGTGCGCGACCCAGCTCGCCCAGTCCTTGACCTGCGCGTCGCCGCGCTCGGCGAGGTACTTCTGCCACGAGAACGCGCCTTCGCCTTGCCCGACTTCCTTGCTCAGCCGCCGCAAGTTCAATCCCGGCGACAGCGGCGCCTTGCCGAGCGCGAGCGCGACGGCGTAGTCGACGGTCGTGACGTCCCAGCCCGGTACCGCGAACTCGAGCTCGCCCGATTCCGTCTTCTGCCAGAAGTACTCGGGCACGTTGTGCGCGAGCACTTCGGCAATCGCGTCCTGGAACGTGTAGCGCATGTTCGGCACGGCGGGATCGTCGCCGTAAGCGGGGTCGACCGACTCGACGAGCTCCGCGCCAAGCTTGTCGCGCAGCACGGCCTTGAACTCGGCGTCGAGCTGGTTGCTGATCGCCGCGTCGTTCTTCGAATGCTTGACCATGAACTCGCGCACGAGGGCGACGCGCATGCCGGAGAGCGGCTTCTTCGCCACGTCGGCGTCGTGCACGAGGAAGCTCGCGTACGGCTCGGCGGGGATCAGGCCCTTCGGCAGCGCCGTGTACATGTCGCGCGACTCGTAGCCCTTGATCGCGTCGAGCACGAGCACGGCGTCTTCCACGGTGCGGCACAGGATGCCGGCGCGGTCGCCGATGTCCGTGTAGCCGTAGCCGCCGTCCATCAGGATGCCTTTCGTGGTCAGCAGGTTCACGACGTTGTTGCGCGACGCGGGGCCTTTGCACGACCCGCCGGTCTGCTCGCAGATCGAGCACGCCGCGAAATTCGTCGAGACGGCGACGCCTGAGCCCGAGCTCGAGCCGCGCGGCACGCGCTCCGTGTCGTAGGGGTTACACGGCTGGCCGCCCCACGCCGCGTACGCCATGTTGCCGCCGGGCAGCCACGAATCCGCGCGGTTCGGCCCGCGTGCCGACAAGCCGGCATTGGCCGCGTTCGCGATCGCGAGGCTGATTGCGCCTTTCGCGCGCAGCTCCGCGATGTCGGGCGAGTCGAACTTCGGCGCGTCCATCGCGAAGTCGACGTCGTTGCCGCCCGTCGCGCGCATGTCCGTCGCGTCGTACCAGTTCTTCCACGCGAACGCGGCGCAATACATCGGCATTGCCGTGAGGTCCGGATTGCGGCCGAACATCTTGTCGAGCTCCGCAGCGCGCTCGAGAGCGTCGGGCTGCCGACGGAACTCTTCACAGGCTTCCGGCGCGCCGGCCGGCAGCGCGCCTTCGCTCGGATGCCGGTCGTATTCGCCCTTGCAGGTGACGGAGCGCTCGCCGCGAATGTTCAGCGTCTCAAGAGCGTTGACCTGGCCCGCGTTAGGAATGCCGACGCGCATGCCGTACTGCTGCTGCACCGTCTCGTCGGACAGCGTCGGCTCCATGCGGCCGTACTCGATCGGCGGCCCCGCGTAGCTCGCGAAGTCGGGGAAGACCTTCGAGATCGCCACGGTCTTGGTCGGATACTCGACGGGCTTGCCGCCGAAGATGCGGCCCTGTCCGGGGCTGATCGACTTGCCGTCGGGAGTCACGAGCGCCGTGCAGACGCCGTTGTAGGCGCGGGCACGGTCGATGTACGCCTGCACGACTTCTTGGCATGTCGTCTCGCCGGCTTGGATCGCGCGGTGGACGTCTTTGATCGTCGACTCTTCGACCTCGAAGTCGGCCCTTGCGGGGCCGGCGGCCAATAGGAATGCGAGACTCGAGAGCACGACTGGGCCGACGCTGCGCATGTTGTTGTCCTCCGCGCGCGAGCGACCCGCACCGCACGGGTGCTCGCTCAGGGCTAGAGGACGTGCGCAGGACGGCGCACCCTACGTGAGCGCCGTGCCTCGAATCTGCATCGCGATGTCGTCCGCGATCTCGCGCGGCGTGCGGTCGGCTGCCGGCACGTGCTGCGCGAACTCGGGCGAGCCGTGCGCGGCGCAGCATTCGGCCGAACGCCGGAGCTGCCACGCTGTCGGCCCGCGGCGCTGGCGAGCGTGCAAGCGTTCGAGAACGACGGAATGCGGCGCGGTCAGGCAGAAGTGCAGCGTCGGCACACCGCGCTCGCGCAAGTAAGACACGATCTCCCCGAGGTACGCGAGGTTCGTGAAGGCCATCGGAACGATCACGACGCGGCGAGCTCCACGTGCGGCGCGGATCGTGCGCGCGGCGAGCCAGCGCCACGCCACGAGATCCTGGAAGTCGTCGAGCGGCGCGCTGCCGAGCGAGGCAAAGCGCATCAGGACGATACCGAGCGGCTCGGGGTTGAAGACGAGGCTACGCGGCAAGCGGGCCGCGAGCAGATGGGCGACCGTCGTCTTGCCGATTCCGAACGAGCCGTTCAGGAAGACGACCACGGCTATTCCCGCGGTTGCGCCCGACCCGAAGCGTGGGTCTTTTCCCAGTTCTTGCCGTCCGAGCGGCGGATCGTCATCTCCTCGACCGTGCCCTCGTCGAGACACCGCGCGTTGACGCTGTAGCCGTCCGGATGCGAGCGCGGCACGTAGAACGCCTTGATGCCGCAGACGGAGCAGAACAAATGCTTGGCGGTCTTCGTGTTGAACTCGTAGGTCGTCAGCGCGTCGGCGCCGGAGACGAGCTTGAACTGCGATTTCGGCACGATCAGGTGGAGGTAGCCGGACTTCGAGCAGATCGAGCAGTCGCACTCGGTGACCTCGAAGCGCGCCGGCGCCGCGACCTCGAAGCGCACGCGCCCGCAGTGGCAACCGCCTTTGTGCGTAATCATTCTTGCGCCCTCACGGTTTCCAGTCGACTGCATGCTCTTCGACGTAAGCGTCCACGGAGCTGCCGACCGTGGGATAGAAGCTCGCGGCTCCGATGGAGTCGAACAGCTCGAAGCGCTTGAGCTTGTCCTTGACCGGGTCCTTCATCTCGGCGAAGCGCACTTCGATGCCGGCTTCCGTCAGCGTGCGATGTAGCTCGGCGAGCATGTCGGCCGAGGTGACGTCGATGCTCGTGACGGGCTCGGCGGCGATGATGAGCCGCTTCACCGTCGTCGGCGATTGCGCGATGGCGTCGAGCAGGCGTTGATGGAAGAGCTCGGCGTTCGCGAAGAACAGCGGCGCGTCCCAGCGGAACAGCACGAGGCCCGGAATCAGGCGCGCGTTCGGATAGCGCTTCAAGTCGTGGTAGCCCTTCATGCCGCCGACGCGACCGAGCACTGCGTAGTGCGGGCGCCACGCGTCCCACAGAAACTCCGCGATCGCGATGATGATCGCGATACCGATGCCCTGAATCACGCCGAATGCCGCAACGCCGGCGAAGCAGACGATCGAGAGCCAGAACTCCCATTTCTGGATGCGGAAGATGCGGCCCAAGTCCGCGAACTCGAACAAGCCGATTGCCGCGGAGATCACGACCGCCGCGAGCGCGCTGCTCGGCAGATACTCGAGCAAGTTCGGCGCGAGCACGATGAGGAGCGCCACCGCGACGGCGCCGACGACTCCCGTGAGTTGGGTCTTCGCACCCGCGGCTTCGGCGACCGGAGTGCGCGACGAGCTGCTGCTGATCGGAAACCCCTGGAAAAGGCCGCCGGCGAGATTCGCGGCGCCGAGGCCGATCATTTCCTGGTTCGGATCGACCGTCGTGCGGTTCTTGGCGGCGTACGTGCGCGACAAGACGCTCGTGTCCGCGAAGGCAACCATCGCGACCGCGAAGCCGCCGATCACGATGTCGCGGATGTGCTCGGGGCTGATCAGCGGCAGAGCGAACGACGGCAACCCTTGCGGTAGCGGGCCAAGCACGCTCACTGCGGCGGTCGTGTCGAGGTCGAGCGCTCCGACGGCGATCGTCGCGCCGACGACGGCGATCAAGAGCCCCGGGATGCGCTTGTAAGGTTTCAACAAGAGAATGGCGGCCAGCGTGCCGGCGCCGACCGCGAACGCCGTCCAGTTCGGTCGCTCGCCGAGGATGCCCTGGCCGATGCGATGGAGATCTTGCAACGGGCCGCCGTCGTCGTCGATCGAGAAGCCGAACAGCTTCGGCAACTGGCTGATCAGCACCGTGAGCGCGATGCCGTTCATGTAGCCGTAGCGAATCGGTTTCGAGAGCAGCTCCGTGACGAAGCCGACGCGCAACAAACCGATCGCGATGCACACGAGGCCCGACACGACCGCCATCGCGCTCGCGAGCGCCACGGCACGCGCGGGATCGCCCGAGGAGAGCGGGAGCACGACCGCGATGATCACGGCTGCAAGCGAGGAGTCGGGCCCGAGCACGAGGATGCGGCTCGGACCGAAGAGCGCGTAGGCGAGCAGGGGCACGATCGTCGCGTACAGGCCGTAAATTCCAGGGAGGCCCGATGCGGTCGCGTACGCGATGCCGACCGGGATCAGCATCGTCGTCAGCACGAGCCCCGCCAGGACGTCGCGCGGAAGCCATGCGGCTTGGTACTCGCGCAGCACGCGCAGGCCCGGCAGCCAACGCTGCACGCCGTTCATGGGGCGTAGCTCTTGTCCTAGGGAGTCGGTAGCCATGTCGCGGTCTCGTCGAAAGCGGGTTCATTCTGGGCAAGGGGCCGAGAATGTTCACTACTCCCAAGGCACTCGGCTTGACACGTGACCTATTGGTCACATAACGTCGGCTCGTGGACGCGATCTTCAAAGCACTAGCCGATCCGACGCGGCGAGCTCTGCTCGATGAGCTTTTTCAGGAGGACGGGCAAACGCTGAGCGCGCTCGAGGCGCGCTTCTCGATGACGCGCTTCGGCGTCATGAAGCACCTGCGCCTGCTCGAGGACGCGGGCCTCGTCGTCACGAAATGGCGCGGTCGCGAAAAGCTGCACTACTTGAATCCCGTTCCGATACGCCTCGTGCACGACCGGTGGGTCAGCAAGTACGCCGAGCCGTGGGCCGCAGGCCTCAGCAGTCTGAAACAACAACTGGAGGATCCGATGACGATGACCAAGGTCTTCGAGATTTACATCCGCACGACTCCCGAACGCCTTTGGCAGGCGATCACGGACGGCGAGATCAGAAGCAAGTACACGTTCGGCGCGCGCTTCGTCTCGGACTGGACGCAGGGCTCCCGCTTCGAGATGCAAAGCAAAAGGGGGCTGCTCGGCGACGGCGTGAACCTCGAGGTCGAGCCGCCGCGGCGGCTCGTGCAGAGCATGCGAGCGCTCTGGGGCGATGACGTCAAGCGCGAAGGCACGACGAGGGTGACGTGGCAGATCGAGCAGGTGGGCGACTCGTGCAGGCTGACGGTCACGCACGATCAGCTGCGCGAAGGAGCGAACAGTCAGCTCTACGGCGGCTGGCCGATGATCCTCTCCGGCTTGAAGACTTGGCTCGAGACCGGCGAGGTGCTCACGACGCCGGGCTCGCTTCGCTACGCCTGAGCGAATGAACGCTGTGTCCACGGTGGATCTGTGTGCGCTGTCGGCAGCGGAGCTCGCGCGTCGCGTCACGTCCGGCGCGATCTCCGCCGTCGCTGTGCTCGAGGCACATGCTGCGCGAATCGAGGAGAGGAACGCCGCCATCGGCGCGGTCGTGTCGTACGACGCCGAGCGTGCGCGCGCGGAGGCCGAGGCGGCGGACGCGGCGTTCGCGCGCGGCCGGGCGTGCGGCCCGCTGCACGGCGTGCCAATCACGTTGAAGGACGGCATCGACGTCGCCGGCCTTCGAACGACACTCGGCACGGAAGTCTTCGATCGCATGGCGGAAACCGACGCGACGGTCGCGGCGCGGTTGCGTGCGGCCGGTGCGATCATCGTCGGCCACACCAACGTGCCGCCGTTTCTCGCGGACTATCAGAGCGCGAATCCGCTATTCGGCCGCACGTCGAATCCTTGGAAGCTCGAGCGCACGGCGGGTGGCTCGAGCGGCGGCGCAGCAGCAGCGGTCGCCTCCGGAATGACGCCGCTCGAGATCTCCTCGGACCTCGGCGGCTCGGCGCGCCTGCCCGCGCATTTTTGCGGCGTGTACGGTTTGAAGACGACCGAGCACCGCGTGCCGACGACGGGCTTCTTCAGTCTTCCACCGGGCGCGCCGCGCACCGTCCGCGTTCTCGCGTCGCTCGGGCCGATCGCGCGCGATCTCGACGATCTCGAGCTCGCGCTGTCCATCGTGTCTGGACCGGACGGTCTCGACACCGAAGTCCCGCCCGTGCCGCTCGGCCGCGGTTCGTGCCCGCGCCTCCGCGACCTTAAGCTCGCGTACGCGCCGACGTTGCCGGGGGCCGTCGTCGCGAGCTCGCTCGCAAGCGCGGTCGAGCGCGTTGCAGCGCTCGCCGCGGAAGCAGGGGTGCGCGTCGAGGCGCGGTTGCCCGCGTGCGATTGGGCCGACATGAACGAGCTCTTCGGCGAGCTCGTCCCCGCCATTACGGCGTCGACCGAGCGGACGCTCGGCTGGTACTTAGGTGCGCTCGATCGGCGCGATCGCATCATCGGCGCCTGGGATCGCTTCTTCCGCGACTTCGACGCGCTGCTCGTTCCGCCCGCGATGACGACCGCGTTCCCGCACTGCGAGCCGGGAGCGCCGCTCGTCGTCGACGGCAACCACGCCGAGTACTTCGGCCAGGGCGCTCTGCTCGCGATGGCGAACGTCGCAGGTCTTCCCGCGCTCGTCGCGCCGGCCGGGCACGACGCGGACGGCTTACCCGTAGGCGTGCAGCTCGTGGGACCGAAGTGGTCGGAGGTCGCGCTGATCGGCATCGCCCGCGCTCTCGAGGCCGCGCAGGTGTTGCCGGGGTTCCGTTCGCCGCCCAAGTCGGAGCAAGCGCGATGAAAGAGGCCAACGCAGCCAAGCGGCCGATCCCGGAGCAGGTCAAGCGGGTCCTCGAGTGGCTCGAAGCCCACGGCACGAAAGCCACGCTCGACGGCATGGCACGTTACGCGATTCCATCGAACCGGGCGTTCGGTGTTGCCGTGAAGGACATCATGACGCTCGGCAAGGAGCTAGGACGCAATCACGAGCTCGCGTTGGCGCTCTGGGAGACCGGCTGGTACGAGGCGCGCATGTTGACGGCCCACGTCGCGGACCCGGCGACGATCACGGCCGCGCAGATGGATCGGTGGTGCAAGCAGTTCGACAACTGGGCTTATCCCGACCACCTGAGCTTCAACCTGTTCGATCGCACGCCGCATGCGTGGAAGAAAGTCGAGCAGTGGAGCCGCAGGAAAGCGGAGTTCGAGAAGCGCGCGGCCTTCGCGCTGCTCTGGAGTCTTGCGCTGCACGACAAGCGCGCGAGCGACGCGCAGTTTGCCGCAGGCCTCGAGCTCATCGAGCGGGCAGCCGATGACGATCGAAACTTCGTCAAGAAGGCCGTGTGCATGGCGCTTCGAGCGATCGGAAGGCGCAATGCTTCGTTGAGAAGCGCCGCGGCCGCCGTTGCGGCTCGTCTTGCGAAGTCGAATCAACCGTCGGCGCGCTGGATCGCGAAGGAAGTATCGAAGGACCTTCAGCCGTCGAGCGGCTTGACGAGAAAGCGCGTGACCGTCGAGTCGTCGAAACCGAAGCGCCGGTAGAGCGCTCGAGCGCCGGCGTTCGCTTCGAGAACCTCGAGCGTCAGCCGGCAGCAGCCTTCCCGGCGCGCGTAGTCTTCGGCCGCTTGCAAAAGCGCGCGGCCCGCGCCTTTGCCTCGATACTCGGGAAGCACGGCAAGGTCGTGAATGTTCAGCAGCGGCTTTGCACGAAACGTGGAAAAGCCGACGAAGCACACGGCGATGCCGACGGCCGCGTCGCCGTCGAGCGCGAGCCACACCCTTGCGTTGGCGATGTCCTTGAGCGCCGGGATCAATCGTTCCCGAACGTCGTGCGGCAACGGCTTGCTCAAGCCGACCGGCTCGCGAGCGTAGGAGTCGAGAAGCGCGACGACGCTGCCGGCGTCGCGCGCGTCGTCGAGATCCGCCGGACGAACGTGGAAATTCATGCGGCGCGCGGCCGGCCGCTAGCCGACCGGCTCGGCCCAGAGATCGTACTCGTCGGCGCTCGTGACGCGCGCCGTGACGACGGCGCCGGCTTTGAGCTTCTTCGCGCCCTTGCCGGCCGGCAGGTACACGCGGCCGTCGATCTCGGGCGCGTCGGCCATTGAGCGGCCGAGCGCCTGGTCGCCCTCGAGCTCGTCGACGATGACGTCGATGTCAGTGCCGACGCGGCTCGCGAGGCGCCGTGCACTGATGACTTGCTGCGCGGCCATGAAGCGGTGCCAGCGCTCCTCCTTGACTTGCTCGGGCACGGCGTTCGGCAGCGCGTTCGCGGCCGCGCTCTGCACGGGCTCGTAGCGGAAGCAGCCGACGCGGTCGAGCTCGGCCTCCTCGAGCCAATCGAGCAGCGCTTGGAAGTCTTGCTCGGTCTCGCCCGGGAAGCCGACGATGAACGTCGAGCGAATCGTGAGCTGCGGGACGGCGGCACGCCACTCGCGAATGCGCTGCAGCGTTTTCGCCTCGGCCGCGGGCCGCTTCATCGCCTTCAGTATTTTCGGGCTCGCGTGCTGGAACGGCACGTCGAGATACGGCAGCACCTTGCCCTCGGCCATCAACGGAATCAGGTCGTCGACGTGCGGGTACGGATACACGTAGTGCAAGCGCACCCATGCGCCGAGCTCGCCGAGCGCGGCCGAGAGGTCCGTGATACGGGCCGCGACGTTGCGGCCGCGCCAAGCGGACTCCTTGTATTTCACGTCGACGCCGTACGCGCTCGTGTCCTGCGAGATCACGAGCAGCTCGCGAACGCCCGCGCGCACGAGACGCTCCGCCTCGCCGAGCACGTCGGCGGCCGGGCGGCTCACGAGGTCGCCGCGCAGGCGCGGGATGATGCAGAAGCTGCAGCGGTGATTGCAGCCCTCCGAGATTTTCAGATACGCGTAGTGGCGTGGCGTGAGCTTCACGCCTTGCGCCGGCACGAGGTCGACGAACGGATCGTGCGGCGGCGGAACGGCTTCGTGCACGGCCGTGACGACGGCCTCGTATTGCTGCGGCCCCGTGATCGCGAGCACGTTCGGGTGCGCGTCGCGAATGACGTTCGCTTCGGCGCCGAGGCAGCCGGTCACGATCACGCGGCCGTTCTCGGCGAGCGCTTCGCCGATGGCCTCGAGCGACTCGGCGCGCGCGCTGTCGAGAAAGCCGCACGTGTTGACCACGACGACGTCGGCGCCCGCGTAGTCCGCGGCCGTCTCGTAACCCTCGGCGCGTAGCTGGCTCAGGATTCGCTCGGAATCGACGAGCGCCTTCGGGCAGCCGAGGCTCACGAAGCCGACTTTGGGCGAATGGGTTTTCGTAGCGGCTTTCGGCACTGGGGGCTCGAAATTGGGGGTGCGCCTCGGCGCAGGGGGCGCTATTGCGCCACGCACGGCCGCAAAAGGCAACCCGGGCTTTGGGGCCGCTTTACCTTTGGAAGGCCGCCCCCCCACAATCCCTTGGAGCGAAGGGCGCGCCGCGCGCGCCCGCAGAGGCCCGCATGGCGCAGACGGTGACGCGACAGCAGCTTACGGCCATGGTCGGCCGCCAGGTCGGCGTCTCGGACTGGTTCCTCGTCGACCAGAAGCGCGTCGACGCATTCGCCGACGTGACGCTCGACCATCAGTTCGTGCATGTCGACGTCGAGCGCGCCAAGGCGACGCCGTTCGGCGGCACGATCGCGCACGGGTTCCTGACCTTGTCGCTGCTCGTGCATCTGTGCCTGCCGTTCATTCCCGAGCCCGCGAACCGCAAGCTCGTCGTGAACTACGGCTTCGACAAAATCCGCTTCGCGGCGCCCGTGAAGGTCGGCAAGCGCATTCGCGCGGTGGCGAAGCTCGGGGGTGTGGAGGAGCGCAAGCCCGGTAACATCGTCATTCGCCTCGATGTCACGGTCGAAATCGAAGGCGAGCAGAAGCCGGCGCTCGTCGCCGAATGGTTGAGCATGCATGTCGTCGATTAACGGACTCTCGTGGCGCCTCACGGCGCTGGCGCTCGCAGCCGCGGTCTCCATCGCGGCTTGTCAGCGCGACACCGGCAGCACGCCGCAGGTTGCCGCCGGGGGCGCGCCTGCATCGCCTGCGGCGCGCATCACGCCGGCCGCCGACACGGCCGCGCAGGCGATCCAAGGCGAGAAGCTGCGCAGCACCATTGCCGAATTCTCGAGCGACGCGTACGGCGGCCGATTGCCCGGAACCGACGGCGATCTGAAGGCCCGCGCCTATCTCGCGGCCGAGCTCGCGCGGCGCGGGTTCGCGCCGGGCGCGGCAGACGGTAGCTACGAGCAGCTCGTCGAGCTCGTCGGTGTCACGACCGACACGCGTCCGACGTGGCGCTTCACGCGCGCCGACGGCGCCGTCGACCTTCAGCGCGGCACGGATTTCGTCGCGAGCAGCGGTCTTCAGGAGCCGCTGGCCGAAGTGCGCGACGCGGAGCTCGTGTTCGTTGGCTTCGGAATCCAAGCGCCCGAGTACGGGTGGGACGACTTCAAGGGCGTGGACGTGCGCGGCAAGGTGCTCGTCATGCTGAACAGCGACCCGGACTGGGACCCGGCGCTGTTCGAAGGCACGACGCGGCTCTATTACGGCCGCTGGACGTACAAATACGAGAGCGCTGCGCGGCAGGGCGCGGCGGGCGTCATCATCGTTCATACGACGCCGTCGGCCGGCTATCCGTGGCAGGTCGTGCAGACGTCGTGGAGCGGCCCGCAGTACGAGCTGCCGGCGTCGGGCGAGCCGCGCGCGGCGCTGGAAGGCTGGGTCACGGAGGACGCGGCGCGGCGCCTCCTCGGCGCTGCGCACGATCTCGACGCGCTGATCGAGCAGGCCAAGAGCCGCGACTTCCGCCCAGTGCCGCTCGGGATCGCGACGTCGCTGACGCTGACGAACACGGTCACGCGTACCCCGACCGCCAACGTTCTCGGAGTGTTGCGCGGCAGCGATCCCGAGCTCGCCGACGAATACGTGATCTACACCGCGCACTTCGATCACCTCGGCACGTGCGACGCGCAGCCGGTCGATCCGACGGACACGATCTGCAACGGCGCAATGGACAACGCGACGGGCGTGAGCATGCTGCTCTCGATCGGCGACGCGTTCGCGGCGCTGCCCGAGCGGTCGCGCCGCTCGATCATGCTCGCGTTCGTGGCCGCCGAGGAGCAGGGCCTGATCGGCTCGCAGTACTTCGCCGAGCATCCGCCGATGCCGGCGGGCAGAATCGCCGCGAACATCAATTACGACAGCGGCAACGTGTGGGGTAAGACGCGCGACATCACGTTCATCGGCTTCGGCAAGTCGAGCCTCGACGCCGTGGGTCTCGAAGTCGCCGCGCATCAGGGGCGCACCGTGAAGGGCGATCAGTTCCCCGATCGCGGCTACTACTATCGATCCGATCAGTTCAATTTCGCCAAGATCGGCGTGCCGGCGTTCTACTTCGACTCGGGCACGGACTTCATCGGCCGGCCGGCAGGGTGGGGCGCCGAGCAGATCGAGCTCTACGAGGCCAACAACTACCATCAGGCGAGCGACGAGATTGTGCCCGAGTGGGTTTTCGACGGCATGATCGAGGACGCGCAGTTCGGCTTTCACGCCGGGCTCATCATCGCGAACGACGCCGCGCTTCCGCAGTGGAACGCCGGCAACGAGTTCGAAGCCGCGCGGCGCGCGGCGCTCGCAGCGGTCGGCGCCCGCTAGTGCTTCGCGGCCTGGCTTTCCTGATCCTCGTCGTAGCGCTGGCGCTGATCGTCCTGTCGCTGCTGCGGCGCACGCCGCGGCAAGCGCAACGCGCTGCGCCGCGCGCGGACGACGACGGCGATTCGCGCTCGTTGCCGCCGCCCGGCGAGCGCGCAGACCGCCGCTTGAGCCGTGCGACGGCGCTGCATCTTTTGCACGAGCTCGCGTTCGACGCGCAGCTCGAATCGTCCGTGCCGGCCGAGGACGTCAAAGTCGTGATGGCCGTGTCGAGCAGCTTGCAGAACGTAGCCACGGATCCGAAGCACGCGCCTCGGCGGCCGTTGTTGCTGCCGGAGCTCGTGCGCGCGGTCAACGACAGCGATACGACGCGGCGCGAGCTCGCCAAGATGATCGCGCGCGATCCCGCGCTCGTCGGCTCGCTGCTGAAGCTCGCGAACAGCCCGCTGTACCGCCGCGGCTCGCAGCCCATCGACAGCCTCGAGCGTGCGCTCGCGGTTCTCGGCACGAACGGCACGCGCTCGCTGGTGGCGGCTGCGCTGCTGCAGCCGGTGTTTCGCGCCTCCGACGGCGATTCGGCGCGCTTCGCCGACATCGTCTGGGAGCACACGCAGCGCGCGGCCGCGGCTGCGGAGTTGCACGCCGTCGCCGTGGAGTCGTCGGATCCGTTCGCGGCTCAGCTCGCGGCGCTCGTCATGGGGTTGGGAACGATCATGGTCTACCGCGCCGTGCTCGAGCAGTACGCCGCGCGGCGGCTTCGCCCCGAGCCGACCGCCGTCGCGTCGCTGCTCGACGAGCAAACGCCGAACGTCGCGCGGCAGATCGCCGCGAGCTGGGAGCTCCCGGACCGCGTGCTCGAAGCGCTCGACGAGCAGCGGTTCGAGCGAGCGCCCGAGTCGTCGCTTGGCCGGTCGCTGCAGTTCGGTCTTCTGATCGGCGCGTTGAGCGTGCTGCGCAGCCACGATCGCATCGACGACGAAGCCGGCCTCGCGACGCTGGCCGCGGCCGGCGGCTCCGGCGAACGGTTCGAGCGGCTCTGGACGCGGCTGACCTGGCCGCCCGAGGTCGAGGGCGAGCTACTCGCGCGTCAGTCGTAGTACTCGGGCGACTTCTTGAGCTTGCGATGCGCGACCAAGTCGTGCTGGATCCAGAGCGCCGAGCTCGTGCGCTTCAGGAACTGGTCTACCTCTGCGCGCGCTGCCTGTGTCTCGGCCTCGCTGACCTCGAACGTCGGCAAGCGATTCAGCGTGCGCTCCGCGGGGTAGTGATACAGATCGCCCGAGAGCACGACGCCGCCGGTCTTGGCGAGCTTCACGTAGAGCACGGCGTGCCCCTCGGTGTGGCCGGGCGCCTGATGGATCACGACCGTGCCGTCGCCGAACACGTCGTGATCGGCCGTTGTCAGCAGCGTCGTGCGCGCTCCCTTGAGCGCCGAGTACGTCTCGGGACGCGTGCCGCCCGGCGGGTCGGCCGCGAACATCTTCTCGTGCTCGACCTTGGACACGAGCCACTGCGCGCCCGCGAACAAGTTCGCGTCGGCCGTGTGGTCCCAATGGTAGTGCGACAGCGCGAGGTGCGTGACGTCCGAAGGCTCGTAGCCCGCGGCTTTCAGTTGCGACGTGAGCGTCGCTCCGAGCTTCACGAAGCGCTCTTGGCCGTCGCGACGCAGCAGCCGCTGCTCGAAACCGACCGGACCGCCGCGCTCGTGATCGGCGACGGCGCCGGCGTCCCAGAGCAGAACGCCGCGCGGATGCACGATCAGAAACGCTGCGACGGACAGCGGCACCTCTTCGACGTCCGCGTCGGTCAAGCGGTAGCGCGCCGTCTCCGACGCGAGCACGCCGCCATCGAGCACGTAGATGCGCGGCGAGGAAACGCCGCTCCCCTGAGCCGCGACTCCGAACGCCGCCGCGACGAAGAGCCAGGCGGCAAGCGTGCGCCGCAGTGCAGTGAGAACCATGGTATCCCCCGGATGGTGTTCGCACGCATGATGCGCCATCGGCCGGGGACCGAGCAAACGTTCAGGCTTTGGCCGAGACGAAGCTTCCTTTGATCTGCCGAAAGCGCAGCGTCAGGAACTCGACGCCGACCGTGAAGCGCTCGGCTCCGCTCGCGTCGTTCTCGACGTGTGCGACGCGACCGAGCGCACGCAGCTCCGTGCAGTCGATGCGCACGATTTGATTCGGCTCGAGCCGCACGCTCGACGCGAACTGCATGCCGTTCAACGACAAGTTGCGCATCTCGGCGCGAATGGCCGCCGGCTGCGGCCAGGTGACCCACACGTCGATCGCGTGCCGCTTCGGAATTCTGCCGAGCATGCGCTGGCCCGAGTACTCGAGCCGATGGCGTTCGGCGGGATAGAGCGGGCTCGCGCATCGGCCGCATTCGTCGTCGCGCTCGAGCGCGCGCTCCCCCGTGTGCAGCGCGCCGCAGAAGAGGCAGCTCCGCGTGCCGGCCGCTCCGGGTGCGGTCTCCGCGTCGGCTTCCTCCGAGCTCGTGGCGGCTCCGGCCGTGCGCTCG
>Ga0315912_10000761_pt1 | contig 48940 bp, 37 predicted proteins | sample VfabasoilMG_FD_204469 | JGI IMG/M metagenome (GOLD analysis project Ga0315912, IMG submission 204469) | Garden soil microbial communities collected in Santa Monica, California, United States - V. faba soil | ecosystem: Environmental > Terrestrial > Soil > Garden | place: USA: California... | reverse complement strand
ATGGTTCGCCTGATCAATGATTTGTTGGAGTTGTCTCGGATCATGGTCGGTAGCATCGAGTTGCAGCGGCGCACCGAGAGCTTGACGGACGTGTTGACCAAAGTTGCGGATGCGATGCAGTCGGCGATCGGTCACGGTCAAACATTGATCGTCGATCTCACCGACGACACTTTGTTCGTCGACATCGACTCCACTCGCCTCGCTCGAGCGGTGACGAATGTCCTCGAGAATGCGACGAAGTACACACCCGCCGGCGGCCGAATCGTCCTGCGAACCACGCGCGAGTCGGATCAAGCGGTGATTCGCGTCTCGGATACCGGGATTGGCATCGAACCGGAGATGACGGAACGCATCTTTGAAATGTTCGTACAAGTGCATCGCGATGAACAGCGCCCACCGAGCGGCATCGGACTCGCACTTACCCGCAGACTCATCGAGATGCATGGCGGCACAATCGAAGTTTCGAGTGCGGGGATCGGGCTCGGTGCGGAGGTTACTATTCGCCTGCCGCTCGTCTCGAGGCGAGTGAGAGAAGTGGAAGCGCCTGCTCCACACCGCGACGTACTCATCGTCGACGACAATGTCGATGCGGCGGATAGTCTACGGACGCTGTTCGAGTTGTCGGGTCACACCGCCCGAGCCGTCTATCGTGGCGTCGAAGCCCTTGAAACGCTGCACGAATTTCGACCGGACCTCGTGCTACTCGACATCGGGCTACCCGATCTCGACGGATACGAACTCGCACGCCGGATTCGTCAGCGCTTCGGAGCCGCGTGCCCCACATTGGTCGCGGTATCGGGTTGGGGTCAGGAAGAGGACAAGCAGCGAGCCATGGAAGCCGGTATCGATGCTTACTTCACCAAACCACTCAATCCCGCTTCGCTCGCGAAAATCTTGGTGGATGCGAATCCTGCCCCTTATCGTCCACTCGATGCGATGCCCTGATTCGGGCGATTTTTTGCGGCGTCGAAAACCATTCCGATGGTTGACAGGCTCGGAGGCAGAACCTAGACGACGAGGTATTTTGCAGTCTCCTCGAACCATGGTCGGCATGGCGGTCGTGATCGCGACGTCAGTTCCGAGTTGCGCCGGCGGGTCGAACGATTCCACCGCGAATCCCAAGCCCGGCGAAAGTGGTAACACCCTTGCGCTCTCGGCTCATGACCGGGAATTTGCGACCAAGGCCGCGGAGCACGGGTTGCGAGAGATCGAACTCGCCCGAATCGCCGTGTCGCGAGCCACGACCGAACCCGTCAAATCCTACGCACAGATGTTGATCGACGATCACGAAGAGGCGCAGGAGCAACTCGAGAACCTCACTCGAATCAAGCATCTCGATTTGCGACCCCGTCTGGACAAAGAGTACGAAGCCGACAAGAATCGGCTTCAGCAGCTGGAATGGGCCGAGTTCGACGCCACGTATGTTTCCATGATGATCGCGGATCACGAGGTCGCGATCGATTTGTTCAGCCATACCGCCGATGAGGCGCAAGATGCCGAGCTCCGGCGGTGGGCCTCGTCGACGTTGCCCAAATTGCAGCACCACCTCCAGCGCGCGACGGAACTCAGACAAAGCAGCGGCAGAATCGGAGTCCGAGTCTGGTGAAGCCCCGGGTGCGACAGCGTACAGGCGACGGTCGCTACGAGATGCAGTCCTTCGACGACGGTGGTCCGTTCGCCGCCGTCGATTCGACCGATCCCCAAACACGAAGTTCGCTACGTGGCTGCACGGCGGAAACGCGGAAACCGCTACGGGGTAGCGTGGGAATGCGTGAGAGGGGGATTGCAAGATCCTGTTTGGGCACGATGTAGGTCATGTTTTGCGTGAGCGTGCGAATCGACTCACGCACGATCTCGATGACGAACCACTCGCCCGGACAACAATGGTTGTGCGAATGATGACCACCGCCTTGCGGAATGAAGTTGAACGGCGAAATGTCATGGTTCAAGAATCGTCGGGGATCGAATCGATCTGGATTCTGCCATAGGAGCTCGTGGTGATTCGTGCCATAGAGATCCAACACGACCCGACGTTGGGCCGGAAATTGGAACCCATTCCAATCGAAGTCGCGTATCACACGGGCAGTGACGAACGGAACCATGGGATAGTAACGACGAACCTCCTGCGCAAACGCCCAGGAAAGCGCCTCGTCGTCTTGCACCAGCCCACGGAGCCATTCTGGGTTTTTGTGCAAAGCATGCGCCGCAAACACCACGTAGCGCGAGATCGCGACGATGGGCCGCAATAGGTTGAGGAGTTCGACCGCCGCGACGCGCGGTGGCAGGTATGCACCGTCGACATCGCGATACATCGCAACGACCTCGACGGGCGTATTCGTGTCCGTGTTTCCAGCATGTGCACGAATGCTTTCGATCATTTCCGCGAGCCAAGCTTCGGCACGACCGCGAGCAACGATCGCCCGCCAGTAGCGAGGTCCAACGCTGAATGCCCCCTCGATGATGGCCACGAGCTGCCGCGTCCGCGCAGCCGCCTCGGGTTCGAGCAGGGCTATGCCTGCCCAACGGCAAGCAGCGCGACACAGCAACTCGCTGACCCCGTCGAACAACACGACGTCCTGCCGAGACCATCGATCGACACTGAATGACCACTCCTCCTGTACGATGCGACGGAGGCGAGCGACGCTTTGCTTCGAAGATATCCGAGCCCAGCGTCCTACACCGATTGGAGATGAAGAGGAAACCCTCGCGCGAGAACGAAAACGAGCTTTCGACGCTGGGATCACGTGGAATGGGTCTCATGGGGTGGCGCCACCTGCGATTTGCCGATGAGTCCCGTTGCAAGTCGCGTTCCGGCCAGCCCCTATCGCAGGTTCGGCGGGCCAGGAAAGCCGACGGTGATGCGCGAGGCGCTTGGGCGAGACGCGAGGCGAACTAGCGCCTCAAGTCGGAAGTTCGTTCCGTGCCATGCACGGTTCTGCAGCCCGATGGCGTTGTTACTCGGCGCTCGCAGTGTTCCCGATACAGCTTCGGCCTCGCGCCTCGCCCTCGGGCCGCAGCCCCGCGCCTATCACGGAACGAACTTCCGACTTGAGGCACTAGCGTCGTTTCTTTGTCTTGGTGAGAGGGTCGATCGCGGGCTGGAGCGGCGGGCGCTCGTTCGTACGGGTCGGAGTCGACGACGATGGTTCGGCAATGAAATCGGCGACGCGATTCCAGGTGAGCTCGAATGCTGCACGGTCGAATCCGCTGCCACTTGGTAACCAATCGGAGGACAATGGCTCACGATCGCTCGTGTAATGGCCGATGAGATCGAGATGGTCGGACTTGACCGCATGGATGACTTCGCCCCAGACCTGAGATCGGGTGGGAACGATCCCGTCATTGGCTATTTCTGACGGTACGTCGCCAAGCAACATTCGAAGGCGCGCTTCCTCGGCCGGAGCGATCACCGGAAGGAAGGTTTCGGTGCTCCGTGCCGCGACCCCGTAGAGAGCTGCGTAGACCCCATACATGGGGCGAGCATAGAGATCGCGACCCAATCCTAGGAAGGTGCGCAGCCCGGGCGGAAGAGCCTGGCTCACGACGCAACCATAACGCGTTCCGGCGGGGTCACCCGTGGCGGCATTCAAAATATCGCAGCCAGCGGCCGTCAGTTGAAAGATGAGCGACTGGTCGGTCGAGACGGCTTCGACGTAGTCGATGACCTGCTGACGTCGCTCCGCACTGAAATTCGCGAGTAGCTGCTGGTAGAGCTCGTCGAGGACGGTCTGGTCTTGCCCAAGGAGATTGTCGTAGCGGGCAAGGATGTCACCCAGACGGAGCGCCGCGGACAATGGCACGTGACCGCGCCGCAGCACGAACACGGCGGCCACCGCAAGGATCCGCAAAAATGGGCGTCCCATGGCGCTGCCAAAGAAACTTGCCAGCGGTGTGCCGTAGTGTGGAGTGGAAACCGAGACGATGGTCGATACCCGATCGTAGAGTGCAAGCGTATCGATCGTGGGGTCGATCGGGAGTGAGGCGGTTGGGGCCACGGCGAGCCGGACATCGAGCCCGCCCGTGCTGTGACCGATGAGATGAATCGGTTCATCGCCGTCGGGCAGTTTGGCGAGTGCTTCGACGACACGTGCGCTTCGTTGACGGATGGATCCCGTCGGCAGCGTCGGCACTTCCGAGACATTCACGCGAATGTGATGACGCTCGAAGGCTCGCTCGAGGACCTGCCCAACCCCAACGAAATAGCGCAGGTCTCCCAACCGACCGAAGCCCAGAAACCCCGGCACGAGGACGACATGATGAGTGGTTGCCATCGCTTGCGCGCAAGTCTGCGCCTAACCCGTCGAAGAGCCAAACTCACGATGCTCGTTCACGTCATGGTCGGCGCTGCGTGGGTACGAAGGCAACTTTACGACCGTCGCGAGGGACCGATGAGGACCCCCGCGGCGGGGACCGAACGCCAAGCAGGTGATCGATCAAGGGGACAAACATTCAGACTCGTCGGCGATGGGTAAAAATCGAGCGTAATCCCAGGTCGCCAACAGATCGGTTTCGAGATTGAAATTCGGCATTCCCGAAGTGCCGTTCCAAGCGTTGATGATGAGACCCGCCTGCAACAGTGAAGGCATATCACCGCGTTCGAATCGATTCACCTCGACATACTGCGGATCGCCGTCGTACTGAACCGCAAGGATGAATGTCACGCCGAGTCGACAGATTCGGAGGCGCCCGCTGACATCGCCATTTTCCGTCCACAAATTCGACTGCGAATTCGTCGTATTCTTTGCCTCATAGCCGATGACGAGAGCTTCCCCATCTCGATCCTGCGTGCCGAGATCGAGCATGATCCAGTTTTCCTCCCCTGGGGCACGATCGGGATTGCGCACCATGATGCCGACGGACGTAAACCCGAGAGCTGGCGCGGTTCCAGGTGCGGCGAGCGAGGACGCGGTGACGGAGGTTTCGAAGATGAAGTCACCGTCGACCTGCTTGAACATGAGCGGTCCTCGCCAATCCGAGTACCAACCCGACGTCGTGGGAATCATGGCCGCCTGGCCGGCCACCGTCGCGTTGACGTCGAACATGCTGAACTGCACATCATCGGCTTCTTGCTCGTGCCGCCAGGTCCATGCGCAAAGCGTCGCCGGATCATCGAACTCGTCCGAAAGTGCAGCGATATCGCCGTCGCCGTTGAATGTGGCCGGAGTGGGGCAGGTGTTCGAACCGTCACCTTCGTCTTCCTCGGCATCGTCCTCGGCTTCCCCATCATCTCCTTCGTCCGTCGAGCCGCTCCCAACGTCGGGCGGCGTCACTTCGGATGACTCGTCGTCTCCCGCGTCCGAGGTGCCTTCGGGCAACGCTGTCGCATTCGCCTCGTCGGCTGCGCTCGTGCTGCCCTCGGCTTCTCCGGTGCCGCCTTCGGCTGCATCGTCGGCAGCACCACTCGAGGGCGAGCCCTCGTGCTCATCTGGGGCACAAGCGCTCAGCACAGTCGCAAAGAACGCGGCGACCATGCTGACCGGTTTCGAAGGCATCCATGCGCGAATCGCCTGTGGAGCAGCGGTCATAAGAAGAAGGGTGGGTTGTTCCGTTGCAGCTCTCATTGCGGGCGCAAACAAATGCAACCCCCGAACCGCCGCCCTCGCCTCTCCGACGCAAAAAAGCGTCCCTGGGGCAAGAGGCGCAGCCAAAAATGCGGGTTGCCGCTCGATACCGAGCAGTGTCTCGAATCACCGCATCGTTAGGTCGGTGATCTGCGATACCGGGCCTCGCGCTCCGCGGCCCCCCTCGGTGCCATCATTCATCCACCCCGCAAATCGAGCGCATCGCGGCCTCGGCAAGGCCGTTCGTCCTCTACGGGGCGCGTGGCAGACGTTCCTCTGGACGACATGCGCACGTCTCGAGGTCGAGTTCGAGGTCGCGACGAGAACGTTCGGTAGTGGCACGTACGCACACTCTGCGGCGACGCGACACGGGTAGGCCGTTCGCGCGCAAACTCCAAGAAGCCAACATCCTTGTGGCCTCCCACACAAGGAATTCGCGAGCGCCTGTGGGGGCCGGACATCGCAGGTCGTCCCAAGCGGAGCTCGGCCACCCGTGCTCATGCAACCCGCCTCATCGTCCGAATCCGTCGTCGCACCTTGATGTCACGACTCGACACGCGGATCGGTGCTGCACGGGTCGTGAGGATCGGTACGAGGCGATTGGAACAATTGGAAACAACGACGGGCGACCGTGCGCATTGTCGCGCGGAACGATCGACCCACTCTCCATCTCCTCCCTACGATCACTGTTCCGCTTTGTGGATCCTCGGAATGTCGAGGACCCGATGCCGTAACCCGCAATGGAGTGGGTTGGGCCGGCGTTGACATGCGCTCGCTCGAAGCTCTATTCTGCGTTGGCTCCGTTGCGTGTGAACGCGCGCTGATTCAATACGCTGCTTCGTTGGTGCGATGACCAACGTAGCGTCGTCGGAATATGTCAGCGGCGGCTCGATGCCACGAGACCCGCAATCATGCATTCATTCTCCTCGGCCGCGAATACGACCCACGAGCTCGCGGCGCAAGGGTATGTAGCTGACGACGCGCTCAGCCTGTGCGTGTTCTTGGCCGTCAAGATGGGGCGCCCGCTCTTTCTCGAAGGGGCACCCGGGGTCGGCAAGACCGAGCTCGCCAAGGTCATCAGCCTTGCGCTCGATACGGAGTTGATCCGCTTGCAGTGCTACGAAGGTCTCGATCTCAGCCAAGCCGCCTATGAGTGGAACTATCTGCGGCAGCTGCTCGAGATCCAAACCCACGAACCTGCGGCACTGACCACGGAGAACCTCTTCGCCGAGCGGAACCTGCTCAAGCGACCGTTGCTTCGAGCGATCGATCCGGCTCGGGATCGCGCACCCGTCCTGTTGCTCGATGAGCTCGATCGGGCGGACGAAGAGTTCGAGAGTTTTCTGCTGGAACTGCTCTCCGACTTTCAGATCACGATCCCCGAGCTCGGGACCATCCGCGCGACCCACCGGCCGATCGTAATCCTCACCTCGAATCGCACCCGCGAAGTGCACGACGCACTCAAACGACGGTGCATCTATCATTACCTCGGCTACCCGAGTTTCGCGACCGAGCTTGCGATCCTCGTGCACAAAGTTCCGACGCTGGATCTCGCGATCGCAAAACAGGTCGTCGGGTTGTGTCAACGGCTCCGAGACGTGGACCTCTACAAACGACCCGGCATTGCCGAGACCCTCGACTGGGCCGAGGCGTTGCGCGAACTCGCGATCGAACGACTCGACGCGCGAACGTTCGACGCGACGCTCGGATTCATCCTCAAGCACCGCGACGACATGGAGCACGTTCGCGGACCGGTCGGACAACAACTGCTCGAGGCGGCCGCGAGTGGCTGAGGATGATCTCCTCGCTGTTCGCCGCGCACTCGCGTGGCTCGTGGGCTTTGCCCGAGACCTTCGCGCGTCCGGGTTGACGGTCAGCATCGATCAGCTCGCGAGCCTCGCAGAGGCATTGCCGTACTTGGAACCGTTCTCCACCCAGACGTTTCGCAACGCCGCACGAGCCACGCTCGCGTCACGGTGGCAAGACCTGGCCGTGTTCGAAGCCGTGTTCGATCGTTACTGGCTGGGTCTCGACGACGCGACGAGTCATGGACAAGCGGTTCCGATCGCCCCTCGCCATGATCCTCGGCGGTGGCAGGCTCCGGCGCTCGCGACGTTGATGGCTCAGCGTGCGCGCCCATCCGATCCCGAGGTCGATACGAGGCTTCGCAACGACACCGCAAGTCCGGATGAAGTGCTGCGCCACAAGGATTTTGCCAAGTTGACCGAGCAGGAGTTGGCCGCGACCCAGCAACTTCTCCGGACGCAGCGGTGGAACGTGATGCAACGCCGGTCGCACCGCAAGCGATCCGATCGTCGCGGCCGAGCCATCGACCTGCGACGAACCGTGCAACGGGCCACGCGTTATCGGGCTGCAGGCTTTCCGATCGCGCGACGAACTCCCAAAATCAAACCTCGACCCCTGGTCATCCTCGCCGATGTCAGTGGATCGATGGAAGCCTATACCCGCCTCTTCTTGCTGTTCGTCCATGCGCTTGGACGTTGTCTCGACTCGCGGGTCGAAACCTTCGTCTTCGCGACGCGATTGACCCGGATCACCGCGAAGCTCGATGTTCGCCAGGTCGACGTGGCGATCGAACAGGTTTGCAGCGAAGTCATGGACTTCGCCGGCGGTACGCGGATCGGCGAAAGCCTGCTCGCGTTCAACTCGATTTGGGCACCGCGCGTGCTCGAGCGAGGTGCCGTCACCCTCGTGCTGAGCGACGGTTGCGAGTGTGGCGATGTCGAGCATCTGCGCCGACAGGTTCGGCGGGTTCGCGATCGATGCTATCGACTCATCTGGCTGAACCCGCGACTCGGTAGCCACGGGTACGAACCTCGCGTCGCCGGGATGGCGGCCGCGCTCGAGTCCGTGGACGACTTCCTGCCCGCGCACAACCTCCAGTCGCTCGGTGAACTCGCGGACCGTCTTGCCCGCCTGCCGCCGCGTCGTAGCCACGACCACCATTTCATCCGTCGCGAAGATCGAGGTCTGCTGTGAAGCTCGCTGGTGAATACACGTTCGATGCACCCCTGCAGATCGTTTGGTCGGCCTTGCTCGACCCAGAAATCCTCGCCCAGACGCTCCCCGGTTGTGAACGACTGGAACTGGAAGGCGAGCACTATGTCGGGGAACTCAAGATCAAGATCGGGCCCGTACAGGGCAACTTTCAGGGCAAGGTTCGCCTCACCGACGTCGAGGAACCCCACTCCTACACGATGATCGTCGACGGCAAGGGTGCACCCGGGTTCGTGAAAGCCACGGCCGGAGTGAAACTCGAAGGTCGCGATCGGGTGACCGTGATGACCTACGATAGCGACGTCACCGTGGGTGGCCGAATCGCGAGCGTTGGACAACGGTTACTCGAGGCTTCGGCGCGCGCGATCGTCAAGCAGAGCTTGGCTTCGCTCCACGACCAGATGCGATTCCAAATCTCGCAGCTCGAGGCTGCGTCTGGCCAACCGACGACACTGCGAGATCCGGGAGAAACCCTGGGACGGGACGCAATGACCGAGGTCGGGGCGCCTGCAACGGAACCCTCCGGAATCCTGAGCGCCGTCGAGCTCGCCCCCGAAACACACATCTCCGGTCGAACCGAGGCGCCCTCCGAAACGCACCCGACCTCCGACCCACCGATCATGGACCCACCGATCATGGACCCACGACCGCTGGCCGAGAGCCTCGAAGCCGAAGCGCGGGCAACGGACAACCTGTCAGAGGGTCGGACCGCAGACGACGCGGCCCCAACCCCGTTGGCGCCCGAAGATCGCAACGCTGCTGGCCATGAGGAGTCGCGGACGAGCTCGCCTTCGACCGCCCGAGCTCCGACGACCGCTCGGAAGCAACTCCCGCGGCCAGCCCCCATGACCCAAGCGCAATTCGCTACCGGGGTCGCGAAAGAAGTCGCACGTGACCTGCTCACGCCACGACTGATCGCGATCCTCGTCGCGGTGGGACTTCTGCTGGTTGGGCTGGTCTACCGATGGGTGACTTAGCTCGTATCGACCCGAACCTTTGCCAATCCGCGCGAGAAAGGACGAATTCGTGATTTCAGGGCAGTTCGATTATCACGCACCCACCTCGGTCGACGAGGCCATAACCCTCCTCGAGCGCGGAGGCGAGGGAGCCAAGCTGCTCGCGGGAGGTCAGAGCCTCATCCCTGCCATGCGCTTCCGACTGGCCGCGCCGTCGACCCTGATCGACATCAGTCGCCTTCACGACCTCGAATATATCGAGGAACGATCGGATCACTTGGCGATCGGGGCACTCACGCGCGAGTCGGCTCTCGAACGATCACCGATCGTGGCCGCGCGATATCCGTTGTTGCTCGACACGGCATTGGTCATTGCCGATCCGTTGGTTCGCAATCGAGCCACCGTGGGTGGAAATGTCGCTCACGCCGATCCCGCGAACGATCATCCGGCGACCATGTTGGCCTATGGCGCGCAGCTCGTGGCACGGGGGCCCAAAGGCACGCGTACGATCGCGATCGACGATTTCTTCGTTGGCCTGTTCGAGAACGCGCTCCATAGCGACGAGATTCTGACCGAGTTGCGGATCCCCAAGGCTTCGCCGCAGAGCGGTGGCGCCTACGTGAAGCTCGAGCGCAAGGTCGGCGACTATGCGGTAGCCGCCGTGGCCGTGCAGCTGGAGCGGTCCGGCGATGTCTGCCGTTCGATCCGGATCGGTCTCACGAATGTCAACCCGGTCCCCATGCGGGCGACGGACGCCGAAACTCTCCTCGTCGGAAAACCGTTCACGCGAGACAACCTCGAGGCGGCGGGTCGAGCCGCAGGTGCGCAATGCGATCCCTCGAGCGATCTTCGCGGCAGCACCGAGTACAAACGCGACCTCGTCCGCATCCTGCTGAAGCGGGCAGTCGAACGCGCCATCGAACGCACCCAAGGAGTCCACTCATGAGCGACCACACCATCCGCCTCAACGTCAACGGTCAGGACGTGGAGCAGCGCGTCGAAGCGCGTCGACTCCTCGTGCATTTCATCCGCGAAGACCTCAGCCTCACCGGGACTCACATCGGTTGTGACACCACTCATTGTGGTGCCTGCACCGTACTCGTCGATGGACGCCCGACCAAGAGCTGCACGATGTTCGCCGTCCAAGCCGATGGAGCCCACGTCGAAACCATCGAGTCGGTTGCCCAAGGCGGCACGCTCCATCCCCTGCAAGAGGGTTTTTGGGAAAAGCATGGATTGCAGTGTGGCTATTGCACCCCGGGCATGATCATGACCGCCAAAGGATTGCTGGCCGAAAACCCCGATCCGTCGGAGGCGGAGATCCGCAGGGGTATTTCAGGAAATCTGTGCCGCTGCACGGGCTACAACAAGATCGTCGAAGCCATTCGTTATGCCGCGGAAAAGCTCCAGGCGGGAGCACAGGGAGAATAGGCCATGCCCCACCTCGAAGATCGCGTCGAATACCATTCACCCAAGCCCGAAGGCGTCTCCGCCCAGGTCGAGACCGAATCCGAGGTCCGGATCACCACCCCGAACAAGATCTGCGGGATGGGGCACCGGATGAAGCGCAAAGAAGACCCTCGCTTTCTGCAAGGCAAAGGTCGCTACGTCGACGATGTGAAGCTCCCAGGCATGCTTCACATGGCGATCGTCCGGAGCCCGTATGCGCACGCGAGGATCCTCGGCATCGACAAAAGCGAAGCCTTGGCCACACCCGGCGTCGTTGCGATCATCACCGGTGAAGATCTGAAAGCGGCCGGAAACCTGCATTGGATGCCCACGCTCATGTCGGACACCCAGATGGTCCTGCCGATCGAGAAGGTGGTCTATTACGCGCAGGAGGTCTGCGCAATCATTGCCACCGATCGATACATCGCGGCCGACGCTCGTGAAAAAGTCGTCGTCGACTATGAACCACTCGAGCCAGTCATCGATCCGCACGAGGCGCTCAAAGACAAGGTCATCGTTCGCGAAGACAAGGCCAAGCAAACGAATCACATCTGGCATTGGCGGGCGGGCAACAAAGAGGCGACGGACAAGGTCTTTGCCGAAGCCGCGCACGTGGTCAAGCAAGATATCTATTTACCGCGCATTCACGTCAGTTCGATCGAAACCTGCGGAATGGTGGCGAACTACGAAAAAGCTCGCGAGCATCTACAGATCTACATGACGTCGCAGGCTCCGCACGCGCATCGCACGGTCTTTGCGATCGTATCGGGCCTACCAGAGCAGAAGATCCAGATCATCTCGCCCGACATCGGTGGTGGGTTCGGGGGCAAGGTCCCCGTCTACCCAGGCTACGTCTGCTGTATCGTCGCGAGCCTCGTGACGGGCAAACCGGTCAAGTGGATCGAAGATCGCAGCGAAAATCTCCAAGCCGACAGCTTCGCTCGCGACTACCACATCAAGGCCGAGCTCGCGGCAGATCGCCAAGGCAAGATCGTGGGGCTGCGGGTAAAAACGCTCTCGGATTGCGGGGCAGCCGATGCGGCCGCCAATCCATCGAAATTCCCGGCGGGCCTCTACAGCATCTGCACGGGGTCGTACGACCTCGTCGCCGCCGATGTCGAAGTCGACGGGGTCTACACGAACAAGCCACCCGGTGGCGTCGCGTATCGCTGTTCGTTTCGCGTGACGGAAGCAGTCCACATGATCGAGAGGATCACGGACATCATGGCGCACGACCTGGGCGAAGACCCGGCCGACTTTCGCCTGAAGAACTTCATCCGTGCCGATCAGTTTCCCTATCGCTCGGCGACCGGTTGGGAATACGACAGCGGCAACTATCACGCGGCGTTGCACAAAGCGATGGAGATGATCGACTACCGGGGGTTGCGAGCCGAGCAGCAGCGCAAGCGCGCCGAAGGAAAGTTGATGGGCATTGGGATCTCGAGCTTCACCGAAGTCGTCGGCGCAGGTCCTTCCCGGGACTACGACATTCTCGGCATCAAGATGTTCGATTCTGCAGAGATTCGCATCCATCCGACGGGCAAAGCGATCGCCCGCTTCGGCACCAAATCGCAAGGTCAAGGGCACGAGACCACGTATGCCCAGATCATCGCCGAGGAGCTCGGGCTGCCCGCCTCGGATATCCAGGTGGAGGAAGGAGACACCGATACGGCACCCTATGGTTTGGGCACCTACGCGAGCCGTTCGACCCCCACGGCAGGAGCGGCCGCCGCCATGGCGGCACGGAAGATTCGCGCGAAGGCCAAGAAGATCGCGGCTCACCTGCTCGAGGTCGGCGAGGACGATCTCGAATGGAACGTGGACAAGTTTCAGGTCAAAGGCTCGCCCGACCAAGCCAAGACGATTCAGGAACTCGCGTTTGCGGCGTATACGAATTTTCCCACCACCATCGAAGCTGGGCTCGAGGCGACCGACTATTACAACCCTCCGAATCTGACGTTTCCCTTCGGTAGCTATATTTGCGTGGTCGATATCGACTCGGGGACGGGGGAGATCCACGTTCGCCGATTCGTCGCGGTCGACGATTGCGGCAACATCATCAACCCGCTCATCGTCGAAGGGCAGATCGAAGGCGGCCTGACGATGGGCCTGGCTCCCGCCCTCTACGAGGAAATCGTATACGATGAGAACGGTCAAAACCTCTCGGGCACGTTTGCGGATTACCTCGTCCCGACCGCCATGGAGTCGCCGCGCTGGGAGCTCGGCAAAACCATCACCCCGTGTCCTCACCACCCGATAGGAGCCAAAGGCGTGGGTGAGTCCCCCACGGTCGGAGCTCCGCCTGCCATTGCCAATGCTGTGGTCGACGCGCTTTGGCACCTCGGAGTCCGACATGTCGACATCCCGATCACGCCCCAGAAGGTGTGGGCGCTCTTGCGCGAGCACGGCGTGACGGAATGAACGAAACGACCGCACGGTCCGCCGAGTCGCGGGTCGCAGCCATCCTGCTCGCCGCCGGAGAGTCGAGACGCATGGGGGCACGCAACAAGCTCCTGCTCGATATCGACGGTGAGCCCATGATCCGGCGAGCGACCCGAACCTTGGTGGGCGGCGGTTTCATCGAGGTCGTCGTCGTCCTCGGTTTCGAGGCCGAACGGGTACGGGCGGCGCTCGACGGTCTTGCCGTGCGTCCGATCGTCCATCACCACTTCGCGGACGGTCAGATGAGCTCCGTTCGCGCTGGATTGGATGCCTTGACGCCTGGGTACGAAGGCGTGCTCATCGGGCTTTCCGATCAACCATGGTTGACAGTGGACGACGTGCGAACCGTTCACCGCGCGTTCCTCACCCGCCAACGCGGCCAAATCCTCGTCCCGGTCCATGCCGGGCAACGCGGCAACCCGATCGTGCTCGATTCACGCAGCGCACGACAGATCGTCGAGGCTGGGGTGAACTTCGGCTGCAAGCACCTGATCGCCAAACACCCCGACCTCGTCTGCACCTACGACATGGATACCGATCATGTACTGCGCGACATCGATCGACCGGATGAGTACGCGGCTCTGACCGCGAGCGGTTCATGAAGTTCACCCGAGTTCCCGCGGAGCAGGCGGGTGGACACGTGCTCGGGCATCACGTGTTCCACGAAGGCCGTCGGGTGCTCCGCAAAGGGACGCTTGTCGGCCCCAGCCAACTCGAGGCCCTGCGAGCCTCCGGGCAACGAGCGGTGTACGTCGCGATCTTCGACGCTTCGGACGTGGGCGAAGACCAAGCCGCCGAGGCCATCGCCGACGCGTTGGCGAGCCACGGTTCGGGGATCGCCACGACCTCCCCTCATGGCGGCCGGATCGCCCTGCAAACCCCACTCTCCGGAGTCTTGACGATCGAGCCCGAACGGTTGCTCGAGCTCAATTGTCTGCCCGGGGTGACTCTGGCCACGCTCGCGAATCATGCCGTCGTCCAACCGAGAGACACGGTGGCCACGCTCAAGATCATCCCCTTTGGTTTGCCGCGTTCGGTGGTCGATCGTGCGTGTGGGCTCGCAAGCGACCGGATCCTCGCCGTGGATCCCTTCACACCGATGCCGGTGACGCTGCTCGTCGCGGGTCCGGCCGAACAGGAAACCGGCCTCCTCCCCCGCTACCGTGAGGCGCTCGCTCTGCGCCTGCAACCTCTCCGCGTCGAGCGACTCGTTTCGACCTACGTTCCGCTCGACGATGAGCCCGAGGCCGCATTGTCCTTGGCGTTGCGTCGTGTTCTTGGACCGAGCACGCCACAGCTCGTCGTGGTCGCGAGCGATACGGCCACGATGGACGACGATGATCTCGTCCCTACCGCCATTCGCCACGCCGGTGGGGAGGTCGAACTCGTCGGTGCTCCGGTCTTCCCCGGAAACCTGCTCGTGTTCGGTCGGCTTGCCGGTGCGACGATCATCGGAGCGCCGGGATGCGTGCGCAGTCCTGGGCTCAACGTCGTCGACCTCATCCTTCCACGGGTGCTCGCGGGTCAGGACTTGACCCGTCGCGACCTCGCCGAGCTCGGCCTCGGTGGCTTGCTCCACCGCGGCTAGTCGACCCTCCTCGAACCGCGGCCTCGCTCATGACATGGAAGGTTTGACTCCGCCGCTCGGACGCACGGGCGACGCTACGAAACAATCTCCGATCCCATCGTTTCCACTTGTGCAGGACGATGAGCGACCGTGTTGCGCACATGGGTTCTCCACCCTCCCCCCGAGGGGCGACCCGCACGTGGGTTCTCACAGGGTGCAGCTTGGGAGCGTGCTTACTCACTGGTTGCACACGTACGATCCAGCTCTCAGGCACGCCGGACTCCGCTCCGAACGGGATGACGGCAGCCTTCGGGGACGCGACCGGGATGACCATCGAATCGTCCTCCGCCGGCCCAGCCGAAGACGACGACGTCCCGTCGGAAGGGGAAGGAGGGGATCTCGAGACGTCGGGAGCCGGCGAAGCGCAGGACGTCGATGATACCGCGATCCCTTCCGACGAAGGTTTCGCCAAAGCTTGCTCGGACTTGCTCGATGACCTCGAGGAGAGTTCGGGTCGCTTACCGAACCGGAGTGGCCGCGCCGGGGCCTGGTATGGGATCGACGAAGCCGGGCCGACGTACGCGGTCCTCATGCCAATCATCGACGATGGCGCTCCGTCGAGCGACGGCACCGTTGCCATGACGCAGGTCTCGGTCTCGAGCGCGGGTTACGAGGGCATCGGGGTCGACCTCAACAATCCGAGCTGCGCCATCGATAGTGCGTCCGAATGTAGCGTAGGGGTCGGGGCGAGTCCGTACGATATGAGTCTCTATTCGGGTGTGTCATTTTTCGCCCGTTCGGCTGGCGACGCATCCGAAATCTCGTTCTCGGTCAATACGTCGGCCACTCTCCCGGTCGAGAATGGGGGGAGTTGCATCACCGAGCCTTGTGTCCCCTATTACGAGGCCACTCTCCTGCTCGGTCCAACCTGGGAGGCCATCGAACTCGATTTCGATCGGATCGTCGTGCCTGAGCGGGTCGACCCGACTGCATCGGATGGAGATCTACGCAATGTCGTGTCCCTCTACTGGTTGAGCCAAACACCGACGATGTTCTCGATCGATGAGGTTTGTGCCTTGTGAATCGTGAGCGCTACGGGACCTCGACGTCGAGGATGCGGTAGTTGTTGTAACCGTGGTTGTGGAGATGGAGGACGAGCAGTGCACCGGCAGGCATCGGGGCTTGGATGGGGATATCGGTTTCGAGCCATCCCCCCTCGCTCGGGATCGGGATCTCGACGTCCCACACGATCTTGCCCGCGAGCGACCACGCCATATGCGCGATCGCAGCCTCGGGGGCATAGAGATCATCGTACCAAACGAACGGATGGATAGTTTGGCCAACGGCGAGCTCGAATGCGAGTGGCTGCTCGAATACGGCGTAGTTGCATAGCCCCGAATCGATCTCGAAGATGCCGTCTTCGAGCGCAAAGCCTCGATCACAGGCACTCTCGAGCCCCCGATGCTCGGGGACCGGATCGGCCGATGTGGGCGCGAGCATCCAGGTCTCCGCTGCCGCGACGACACCCATCGATACCATGCCGTTCGTGGTCCCGTCGTCTCCGGTCGCCTCCGCCGGATCGGAACAGCCAAACCATAGCGCACCAAAGCTCGAGCACAGCCGCCATCGGCGACGGAGATCGGCGACACGAGCAACCCTCCGCATCCGTGCCGGCAGGCCTTCGTCGAGCTCCTCGAGAGGTCGCCTCGGTGGACGCGCCCTCATAGATCATTCGTCATCAAGCTGGCGAGGCACATTTCGTCGGAAGTGCCCTCCCCCCAATTGACATCTCTCGGTTCGCCGCGGACGCCTCCGATGTAGGGTTGGTTCTCCACCGAGTTGTCGAATCGACAGTCCAAGCGAATGCGATCACCCGGTTGCAAGACTCGCGGTTGCGCGAGCTCGTAGGAGCCTTGCCATGAGAAATCCCAGTCGTCGATCTGCAGCAGACATTCCTCTTGGCCATCCTGGTGCACAACGGTGATTCGCCCCGAACGACCGAGCATATGCATGTGCAGAGCGGCGCGATAGATCGTCGGCATCGTCGCTCCGCCTCCCCGACTGCCGGCCACCGTGGTCGAGAACGCGACATCGCTCTCGCCGGCAGGGATGAGCATCGCCCCGCCAAGCCAGTCCGAATCGAGCACCCGGCGAAAACTCACCGGCGTTTCCACGGCACCATCGAGCTTGAACTGCAGCCGCGTCGTCGACGGATCGTCGCCCCCGAGGGTGTTGTAGTGGACCTGCAAGATGATCGTGGACCCGGGCTCGATGGCGATTCCCGTACCTGCGGGAAAATCGGCTCCGAGCGAGCCTGGAACCCAGGCACCGATCGTTTGAGCTGGACCCCCGCTTCCGCCGAAGCATCGGTATCCGGGTCCCTGATCGCCGGCGTCGAGCGCTTCATAGGTTGCCCGCTGCTGCGCCGTAGCCTGGAACGCGATCACGTGATGAACGATCGCGGCATTGCCGGGATCGACCCCAAAGCCGGTGAGATACGTCGTCTCGGTGAGCGACGCGGGCCATTCGAGCAAAAAGCAATGATAGTCATCGGGCGTTTGCGTCGGCACATAGGGGGCCGCCATCGCGAGCTCGAGGTCGATCCGGCTGAGCGGGTCTTCGACCTCGGGCGCTGGGGCGGCCTTGGTGGGGTCGCCCTCGGGCATCCCCGCATCGACCCACGCCTGCAACAGAGCGATCTCGCCGGTGGTCAACGATCGGTCCCCGAGGTATTCGGCACAATCGTCGACCGGAGGCCAAGGTGGCATCAAGCGGGCATGCACGGTGGGCATCGATGCAGGCATGATCGCGCGTGCCTGCTCGTACGTCGTCAACGGAAACGAACCGACTCCATCCGGGGAGTGACACGAGACGCAACGGCCATCGAGGACCGGTTTGATATGTTCCCAATAGCCGATCGACTCCGGGAGGCTGCCGTCCTCGCCCGAAGGGTCGTCGTTGCGGGCTTCGTCGGTCGCGTCGTCGCTCGTCGCGTCATCGTTCGGGCTCGTGTTCGAGGTGGCGATCGCATCATCGTCGTCACCTGCGTCAGTGGCAGGTTCCGCACCTTCGGAATCCGCCGCAGCCGTGTCCGCAGCTTGCGGGGAACACGACGCCGCGACCGCAAGCATGGCGAGCGCATCGGCGATGAGTCGGGCGCCCGGAATGGAGTTGCGCTTGCCCTCTCGATACTGCTGTTCGCTCGCCATGGAGATGGGTGAAGATCTAACACGCTCGAGCATCGAGGTGGCCGGACCGCCCATCAACGCCTGGTGACGTCCCCCTGCGATCGTGCCATCGACCCCGGCCGGCGGTCTTGCGCGGTTCGCTCGAAGCGCGGTTTCCGGAGTCGAGGTGAGTGGTCCTGGCGCAACGGAGGAGCAAAATGGCACTGGAACGGTCAGGGCTCGAACGCGAAGTCGAGCACGATCGGATCGTGATCCGACACGTGCAGTCCCTCGAACCGAGGTCGCGTGATGGTCTCCACCCGAATCGGTTGCAGCTTCCGGCCGGCGAACCAGTCGAACCGCATCGGCACGCAGCCATTCCACGGGGTGAGCTTGCGCCACAACCAATCGTAGACGAATCGTGGCACCACCGATCGGGTTTTCGCCTGGACCTCGGGGTCGTTGAGATCATAGTAGATGGTCCCGACACCGGGATCGACGAACGACTCGAATCTCAGTCCCACTCGGCGCAGGGCTTCGAAGGTCTCACGCTCGTAGATGCGATCGGGTGTCATGTAGTGTCGCACGGCCCCCTGAAAACCGTGGCGGACGAGCTTGTAGAACACCTGCGTCGCAAGTCCGAGGTTGCTGCCGAGTGCCCACGTATGGGTATTGAGATCGCCACCGAGCAATACGCGTTCACCACCAAATCGCTGGAGTCCTTCGGCGACCAATCGTGCCTGGTGAGCACGGTGCGAGGGATCGCAGAAGGGGTCCAGATGAACGACGACGACCGTCAGGGGTCCGTCGGGCATCAGCACTTCGCAATAGAGCACGCGTTTGGTGCCCAGACGCTGCTCGAGCGCTGCGAATTTGTCGTGGTATTCCGGCAACGCCAGCGCCGCAAAGCGGACGATCGGATGGCGGGAGAGCAACGCGGCCCCGTGCAGCGCTTGGGTGTTGGCGATACCATGTTCCTGTTCGGCCAGATCGCCCGACGCGAGCACGAGATGGTAGTTCGCAAATACGACGTCACAATGGAGCTGCTGCGCGAGCTCGTGTGGGGTGTCGCGATTGCCTGAACGCCCCATTCCCACGTCGAGCTCCGTGAGCAACAGCAAATCGGCCTCGCGCAGGGTCGAATGGTGCGACAGCAGATTCACGAGCGGTTCCCACCGCTTGCCGCGCTCCACGTTCCACGCGATGGCACGGGCATGTCCCCGCAGGCGCACGTTCCGGCGCAAGGTCAGGTCCCATGCAAACCCATGGACCACACGCTCGACCTCGGCACACGCATGCGCCCAAACGTCGGAGCGCTCGAGGCTTCGTCGCGTTCGGTAGCGGCGAAGCCGTTCGTATACGGGTTGCAGGTCGTGCCGGAGTTCGCCGCGTGGACTCGGCTCCCTCACTTCACACCAGGCGCTCTGCGTCATGCGGGCCGGAGCATGGCCCCGACCCACTGTCCTCGCCAACCTCGAAGCGCGATTCCAACCCTTGAAAGACTAGCAGCCGTTCGGGAACGCGTGAGCCATCAGCATCATGTAAATGGGGCGGAGAGTTCCCGGGAAATATGTCCCATCGTCCACCGCCGTGGTGAGCCAGGCGTCGACATAGGCCTGAGCCGTGGTCGGGTCTTGCTGCAAACCGCTCATCGCGAGGCCACCGCGGAAGTTGCTGTTGGGTGTGAACAGCCGCTCGACGCCGCCATTCGCATCCACGTAGGTCGAGACATTGTTGAGGAACGTCACCGCCCGCGTGTCACCGAACCACGCATAGTCGACGGCGACCCGCCACGGCGTGCGCGATGCATCGGGGCCATACTCCCCATCGGTTCCGGCGGGCACGATGCCGGTGGAGTCGGTCCAATTCGAAACCAGTCCGTTCAGTCTGCCTTGATTGCTCGCGAGCAACGTGTAGCTGTCATTGGCGAGATTTCCCCAGGTCGTATCCCCCGTTACGGTCTGGAAGACTTTGTAGTAACCGGGCGCAAAGTACGATGGATTCGTCCGATTGCATCCCCCAAAACCGTCGCCGGGCATCAGCACCGTTTGGTTGTTGCAGAACGTGACTTCCGTGGTGCGAATCGCCGTAATGAGCTCGACCGCTTCGTTGCGATAGTTTCCGCCCCACTTGCAGTTGGCCTGGATCAGGGCCATCGCCGCGTCGAGCTCTCCGTCGGTCGCAGACCCCTGGCCGATGACGTTGCCGCAGGCGTTGGTCTGCCAGTTCATCACGCCCCTTGGGTTCTTATGCCGTTCATAATAGGCCCACAGCTTGTCGAACGCATCTTGGTCGTCGTTGCCGACCGCGAGCAACATGCCGTAGCCAATGCCTTCGGAAATGCAGTCGCCCTCGTCGCGCGGGATGCAAGCCGTGCCGTCGTTGCAGTCCCGGAAGTGACGTTGCTTCCAGGTGTTGTACTCGGCGGTGAGGATGCCCGCGTCGATGGTGCGAGCGCCCGTGTAGCCCGGGGCGGCCGGCAACGCCGACACCGTGAGTTCGTTCTCGGCCAGCGGAACGAACTCCTCGATGCACAGATTGAACGGACCGGGAGTCGCCCCATCGAGCACGATCTGCAACGTGTAGACCGAAGTGCCGACCGTCGCCCCCGCATTGGGGACGTCCCAGCTGGCAGGCACTTGCGCCCACTCGGTGCGATAGATGGTGCTCGTGTTCAATCGTCCGACCAGCAAGGGCTGGTTGCCGTCGGGAGGATCGGACGTGACGAAGTTGAGCTGAACATTGCCCGGTGTCGTGCCACTCATGCCGATCCGGAAGCCTCCCAATCTCGCCGTGGGATCATACGGCAGTCGCATTCCGCCCGGCACATGATTCAGATTGAACGCAATACCCGCGCCCCAATTGCCCTCGGCGCCCAAAAACTCACCGGCGACGCAGTACTTGCCTTCGCGAAACGGATTTCCACTTTGATTGGAGGAGACCCCGTCGCTGATCGCGTAGACCTGGCCCTCGATGGCAAACGGATTCATCGCAGCGCGGATCCAGCCATCGGGGTTGATGTACGGCTGGCTGTCCACCGGTGCGCCGGTGCCCACGGGTTCGAAGATGGGTTCGAACTCGGCGACGCACAGATCGATCGGACCGACCGCGTCCGAACCGGGTGCTAGAATCTGCAGAGAATAGAGCGTGCCCGTGGGTTGTTCGCCCGCGTTCGGGACGGCCCATTCGAGCGGGACGCGGGAGTCTGCGATCGAGTAAACGACCGATTCACCCATCGTGGCGCCCAAGAAGGGGGAGACACCACCGTCGAGGTTGGTGACGAACTGTACCCGTACTTGTGAGGGTGCCGTACCCACCAAGCGCATGCGGAAGCCCGTGATCACGCCCGCATAGGCGTAGGGCATCTTCTGCCCGTTCATGCCTAGCAAATCCAGGCCGATGCCCGCCCCCCAATGGTTCGTGGCATCGCCATCGCCGGGGGCCTGCCCGGTCACGCAGTACATCCCATCGCGATACGGATTGCCGCTTTCGGTCGACGTCGTCCCGTCGCCGAACGCATACCAATCTCCCGCAATGCCGAATGGATTGGTCCCCGCCACGACCCGGCCCTGTGGGTTGATCCAGACCGCTGAATCTTCCGTCCCCGACGTGCCGTCCCCGTCCATCGGTGTCGTCGCCGGGCCACCATCGTCCGGGGCCCCCGTGCCATCGGGGTCCATGGAGTCTGGCCCTTGGTCGGCTGAGCTCTCTGAACCATCGGCGGCACTCGTCACGGCCCCGAACGGATCAGGAGCACAGCCAACACCATCGACGGACGTCAGGACGAGCACGAGTGACCACACTACCCGTGACGTCTGCCGAAAAAGCGGGTGCTGCAGTGTTGGATCGCATATCGAGATATTGGCCATAGAACTTACCGACTCAATCTGACCTGACCCATGCGGCATGCGGGGTGGCGAACCTTGTTGCGATGAAACCACAAATTCGGCGGAGCGTGGAGACATTCGTGCAGCATTTGCTGCACGACACGCCATCCGACCGCATCCACGTCGAATCGTCCGTGACGAGTGTCTCAGAATTGGAACCGTTTCCAAACGAACGAATCGTCTCGATCGCGGACGGCCCCCAAACCGGAACGCGAGATCTCCGCGTCTCGGATAGCCCCTGTCGTTGCGGATCCCCGCGCCTTCGCTGATCGTCGCATGGACACGAGCCCGCGTGACGACGGCCAAAGCAAGAGAAGACATATCCGCCGCTCAGAACTGCAGCTCCGGAACGATGCTAGACCCACAGCTCCGAACGTGTCAACGGATGGAGCGTCGCGCGACCGAGCTCAGCCGTGATGCAGGCTCCTCGCCGCGAACGCGTCTCACCCTAGCTTCCCTCGCGCGAATACGTGCACTTCGACGTCGGAAACGTCGTCGGTCGAGCCATGCTCCAGTCCATGTTCGAGCCAGCGCGAGGTGGGACCCACGCCCCCGAACGCGCCGCGGCGACGTCGAAGCTGTCCGCCGACCCGTATAATGGAAGCGTTTCCAAATTCCGCTTCTGGAACCGTTTCCGTAACGGCAGGAACGTCGGTCGCGGTTGCTCGGACCGTAGCGACCGATCCGGTCTGCGCAATCATCACGGCTTGTTTCGCCAGAGCAGAGATGCTAGGAGCCTGCCAATGCAAAGGTGGCATTCGTTCGTTCCCGCTCGTGCCTTGTTGGTTGGCTTGTGCGCTGTAGCCTGCGGCGAACCCGATGCCGGCACCTTGTTGGCGGACACGCCCCAGGACGACGACGACGCGACGGCCACCGAAGAGGGGTCCGACGAACCATCCGACGACGACGGAAACGATCCACGGCCCCCGCCGGTGCCCACCGTAAACGATTTCGTGAGTTCTTGCGTGGCCGGCTTCCCGGAACTCGCGGTTCCCATGTTCGGCGGTCCGCCGCCGCCACCCATGGGAGAAACGGGCGACAGTGGCGACACTGGCGACAGTGGCGATACCGGGGGGAGCTCGGACTCGGGAACTGGCGAGAGTACTGGTTCGGCGACCAGCGGAAGTGGAACGACCGGCGGATCCACGGGAGCCGCACCGGCTCCCGAGTTCGAAGGCATGCCCGCCATGCCGCTGCGCGAAATGGGGTACCTCGTCGGTGTCGCTATCGCGGCCAACAAGATCGGCACCGGGACCTCGCAATACGCCGAGGTGGCTGCGCGTGAGTTCAACTACATCACGCCGGAAAACGAAATGAAATGGGAGAACATCGAGCCGCAGCGGGGGCAGTACAGCTTCGTCGGCGCCGATCGAATCGCCCAGTTCGCCGAACAAAGTGACATGAAGGTCAAGGGACACACCCTGGTTTGGCACAGTCAATTGCCGAGCTGGGTGGAATCGTTGACCGGCGCAGACGCAGTGCGCGACGCCATGACGGACCACATCCAGCAAACCATGACGCACTTCATGGAGGACTTTCCCGGCACCGTCATCGCTTGGGACGTCGTCAACGAAGCGCTGGACACCCAGGATGGGGTGAGCTCCTATCGCGACAGCGTGTTCTACCGAGAGCTCGGCGAGGGCTTCATCGCCGAAGCGTTCGAACTCGCTCACGAGGTGGATCCGGACGCGCTGCTCTTCTACAACGATTACGGTATCGAGAGCCTCGGAGCCAAATCGCAGGCGACCTACGAGATGATTCTCGGATTGGTCGAGGCCGGTGTCCCCATCAACGGAGTTGGGTTCCAAATGCACACGGCAGGGTTCGACTTCGGGCCATCGCGCGCGGACTTCGAACAGAATCTCCAGCGTTACATCGATCTCGGCTTGCTCGTGAACATCAGCGAGATGGACGTCACCATGTGCTTCGGCTACGACGCTCGCGAATCAGCGTGGGAAGCCCAGCGTGAGCGCTATCGACAGATGGTGGGAACTTGCCTCCAATTCGAAGAGTGCGATTCCGTGTCGTTTTGGGGAGTCAGCGACCGAGATTCTTGGCTCAACTCGTCCCGCCCGTGCGACAACCAAGCGTTCGAACCTTGGCCGCTGTTGTTCGACGACATGTATCTGCCCAAGCCTGCTTGGTATGGCGCATACGACGCTATGAGTGGCTGCCTCGAATGGGCTGATCCTGCGATGTGAGTCGGCCGCACCAGCGCGGTCGCTTCGACGAAGCCACCGCGCGCTACAGCACATCCGGAAACGGTTCCAAAACGCGAAGCGGACGGGCTACACTCGCCCTACAGAACTCGTCGAGGGGGATTTGATCTCATGCTGCTTGCGTCCGACGCCCGTTTCCATCGCGCCGGTATTTTCGCGTTGCTTGGCCTCGCCGCCCTTCTTGCTCCTAGACTTGCACTCGCGGCCGACTATTTCGTTGCCACCAATGGGGATGACGAGGCTCCAGGCACGGAGTCGCGGCCGTTTCGCACGATCACCCGAGGCATGACTGCGGCGACGCTGCCAGGAGACACCGTTTGGATCCGTGGCGGCGTGTACCCTGCCGACAATTGGAACAATCAGTTGAACTTCCGTTTTTCGGGCACGGAAGTGGCTCCGATCACGTTCAGAGCGTACCCGGGCGAACTGCCCATCCTCGACGGCACGGAGCTCCGAGACGTCGGTGCGAGCGGCGTGGAGATCGTGGACCCTGCAACGGCACCGGTCTCTCACATCCGAATCATCGGACTCGTCGCGAGGAATTGGGGAACGAGCGGCTTTTCCAATGGGTGGCCCGAGAACACCCCCAACCTGGCCTCGAGCGACATCCAGTTCATCAACTGCATCGCCGACAACAACGGGGTCAACGGTTTTTCGTTTGCTGGAGCGAGCAATCTCCGCATGGAGGGCTGCATCTCGGCCCACAATGGAGCCCTCCTGCCGTCGTGGTCGAGCGGCGTGAGCATTTTCGGGGGAACCGGTGAAATCATCATCGATGGCAACGTCGCCTTCGAGAACATCGACATTTCCGACAATCGCACCGATGGGAGCGGATTCATCCTCGATGAGCAAACCACCCACGGGTACGTGGTCAACAACATCGCGTTCCGCAATGGTGGTTCCTGCCTTCGCGTCACCCTGAGTTCCAACATCACGTTGATGAACAACACCTGCATCTCGAACGGGCAGGATCAGAACGTCAGTTTCAACAACGAGATCTATCTTTCCGAACAGCAGTCCGGACAAAGCGCGAGTATCTACAACAACGTCGGTATTCCCGGACGAGGGAACCCGATCGAGGGTCTGGGATACACCCAGTTCTTCTCGGGCCAAGAGGGTGACAACCTTTGGCTCAACAACGGGGCCTCGTTCGTCAGCGCCACAGGTCTGCTCGATTTTCACCTCGCGGCCAACGCCAACACGTTGATCGATCAGGGCACCGCCCAATATGCGCCGGGTACCGATATCGGCTTCGACCCGAGATGCATCCGGCAAGAAACCGGCCTCCCCTATTGGTGGCAGTACGGTATCGACTACGCCTACATCGAGAGCGTGGGCGGTGTCGCGGGATGCTTCCATCGCGGGGTTCGACCCGCGGGGACTGCCATCGACATCGGCGCTTACGAGCGCAATTCGACCCCCGCTGGCTGTGATCTGGATACAGACTGCACCGATACCGACACCTGCACCCGCGACCTCTGCGCGCCAGGCGGGCAATGTGTCGGCGTGCCGATCGAAGGCTGCTGCATCACCGATGCGGACTGTGTCGATACCGACACATGTACGATCGATACCTGCGATACGACGATCAGTCTCTGCAGCAACGCAGTCAATGCCAACTGCGGACAGAATGCATCAGGAACCTGGTCCGTCAATGCGACGACCGGGTACGCGTCGGTCTGCAATTGGGGTGGATTCTCCTGGAGTGCCGCGGGACCCGCAGCCCTCGGCGTCAATGGCACGATGAGCTCGATTCAGAGCCTCGGCAACCTATGCTATTCGGGCGTCGTCGCAGCGTACGAGGGGTACGATGGCTTTGCGATGTTGGGCATCAACATCAATCAGGCCAACGCCGCGAACACCGTGGCCGAAAACATCACTCTGGGCGGCGATGGCCTGAACATCGCCGTCGACAATGTCAGCCACACACCGTTGCGGGTCGTCCTGCAAGACGTGCCCAATGCTTCGGGTGTCTCCAATCAATGGTGCGTCGAGCTCGACCAGGCTGGCGGATTCTTTCCATGGACCGCGTTTCGCACCAACTGCTGGGCCGAAGACGGTGTGCCCTACGCGGGTGAGCCGGTCAACGTGATCGCGGTTTCGGTCGGCGGACACAACCTCGACGATCGTCCGTTCGAGTTTTGTCTCACCGGTCTCACGCCGAGCGGGGACCAGTGCGTGGGACCACCGACCGGGCAACCGCCTGGCGAGGGCGGGGGCGACGACGGCGGAGGCTCCGGTGGTGGAGGCGACGATGCGGCCGGCTCGACCGATTCGGATGGCCAAGGTTCGGCGGGTCAGCAGGCCGGCGAGGTTCCGGCAACCGGGGGAGGGTGCTCGGTGGCGAACGGAAATCCGGCTTTCCGAGGAGCCGCAGGATGGGGCTTCATCGGTTTGTTGCTCGGTCTGGGTGGCGCCAGGCGTCGCCGTTCGAAGTCGGTCGCCTCGGCATAAGAACGCTGCGCGGTGGAGCGCATCGCCACGCTCAGGTCCCGCGGTTCGCGTTCTTCGTCGAAACGCGCCACGCCGCACCGTGAACCGCGGTGTGTTCTAGAATGAGTGCCGACGCTCTCGATGGCCGCTCCCCCACGCCGTACCACCGCCCTCGATCCGGAACGGCTTCGCGCCGATTTTCCGGCGTTGGACGAGCGGATCCAAGGCCACGAGCTCGTTTACCTCGACAACGCTGCGATGACGCAGGTGCCCTCGGTGGTCCTCGAGGCGATCCTGACGAGCTACCGTCGTGAGCATGCCAACGTCCACCGCAGCGCGCATACGCTGAGCGGACGCGCAACAGAAGCATATGAAGGGGCCCGCGAACGGGTTCGACGGTTTTTCGGAGCCGCCTCGTCGGACGAGATCGTATTCGTTCGCGGAACCACCGAAGCGATCAACCTCGTCGCTCACGCTTGGGGGGACCACCATATCCAAGCCGGCGATGTGATCGTCGCGACGGCGATGGAGCATCACAGCAATCTCGTACCTTGGCAGGAGCTATGCCGACGTACGGGCGCAACCCTGTGCGTCGTTCCGCTCGATGCCGCGGGAAACCTGCAGACGAATGCTTGGGCAAGCTGCCTGACCTCGCGAACGAAGCTCGTCGCCGTGACGCACGTATCGAACGCGGTCGGTACGATCAACCCCATCCGCCAGATCGCAAGCTTCGCCCACGATGTCGGGGCGCTCGTCCTCGTCGATGGCGCCCAATCGGCCGCTCGTCTTCCCGTCGATGTTCAGGCCCTCGGCTGCGACTTCTATGCCTGCTCGGGTCACAAGATGTATGGGCCGAGCGGTATCGGCGTGCTGTACGGCCGACGAGACCTGCTGCACGCCATGCCGCCTTGGCAAACCGGCGGGGGCATGGTCCGCAGCGTCACGCTGCGCACCACGACCATGGCCGATCCTCCGCAGCGTTTCGAAGCCGGCACCCCGAACGTCGCAGGGGCAATCGGCTTGGGGGTCGCGATCGAATACTTGGAAGCGATCGGCATGATGGCCATCGAAGCACACGAACGAAACCTGGTCCGCGACGCCACGGACCGACTGAGCCGAATCGCCGGGTTGAAGATCGTGGGAAGTGCACCAGACAAGCTCGCCGTATGTGCATTCGTCATCGCGGGAATCCACGCTCATGATTTGTGCACGGTCCTCGATCAACAGGGGGTGGCCGTACGCGCAGGACATCATTGTGCACAACCGGTCATCGAGCATTTCGGTGTCGGCCCCACCGTCCGGGCTTCATTCGGCCTCTACAATACCGAGCGCGACATCGATCGGTTGATCGAAGCGGTGGAGCGATCCAAGGAGGTCTTCGCGAGATGACGAGCCTCGGTGCGCTTTACCAAGCCGTGATCCTGGAACACAGCAAGTCGCCTCACCACGCGACTCCGGTGCCCTCGCCCACGCACGTGGCCGAGCGACACAACCCGCTTTGTGGCGACCAGTTCCGGGTCTCGTTGCGGATCGAGGACGGCGTAGTACGAGCGATTGGATGCGAGGTGCAGGGTTGCGCGATCGCTCGGGCGTCGGGGTCACTCATGAGCGACGCGATCGCGGGCCGATCGACGAGTGAGATCGGGGCGTTGATCGAGAAGTTCTTGGCGGTTGCCGAAGGACGTATCCCAACCGACGACGCGTTGGGCGATCTCGCCGCCGTGACCGAAGCTAGGCATTATCCACTCCGTCGTCAGTGCGCGACGCTCAGTTGGGAGACGCTTCAGGACGCCGTCGACGCGCAGTCGTGACCATCGATGTCGAAGGGATCCTTGGCCGCCCGAGTTGGGCTAGCATCGGGGCGCATGGTCAACGCCCATCGCGCGAAGGTCGTCATCTCGTTCTTCCTCCTGCCTGCCTGCTACGAGGGCGTTACGCCGGGTCGGTCCCAGGATACCGACTTGGCGGATGACGGATCTGGAACCACCGAAATGATGGACAGCTCGGACGGGGAGCCCGTCGCGAGCGAAGGCAATGCAGATCCGTCCGACACGGGTTCGGATACCGGTGGGCCCAGTGATGACGACACCGGCGACGAGAATGGCGTCGACCTCTGTGGCGAGATCGATGGTCTCCAGACGCTCGACCTTGCTCTTCCCGAGGTCGCTCAAGAGACGACGGAGGTCTTCGGGTCGAATGGTGCGGGAGCGACCGGGGTCCCGGTCGCGGCTGGAGGTGACATGAATGGTGACACCTTCGAGGACTTTGCGTTCTCGGCGATGCGCGGCACGGTTGTCGTCGGAGATGTCACACGAGCCGAGGCCGGCGAGGTCTATCTCATCCTTGGGAACGGCTCGCTCGGCGAAACGCTCGACACGGCCGTGGACAATGCGAGGATCTTGACGATCTTGGGTGCCACTGCAGGGGAGCATGCGGGCAATGCGATCTGGATGGATGACGTCACAGGTGATGGCCTGGCCGACCTGTTGATTGGACAACAAGACGCCAATGCGGGGGCCGGAGCGTTGACTCTGATCGTCGGCGGGCCGGAGTTGACCACATTCGCGAATACGTTGGCCCCGCTCGATCTGGCGGCCCCTCCCGCCGAACTCACGATCATGACATTCACGGGTGATACGGCGGGTGATCGCCTGGGAATCTGGATGCGAACGGGTGACGTCACCGGGGACGGAACCCTCGACATCGTCGTGGGAGCGGACGGACGCGACGTGGGCGCGAGCACCGACGCAGGAGCTGTTTATATCGTTCGGGGTGGCGCTCACCTGGCTGCGAGCGCCGTCGTGGATCTCGATACATTCACCGCTGTGGCCAATCCAATCCTCGGCCACGTCGCGCGCGTCACCGCCCCGAGCGATATCGACACCACCGATTTTCACTTCGGCGCAACGGTCCAAGTGGCCGATATCGACGGGAACGGCAAGGCCGAGATCTTCGCCGCGGCCGCGCTCAATCGCGCAAGCGGTCAGTTGAGCGGGGCCACGCTGGGGACCGGGATCAATCCCAATGGGGGTACGCTCTTCATCGTGGGCGATGCGAACTTCGTCGACGTCCCCGACGTCGCTACGCCCGGCGTCGAGGTCTGGGACCCGATCCCCGATTTCGCCTTCGAGACGGCCCTCGCAGGGTCGACGGCCACGATCACGGGTGGGACCACGGCAGAGTTCACGACCGTGACGTTCGGCGAAGAGATCTTGGCCGGTCTCGACTACGACACCGATGGGTTCGCGGACATCTTTGTCGGTGACCTCGTCGGCAATCGCGTGGATGATGAACGCGCTGGCCTCGGGTTCGTGATCTGGGGCCGGGCTGCCGAAACTCCGCTGCTCGGACAGACGTTTTCGATCGCGACACCGCCCGAGGGTTTGGCGGTTTCAGTGTTCCTTGGTCCAACGGCCGGCGCTCTCGCAGGGGATACCGCCATGCATGGCGACTTCAATGGCGACGGCCGCGACGATTTGGCCTTCAGTTCGCCGCGTGCCGCCCCGGAGGATCGGGTCGAGGCCGGAGTGATCCATGTATTCTGGAATCAGGACGAACGGTGGCCGGCGCTCATCGACATCGAGCTTCCGCCCATTCGCGATGTATCGGTCACCAACATCTTCGGTGCAGTGGGCACGGTCGAAACCAACGTCGGCGATACGCTTTCCTATAGCGCGGCCTACCGCGACGTCGACGGTGATGGATCGACCGACATCATCACGAATGAAATGTTGGGCGATGCTGCCGATGGCACCCCAGACATCGGCAACCTCGTGCTCATCGGCGGCGCCGAGTTGAGCTGTGCCCCACCGGCGTAAGCATCCGAGCGAGGGCTCTTGGGGCCGCCCCAAGAGCGCCTTTGCACATCAATTCGTCACGGGATAGATGGACTCGGGATCGAACTGATCATCGTTCGTCACGGCGATCGCAGCGATTCGTGCGGGAGGAGCCGACCCGAATTGATCCTCGCGGTCGAGGATTCGGATCTCGTGTGGCCCAGCCGCGACGGATTCCACGAAGGGCTCGAATCTGCATTGGGATTCGGATAAGAGCACGTGGAATCGCTCCCACTGCCAGTCCCGGTTCTCGCCTTCGCACCCGAAATTCCAAACCCCGACGTCGCTACCGTCGAGTTCCCAATCGAAGGAATCTGCGTTGGCGGTCACAATCAACGGATCGAAGACGAGACCCCAAACGAAGAGCTCCGACGGACACGCGAGATCGAAACTAAACGTCGCCGCCCCCCGCTGCCCGTTTTCGGAATCTTGTTCTGCATAGAGGACCTCGTCCCCCTCGAAATCGGGCGGGCCATCGTTGTCGTCGAGAACCATGTTTCGACGCGCCGCCTGAGCGACGAACAAGAGCGATGCGAATGCAGGTGCGTCGTCGCAGGGATCGGTTACGACCGTCGTGGACTCGGTCCCGTCCCCTGCGGCCTCGGCTTCACCAACCTCGACGCCTTCGTTCGCCTCATCGACCGCGACCGTGACCCCGTCGGTGCCCACTGTCCCCTCGGCGAAACCGGTTCCATCGCCCTCGGTCGGCGACACCTCGTCGGATCCCGACGTCACGCCGGACTCGATGGGGCCACCCGACCCGGAATGACCACCCCGCGTCCCTCCCTCGTCTCCAGGCTTGGGGAGCCCCGTCGCCACACCCTCATCGACCGCAGCTGACTCCATGCCCGGCAACCCCGAGTCGAGCCCGCCGGTCGAGTCACCCGGAACCGGCCCGGTGCCGCCTTCCGCGGCTTCGTCCAACAAGCCCGAAGAATCGAAACTGCAGGCCTCGAGTGCAACGATCGCGAGCGTAACCTTCCATCGCCTCATGCCCACCACGCCTCTCCCGAGCCGACGATAGCGTGAAACCGCGGCGAAAACACGATCGTGTTCACATTCGGTAACACTTCTGCTCACGTCCGCGGCGGCCGTGAGACCTATGCACGTAGAACAATCGTTGGACACCTCACTCGTCGAGCAGGATCCGTAACTGCTCACGAGGCAATACATAGCTTCCCAACAACGCCTGGCGATCTTCGGCCTCGGCCACATCCAGATACCGCAGCCATCGGTCGACGCGTGGATCGTTCCCGGATTGTTGGGCGATGACCCAGCGCGCCATGGTGACGAGCATTCGCGCCTTGCCGGGATCGTCCGTATGTAGCCGGCTGAACACACCTACCCGATCGCCGATGACACCCGCAAGTTGAACGCCCTTGGGGGTAGGGAGAAGTGCTTGCATGAGTTGACGAGTCGAAGGTCGAACATTCGATGGACCCATTCCGGTTGCCGCGGCTGCAGTCAGGACTACGAAAAAGCCGACATCCTGGGGGATGCCCACGCCGAGTCGTTCGATATCCGAATGCCACTGTTTGCGACGTCGGGATCTCGCCTCCAGCACCGGATCGATCATGTCGGCGCGACCGATCGTCAGCTCTTCGGTATCGAGCTGCACCAGATGAACTGGTTGCCCTGCATATTCGACCCCCGACAGGCTCCAGCGGTGAGGTCCCAACGCCTGTAGCGCCCCGTTCGCCACCGCTGCCACAAGTTTCGATTCGAGGTTGGGGATCTCGGCCACCCCCATCGAACGCTCCATGTTCTGGTGGCTCATCGCTCCCGCGACTCGCTTCCATGCTCGCAAATCTGGGTCTCCAAACGCTTGCGCAATGCGACACACCGTCGCGGCAAAGATCGGCTCCTTCAGATCGAAGGTTGGAGGGGTGGTGAATCCGCCTCCGGGTCCCGGGTTCGTCGATGACCGCGCCTCCTTCCATTGGGCGGCCTTTGCATCCATGTCGGCGAGCACCTCCGCGGTGGTCCGACCTTGTTCGGCAGCTCGACGCTCCGCCCGGCGGACACGGTGCTGCGCGACCATGTCATCTCGGGCCGCGTCGTCACACGTGAAGAGGAACATCGGAACATCGAAATCGAACGACTTCCAAATGGGAGCTTGATGAACCCGCTCGATATCGACAACGAAGAATACATCGAGTTCAGCCGAGAAATACCGAGCCGAATACGGCACGTGACGGAGTGACGTGGGGCGCCCGTGCCCCCAGAATTGCCGCAACGTTCGACGCGTGGCCTCTTCATCCGCCACATCCTCGTACAACGAGAGAAGACGCATGATTGCGTCAGTCCGCACGTCGCGAGGCGCCGACGCCTCGTCGAGGACCGCCTCGAAGTGCTCGATCGCACACTCCCGACGCTCGATGACTTCCATGCAGTGCACACCTTGAGCGTGGTGAGCGGCCGCTCCCGTCCTCGCGGGACTGGGAGCCATCAACGCCAGGATCGCGGGGAAGAGAGACAACACGGAGCAAGCGTTTCAGGCCGGTCGGCTTCGGGCCAGTCTTTGTTCGCAAAAACCGAGCAACAGCTCGGTTTTGCTCCCGGTCACCCGTCCCTCTCCCTTTCGCAGGTGGGAACCATCTTCCGACGGAACCGCGACAAACCGGTAGGCGAGCGTTCGGGTGTGCGGAGGCTGGTTTCCCACGACCTCACCCGATGGCCTTCGAGCCACCCCAACGAGCCGGTAGGCGAGCGTTCGGGTGTGCGGAGGCAGCTTGCTGCCGCCGCGAGGGCCTTTCCGAAAGGCCCTCGCGGACTACTTCTCGAACGCGAACCGGAGCGCACGATTGTAGGCTTCGGGTTTGACCCCCGCGTGGTGCTCCCCTTCGATCGCGAGGGTGTGGAGAGCGAGACCCGGATAGGCGCTCGCACGGACCTGTTCGAAAAACGCCAAGTTCGCTTGCGTATAGTCCGGCCACTCTTCGCTGCCGACCGAAAGCCAAAGGCGCTTGCCGGCGAGCGACCGATCACTCGCTCGAAACTCTCGCTCTCGCCGAAACAAATAGCGTTCATCCCAAGGCACATTGGGGCTGAGCGCGAGGTAGGCTTGAAAGAGCTCGGGCTTTTCGAACATCGCGTACAACGTGAACAGGCCCCCATGGCTCGACCCCGACAACATCCGAAACGACGGATCGACCCGATAGGTCGTCTCGACGAGCGGAAAGGCCTCGATTTCGAGGAAGCGGAGGAAGTCCGGCCCGCCGCCGTTTTCGGCGATCGAACCCGCCCCTCCCGCCCCGTTGGGCCCCGGCGTGGGCGTGTAGTCGTGGGCCCGCAAGCGTTCGTAGTCGGGTTTCTCCCCCCCATAGGAGACGCCCACGAGGATGAACTCCTCGATCACTTGGTCGTAGAGCAACCCGCCGACGAGTGAATTGACCAGCGTGAAGTCCCACTGACCATCGAGCAAGTAGAGGACGGGAAAGCGACGGCCGGGCTCGCTCTCGTAAGACTTGGGCAACCCGACGATGAGCTCGTAGTCCTTGCCCGTCAGCGGTGAATGAAGCTCATGGATCCGGCTGTTCCCGATCACGAGTTTTCGCGGTTCGGACGGCTTTGCATCGCTGGACGCGGCCACCTCGGCCGACGCCTGGGTCGGGCTTGCCGTGACGACGTCGGCTTTGTTGCACCCGAGCATCATCACGATCACGACTCCTACCTCCAAGAACCTCATTCGTCTTGCGCGCATGTCACCTCGACGCGGCCAACGGTACCCGGACCTCGGCGTGCGTGGGGCGGTTTCAGACCGCGAGAACCGATCAGGAGGAGGGCGACCTGCGTCGGCGAACCCGTGCCCACAGCCGCCTGGGCACCGAGGCCAGTTCCACGGCCGGCGGGTACTTGGCCCACCGCAGCACGGCGACGTAGACGACGAACGCGACCGTGATCACGACCCCGAGCCATACCGCGAGCAGAATGGAGCTCGCGAGCGCCGAATCGATGCTCGTCGTCTCGCGGGTTCGCTCTTGGATCCACGCGCCGACCCAGCAGACGAGTCCGAGCGCCGCGTTGGCGGCCACGAGCGCGAGGATCCGGCGGCCATGGTCGATCGCGGGCCACGATGCGATCGCCCGTGCGAACGCCAGACGCAAGATCATGAAGTTCACGACCACGCCCAAGCCGGTCCCGAGCGCGATGCCGGAGGGGCCGAGCATGCGATGGGTCCAGGCATTGAACCCGATCCCGACGGCGACCCCGAAAACGGAAGCCACGAGCGGGATCCGAGGGCGATCGACGCTGTAGTAAGCGGGCGCGAGGATCTTGACCATACTGTACGGGGCAAGTCCGAGCGCATAGGCCTGCAGGCAGCTTGCGATCGCGCTCACATCGGCGCTCGACGTGGCTCCGTAGTGGTAGACGACCGTCACGATCGGCTCCGCGAGCAGGCAAAGACCGACCGCGCTCGGCAGGGTCAACATCCATGACGACTGAACCGATTCGTCGCACCGCCGGGCAAGTTCGTCGCGAGCGTCGGCGGCTGCCGCTTCGGAAACCGACGTGGTCGCGACGGTCGCGAGCGCGACCCCGAACATCCCGAGTGGGAGCGCGAACAAGCGAAACGCATACGAGAGCTGGGCGACCGCACCATCCCCCAAGGTGGCGGCGAACCGAGTATTGACGAAGACTCCGATTTGCAGGGCCGCCACCCCAAGAGTCGCAGGCGCCATCATGCCGGCGATCCGGCGGACGCCAGGATGGGAGAACAACCCGCGGAACCGGAGTCTCGCGCGATATCCATCGCGCAAGAGCGCGGCCCATTGAATGCCGGACTGGGCGACCCCGGCGAGCAAGGTTCCGATCGCCCAGACTTCGATTCCCTGCTCGGCCGTCCCGCCCCGCCACAGGACCGCCACCGCGGTGAGAATCGAGACCACGTTGAACAACGCAGGGGCGAGCGCGGTCGCGACGAAACGGCGTTGGGCATTGAGGATCCCCATCCACACCGCACCGAGGCTCACCAACGCGAGGATGGGCATCATGATTCGCGTCAGCCGAACGGTGAGCGCGAATTTTTGCGTGTCGCCGCCAAACCCCTCTGCCATCAGATCCACGATGGGAGCGGTCCAGATGAGGCCGAACACGACCAAGGTCCCCGTGATGATCGCGATCGCGGTGAGCACGAGATGGCTGAGGCGCTCCGCCTCGGGGCGACCGCCGCGTTTGAGCGCCTCGGCGAACGTGGGAACGAACGCGGTCGAGAGCGCGCCCTCGGCCAACAGGTCGCGCAGCAGATTGGGGATGCGGAACGCGACGAGATAGGCGTCGGCGACCGCACGCGCCCCAAACAGCGCCGCGAACACGACCTCGCGGGCGAGCCCGAGAATCCGCGATCCCATGATCGCGGCGCTCAAGAGCCCGGTCGCGCGTAGATCTCGATTCATCGACTCGCCTTTCACACGCCTCCTTGGCCGCTCGGCCATCGGACCTCGACGAGGGTCAGACCTTGAGCTGGCGCCGTGATCCCGGCGCGCGTTCGGTCCGCTTGGCGGAGCAACGCGTCGATGTCGCTCGGGGGTCGTCGCGACAACCCCACGTCAACGAGGGTTCCGACCATGATGCGAACCATATTGTGGAGAAACGCCTGTCCGCGGACGTGCACCGTGATCCCGTGAGGCCCGCGTGAACGCCCCGCGTCGTCGAGCCGTCCGACGTCGCCCGGGGGTCCAATGGACGCGGTTTCGGCTTCGATCTCGACCGAGTCGATCGTTCGCTCCGTCGTGCGGGCTTGGCAGCTCGCCGCCCGGAAGCTGCCAAAGTCGTGAGTGCCGCGAAACCGCTCCGCCGCCTCCCGCATCGCGTCGAGATCGAGCCGTCGAGCCAGGTGCCACTCGTAACGCGACCCCAGCGGATCCGCCACCTCCGTACACCGGACGCGGTAGCGATAATGCTTGCCGAGGTTGTCCCGGCGCACGTCGGGTTGCCCGAGTTCCTCCCACGCCGCGATCGCGACGACGTGGCGGGAAAGTTTGGAGCCGAGGCCACGCAACATGCCGGGCAGCGGGATGCGAAACGGCGGATCGAACGAGACGAGCTGGCCCAACGCATGGACGCCAGCATCGGTGCGCGACGCTGCTCGGGTCGGGACAGGCCCCTTGTAGAGCTCTTCGAGCGCTCGCTCGAGCTCGCTTTGGATCGTGGGGACGGCTGTACCATCGGCCCGAGGACCCTGAGCCGCGTAGCCGTGGTAGTTCGTCCCGTCGTAGCCCACCCGAAGCAAGATCGTCACGCGAGAAGATGATAGCGAGGGAGCCGAAGCGTGCTACTTTGCCCGCCCCGCGTTCCAAGGAGTCGTACATGCATAGGGTTCTCGTGATCGGAGCAGGTGGAGTGGGCAACGTCGTCGTCCACAAGTGTGCCCAGAATCCCGAAGTCTTCGGTGAGATTCTGCTTGCGAGTCGAACCCGAGCGCGTTGCGACGCGATCGCCAAAACGGTCAAGGAACTCCAGGGTCGTGACATCGCGACCACTGCGGTGGATGCCGATGACGTGGCGAGTACCGTTGCCCTCATTCGCGACTACCAGCCAGAACTCCTCATCAACGTCGCCCTGCCCTATCAAGACCTCCACCTGATGGATGCGTGTCTGGAGACTGGGCTCGACTATCTCGATACGGCCAATTACGAGCCGCGTGACGTCGCCAAGTTCGAATACAAATGGCAATGGGCCTACCGTGAGCGATTCGAGCGCGCCGGAATCATGGCACTGCTCGGGTCGGGCTTCGATCCGGGAGTCACCAATGTCTTTTGCGCGTATGCACGCGACAACCTGTTCGACGAGATCCACACCGTCGACATCCTCGACTGCAATGGTGGAGATCACGGGCACCCGTTCGCGACCAATTTCAACCCGGAGATCAATATTCGCGAGATCACCCAGAATGGCCGTTACTGGGAAAACGGTCAATGGGTCGAGATCCCGGCGATGTCCCAACAGATGGTCTTCGACTTTCCCGGGGTCGGGGAACGCAAAGCGTATCTGCTCTATCACGAGGAGCTCGAATCTCTGGTCGAGCACATTCCCGGCCTCCGCCGGATCCGTTTTTGGATGACCTTTGGTGAGGCCTATATCACCCACCTGCGGGTCCTCCAGAACGTGGGCATGACCCGCATCGACCCGGTCGAATTCAACGGCCAAAAGATCATCCCGCTCGAGTTCTTGAAGGCGCTGCTCCCCGATCCGGCTTCGCTCGGTACGGGGTACACCGGCAAGACCTCCATCGGATGCCTGATCGAGGGCCGCAAAGACGGCCAATCCAAGCGTGTCTTCATCTACAACATCTGTGACCACGCCGAGACCTTCAAAGAGGTCCGCGCGCAGGCCGTTTCCTATACGACGGGCGTCCCCGCCGTCGTCGGGGCGGAAATGATGTTGCGCCAGATCTGGAAGCGGTCGGGGGTGTGGAACATGGAACAGTTCGACGCCAAGCCTTTCCTCGAGCGTTTGGGACCGGCGGGGTTGCCCTGGCAGGTCGCGGACTGGCCGACCTGACGATGGCCGGACCCGCTGCACACCCCCAAGGGGCTGGATGGACCTTCGACCTCACGGGCCTGCCAACCCCAGCCTTCGTTTGCGACCTCGGGGCCCTCGATCGCAACCTCGCGATCCTCGGCCGCGTCCAGGCCGAGAGCGGCTGCAAGATCCTGCTCGCCCTCAAAGGATTTGCGATGTGGCGCCTCGCGGACCGCGTCCGTCGAGTGTTGCCCGGTGTCACCGCGAGTTCGGTCGACGAAGCCCGTTTGGGCCGCGAGGAGTTCGGGGGTGAGGTCCATGCGTGCTCCCCCGCGTTCAGCCCGGAGGATTTCACCGAGCTCTTGGGGCTCTGCGATCACATCGTTCTCAACTCGCCGACGCAATTGGCCCGAATGCGACCCCTCCGGGACGCGTTCGCGGCTCGCGAAGGGCGTCGGGTCGAGCTCGGGCTCCGGGTGAATCCGCAGCATCGTGAAGTGGATGTCGAGCTCTACGATCCGTGTGCACCCCGTTCACGCCTCGGCACCACCCTGGAAGCCCTCGAAGGTGCAGATTTGGCGGGGATCGACGGTCTCCACTTTCACACGCTCTGTGAGCTCGGTTCGGATGCGCTCGAGCGCACCGTCGCCGCGGTCGTCGACCAGTTCGATGGCATCCTGCGAAAGGTGCGTTGGGTCAACATGGGCGGGGGTCACCACATCACCCGACCCGACTACGACGTCGAACGACTCGTCGACGTCATTCGCGAGTTCCGGGGTCGATATGGTGGCGTCGAGGTCTACCTCGAGCCTGGCGAAGCGATCGCGCTCAACACCGGAGTGCTCGTCGCCTCGGTGCTCGACGTCCTCCACAACGACATCGACATCGCCGTCCTCGACACCTCTGCCACCGCGCACATGCCCGATGTGCTCGAGATGCCGTACCGACCGCGAATCCTAGGTGCGCACGAGCCGGGGATGGCGCCTTATACTTACCGTCTCGGGGGTGTTTCTTGCCTTGCAGGAGACGTCATTGGTGACTATGCATTCGAGCGACCTCTCGCCGTCGGCGACAAGCTCGTGTTCGACGACATGATCCACTACACCATGGTGAAAACCACCACCTTCAACGGAGTCCGGCTGCCCTCGATTGCGGTCGCCGACCCGGGTGATGGCACGATTCGCGTCTTGCGGAAGTTTGGGTACGAAGACTACAAAAGCCGACTCGGCTAGCCGAAAGGGGGACAGAAGAGAGAAATGACCTGGATTGCTGGCGTGGATGGTTGCTCAGGCGGATGGGCCGTCGCTCTCCGCAACGTACACACCGGTGAGATGAAACTCCGCTACGCAGGCGACCTCTGTGATGTCGTCGAGGCGCCGGAGCGACCAGAGGTGATCGGAGTCGATATCCCGATCGGCCTTTTGGAAGAAGCCAGACCCGGAGGGCGATTGTGCGACGAGGCAGCTCGCGCTCACCTCGGGGACCTTCGGGGCCGGAGCGTATTTTCCCCTCCGGTCAGGGCCGCTTTAGACGCCGTGACCTATGAAGAGGCCGATCGTCGAAACCGTGCAAGCTCTCCGCTCGGGATCGGGCTCAGCCGCCAATGCTTTGGCATCGTGCCGAAGATCCGCGCCGTTGATCAATGGATCACGCCGCGGCGTCAGAAATGGATCCGAGAAGTTCATCCCGAACTTTCGCTCGCCGCCTTGAACGGTGGTCAGGCCCTGACCGTAAGCAAAAAAACGAGCGACGGACTGGCGCTTCGCATCCGGCTGTTGGCAGGCGCATGGGGTCGTAACGTCGAGAGCCGTGTCGCCTCCGTCCATGAAGGCCCTATCGCCAAAGACGATGTCGTCGACGCCCTGGCAGCCTGTTGGACCGCCGAGCGGATGCTCGCGGGTTCCGCCCGACCCATCTCGACCCCGACCGTCGTCGATGCGAGGGGACTTCGCATGGAGATCGTGGTCTAGACCTTTGGGGAGGCAGCCCATCAGCCCGCAGAGGCGTGAAGCTTCGCCGTAGCGAGGGACTTTGCGAAAAGCCCCTTGAAGCCCCTTGAAGCCTGACGTCCTCAGCGAGGACGGGGTCCGCGAGGATCGTGGCGACCTTGCCCTGCAGCGTCGCCTCGAAGTCGTTGCGCGACCCGTTCCATCGCGGCCAGGGCTCCTTGCTCGGCGGACTCGACGAACTGATCGACGGCATATTTCCGCTGCATTCGCCGAGCATCCTGGAGCGCCTTTTGTTGGCGCTGATCGATCGTCCGCTCGGCTCGTCGACGGTCGCGTTCGGGGTCGCGGAAGAACGTATTTTTGGCGTGAAGTGCCAGCCCCAGGCCCCAGCCGAGCGCGGGCCAAAAGAACCACCATCCCCCGCCCGCGAGCAGATTGATGGCGAGCAAGATCCCATTGATGATCGCGTACGTCACCGCGTGATCGCGTAGTTGACGTTGGCGGCGTTCTGCGGCGCCACGCACTTCGAGTTCGACCGGCCGAGCGCGTTCGCGCAATGCGATGGCATTGTCGACGGCTTGCGCATCGACACCGAGTTCGGCCGCCGCCGCGATGAGTTCCCCGCGATTGAGGCCCGAAGTACCCGACAGCGGTCGGTCGAACGCGAGCTTGAGGATCTCCTTCGCCTCTTCATCGCTGTAAATGGGCTCGCTCACGTACTGAGACGTACCACGAAATGGGTTCCACGATGACCGCGCCGGTTGCGTGCGTTAGCCCTCCGCGGCCCCGAACAGCCCGATCACCGGTGGCGCTTATCGCGTTGGCGCGTCGCCGCGTTCCGGTTGAAGGCAACGCTTCGCGGCCGCCATGGCGCGTCGCGATCACTCGGGGCATCCGTTTCCATGCTCCGCATCGTGAGTGGCAACAGATTCGTCAGATCGAGCACGAGCCCCGCCCCATCGAGCTGCAGCGTGTCGGTTCCTGGACCTCGATGATCCGGAAGAAGTCGATGTCCGCGACGGCGATCGTGTCTCGACCCGGGCCGCCGCAGAGCGTGTCGTGACCACCCACTCGCGAGCTGGTCATCCCAGCGACCCCCAAGGTCGGCAAACTCAGGCCGACGTTCGCACCGAAGCAGGTTGCCGAAGCACGAGTTTCGAGCCGGCCGTGACCGCGTTCGTCGTGGCCGACGGCCGCAGCGTACGGCGACCGCCGTTGCACCGCTAGCCTCGAACGACGCCTCGCAAGTGGGCAGCTGGAGTTCTTCCGCGAACGACTCTATCTTCGCGAAAATGACCGTGACCCACGTCGAGCGAGAGTCGGAAAGCCAGCAGGAGCGGCCGGATCAGTTTGGGGGACCGTGGGGGGCGTTGGCACTCACGATCGTCATGCCGACGATCAGCTTCTATCTCTGGTCCGCGGTGGCTCAGCACGGGGGATCGTTGTGGCTGCCGAAGTCGTTCTCGGACTTGGTCGCGATGGTTCCCCGCCCAACATGGGCGGCGGCCGAGCTCTTCGTCGCGTGGTTGACGCTGCAAGCGGTGCTCTACATCTTCGGTCCTGGACGGGTCGTACTCGGCCGACCGACCGCGCACGGCGAGCGGGCGGAGTACCGGATCAACGGGCTGTTTGCGTTCGGCGTATCCACGGCCTTACTTCTCGGGGGGATCGCTGGCGGCTTCGTTTCACCGCGAGATGTCCTGGCCGAGTGGGGGCCACTGCTGACCTTTGCAACGCTGTTTGCGGCCGTAGCAGCAGCCCTCAGCTACGTCGCGGGGCGTCGGCGTGGCCACCTCGAACGCAGCACCGGCCACCCTCTCTACGACTTCTACATGGGAACCATCCTCAATCCCACGTTCGGTCGCCTCGATCTGAAGTTCTTCTTCGAGTCGCGCATTGGGATGGCGTCTTGGGGGGCGTTTGCGATCTTGCTGCCCGCAGCGGAACTGCAGACCCATGGGTCGCTATCGACCGCGATGCTCGTGGTCAGTCTGTGCCAGCTGTTCTACATCGTCGATTTTTTCGTCTTCGAATCGACCCTACTCACGATGCTCGACATCATCGAGGAAAACCTCGGCTTCATGCTGTGGTTCGCCTTCCTCGTCTGGATGCCCTTCAACTTCACCTTGCAACAACAGTACGTCCTGACGGCTCGCCCTTCGCTCTCCATCTTCGCGGCCATCGTCATTCTCTCCCTCAACTTCGCGGGCTATTACGTATTTCGCGATTCGAACCTCCAGAAGCAACGCTTCCGGCGAGATCCCTCATGCTTGGTGTGGGGCAAGCCGCCCGTGACCATGGAGACCGCCCGCGGCACGAAATTGCTGATCTCGGGATGGTGGGGACTGGCCCGCCACACCAACTACCTCGGCGATCTCACGATGGCGCTCGCGTGGTGCCTCGCCTCTGGCTTCGGCAGCATCGTCCCCTACTTCTACGTTCTCTATTTCGCACCGTTGCTCTTGAATCGGGAGCGGCGTGACCACGCGATGTGCAAACGCAAGTATGGCGATGATTGGGATCGGTACTGCCAACGGGTGCCCTACCGCATCGTGCCGTTCGTCTATTGATTCAGGGCCTCCCTCTACGCGACATCGTACCGGTGAGCCGGGACCGTGGTCCTCGTACGGGGCGAGTGAACCAGGGCCCGCTCGTAGTGAGGCCGCGAACCTTCGCCGTCAAGAAAGGCTCCTCCGGAACCTCGTTCCCCGAACCTCGCTGCCTCGGCCGCACCAACGGTGCCGCGAGCAGAAGGCACTTACGGTGGTCCAGACTTCTCGTTTGGCGAAAAGCCCCTCCCCGACCGAGTCCATCGGAAGGTGTCCAGGGTAGAGTCGAGTGCCCGAGGTCGGATACCCTCCGGCCCTAGAGCCTCATGTTCACCGCAAGAAACCTGCTCGTTTCCGTCTCGCTCGTGCTCAGCATCGTGATCGGGTTGGTCCTATCTCGCGGCGGTCGAAGCCCCGGCGAGCGCCGGTCTGGAACCGGTTCCACACCCGAGGCTCGTGACGAAATCCGTATCGGCCTGAGCCTCGATACGTGGAAGGAAGCACGCTGGCAGGTGGACAAGCGCCTGTTCGAGGAGCGCGTCGCGGCACTCGGCGGTACGACGATCACCTTGTCGGCCAATAGCGACGATACGACGCAGATCGGGGATGTCGAAAAGCTCATCACTCAGGGGGTCGACGTGCTCGTCATCGTTCCCCACGACGGCAAGGCGATGGCCAAAGCCGTGACGCTCGCCCACGAAGCGGGGATCCCCGTCATCGCGTACGACCGCCTGATCAAAGACTCGGATCTCGATCTCTACGTGAGCTTCGACAATGTCAGGGTCGGTGAACTCCAGGCCAAGTTCGTGGTCGACCATCTGCCGACCCCGGGCAAGGGCAAGATCGTGCGCATCCACGGATCGAAGACCGACAACAACGCTTTCCAGTTCAAAGAAGGTCAGGACAGGGTGCTCGAGCCCTACCTCACACGCGGCGACATCACGGTCGTTCACGAAGACTGGGCCGACGACTGGAAGACGGAAAACGGCAAGAAGGTCATGAATGCCGCCGTGACGTCCCATGGCTCCGATTTCGACGCCGTGTTGGTCACCAATGACGGAACCGCGGGTGGTGCGATCCAAGCCCTCTTGGAAGAGGGCCTGGCCGGCAAAAAGGTGGTCACCGGGCAAGATGCCGACCTCGTCGCTTGCCAGCGCATCGTGCAGGGGACGCAGTCGATGACGATCTATAAATCGATCACGACCCTGGCCACGACCGCCGCCGAGCTGGCCGTGAAATTGGCCCAAGGACGTCCCGTGATCGCGGGCTCGAGCGTCAACAACGGCAAGATCGACGTCCCGTCGGTGCTCAACGAGGTCGTCGTGGTGACCAAAGACAACCTCAAGGAGACCGTAATCCGTGAGGGCTTCCATCCGGAACAGGACGTCTACGCGGTCATCGCAACACCCGGGGCCCCGTGAACCAACCCTCACCGCTCCTTGCGGTCCGCGGCCTCACCAAGCGGTTCGGTGGGGTGACCGCGCTCTCGGACGTGAGCTTTTCACTCGAGGCCGGGGAAGTGCATGCGCTTTGCGGAGAGAACGGCGCGGGCAAGAGCACGCTCATCAAACTCCTGGGCGGCATCCACCCCCATCCAAGTTACGAAGGGGAGATCTTGCTCGACGGGAAACCCACTCGTTTTCGCTCGACCGCCGACGCCGAGGCGAGCGGAATCGCGGTGATCTACCAGGAGCTCGCACTCGTGCCCGAGATGACGGTGGCCGAAAACTTGATGCTCGGTCGCCTGCCGACGCGAAGCGGGCTCATCGATTGGAACGCGGTCTATCGCAATGCCGAGACCGTGCTGCGCGAAGCGAAGATCGACCTGGATCCGGGTGCACGGATCGCAGACCTCGGCGTAGGCCGCCGGCAGCTGTGCGAGATCGCCAAAGCCATCGGCAAAAAATCCCGCATCTTGATCTTGGACGAGCCGACGGCCGCACTGACCGAGCAGGAGGTCAAGTCGCTGCTCGACTTCGTACTTCGCCTCAAGGATGCCGGAGTCAGTTCGATCTACATCTCGCACAAGCTCGACGAAGTGCTCGCCATCTCCGATCGGGTGACCGTGTTGCGCGATGGCAAGAGCGTCGTGACGATGTCGGCCGAAGGAGCGACTCAAGCCCGCATCATTTCGAGCATGGTCGGCCGGCAGATCGAAGACCTCTTTCCGCGGCGCAAGAGCGAGCCCGGGGAGGTCCTCCTCCGGGTCTCGAATCTGTCGGTGGCGGAGCATTCGGGCGCGCGCGCGTTCCTCGACGACGTCTCGCTCGAGGTCCGCGCAGGCGAAGTCTTGGGCGTGGGCGGACTCATGGGTGCGGGCCGCAGCGAGCTTTTGATGCATCTCTTCGGCGCGTGGGGGAAACGCCTGGGCGGGCGAGTGGAACTCGCCGGAACACTGCTGCCGCCACTCGCACCGCACGAGATCTTGCCGCGCGGGTTGTGTCTCGTCAGCGAGGATCGCAAGCGCTACGGCCTCGTGCTCGAGCAGACGATCGGTGAGCAGCTGACCTTGTCGAGCTTGCGACGCTTCACCTCCGGAGGTCTGCTCGACGAGCCCCAGCTCTATCGCGCCGGCCAAGGGCTGATGGCGTCGCTCCGGATCAAAGCCAAAGACCAGGAGGTCGTGGTGGGCACACTCTCGGGTGGCAACCAACAAAAGGTGGTGTTGGGTAAGGCACTCTTGACCGAACCCCGCGTGCTCCTCCTCGACGAGCCCACGCGCGGGATCGACGTGGGTGCCAAGCTCGAGGTCTACGAGCTCATCAATCGCCTCACCGCCGAGGGCAAGGCCGTCATCTTGGTGTCGAGTGAACTCCCAGAGCTGCTCAACATGAGCGATCGGATCGTCATGCTCTGCGAGGGACGCTGCATGGGGACGTTTTCCCGCGCCGAAGCCAACGAGGAAGTCTTGCTGCGCGCCGCCATGGGCCACGCCGCGGAAGGGCCCGCCACTTCGTCATCCCTAGGACTGTCGTCATGAATCAAAAGCCCCAGCTGCGTCTGTTGTCGATGGCTTTGGCCTTGCTCTTGATCGCGGGCTACTTCGCGATCCGCGAGCCCGTGTTCTTGTCGTCGCGAAACCTATCGCTCCTCTCCATCGAGCTCTCGGTGACGGCCGTATTGGCGCTCGGCATGTTGCTCGTCCTGCTCCCAGGCCAGATCGATCTCTCGGCCGGGAGCGGCGTGGGTCTGACCGGAGGCGTCGCGGCCGTGTTGATCATCGAGATGGGATTGCCCGCCCCCGTGGCCCTGGTTCTGGCCGCCCTGTTGGCGCTCGTGATCTGGACGTTGATGGGCGCGCTCATCGTGCAACAACGGATCCCGGCCTTCATCATCACCTTGGGCGGACTCCTCGTATTCAAGGGTCTGCATTGGCTCGTCATTCAGAACCAAACGGTTCCCGTAGCCCCCGGGGGCACCCAGAACATTTATCTTCTGCTCACCACCTACTATCTGCCGAGTTGGGCCGGTTACGCCCTCGCCGGTGTGGTGGCGACCGTGCTGCTCGCCGCTCGGCTCGCGGCTCGACGCCGCCGCCAAAAGTACGGCCTCGTCACCGAGGACCCCGAGATGACGTTCCTCGGTTGGTTCGTCTACGCGCAGCTCGTCCTGTTGGTGCCGCTCGTGACGAGTCAGTACCGAGGCGTGCCGCTGGCCGTCGTCATCCTGGGTCTCTTGGCCGCCACCGTTCACATCTTGCTGCAGCACACGTCCTTTGGTCGCTACCTCTACGCCATCGGCGGCAACGAAGAGGCGGCCCTCATTTCCGGCGTCCCGATCGAACGCACGGTGATCGGCGCTTTCTCGCTCATGGGCCTCATCGTGGCCCTGGGTGGCTTCATGCAAACCGCCTACGGAGGCGCGAGTACATCCACGGTCGGCAGCCTGATGGAGCTCGATGCCGTGGCGGCGTGCGTCATCGGGGGCACGAGCCTCAAGGGCGGCCGAGGCAGCGTGGTCGGCGTGTTGTTCGGAGCCCTGATCATGGCCACGTTGCTCAACGGACTTACCCTGATGGCCTTCTCGCCCGAAGTGAAGTTCATTGCCCGCGGCGTGGTCCTGGCCCTCGCCGTGTGGATGGACGTCAAGCTCTCTGGGCAGAAGTAAGGTCGTCGAGGACGACCTCGACGGGCAACAGAGCATGGGCCTCGCGGTTTTGTCGCTTGGCTCAGGGCAAGTCGAGATCCCCCGAGGCCGCACGCCCGCGCTGCCATGCGCGGCCATCGACGCGAATCGCTCGTCCGCGGCCGAGGCGAAGACGCTCATCGACGAACCGATCGAGCGCCGCGCGGTGAGCGACTCGTCGAGGATCGACGTGCACGAGCGCCGCGTCACCCACTTCGGCCCGCGCCTCTTCGCCGGCACGAGTGAGACGATGGGCAACTGCATCGACGACCCCAATGCGAAACGCCTCGTGCCATTGGCGTGAGCGACCGGCCCCGTGGGTGGCAGACAACCACTCGATGCGCTTGACCAACCACCCCCAAAGCTCGGCCACGGCCGCCCGATCGCGCGAACGCCCGACGAGCGCGATGGCCTCGTCGCGGCCCTCGGCCGTGTAGGTAAAAGCGACACAACCGTTGGCCTCGGCCAACACGTTGGCGAGGACGATCTTCCATTTGCGGATACGTCTCGCCGTTTCGAGTGGAGCATCGCGACCATCCTCGATCGGATCGGGATCGCAGCCGACCTCGTCGGTCGCGGCGAGCCACTCGTGCAGGCGATGGGCTTCGATCAGCTTCTGTGCATGGGCGGCCGCAACGGCAGCTTCATGTGGATTTGGCGAGGTCGCGAGCGCGAGCAGCTTGCGGACGCGGTCCAGTGCGGGGGGAGGCGTCGCCATCCTTGAGGGCGAGTATGGCACGGTGCCTGGGCGTCCGGTCATGGAAGCGGGTCCGATTGGCTCCATGGGGGTGCTAGATACCTACAGTGCATTCGGGAAAGGATCGTCCCGCATGCACAGCACTGAGCTCCCCATCACGAGGCCATGTCCTGTCGACCTCGACACGATCGGGTTCGATCGTGTCGAGGTCGACAGAACCACTGCTCGCATTGCGAGTGCAGCGAAGACGGGTACCGTTCATTCATTGCACGAATGTCGTGGTGTCAACGGTCCACGATCGGTTCCCGATATTGGCGTCAACGCGAACCCGCGGTGGCAGCCGCACGGTGTCCCGTTCGTCTCGGCCCACCGCATGGTGAACGCATGAACGAAAACAGGATCGCGCGAATCCTTGCGATGGGGGGCCTCGGGTTCCTCGCTGGTTGTGCCAACGACGGATTACCGGGCGACGAGACCATCGCTGCCGCAGTCACGCGTCAATGCGAGGTCGTCGAGGCTTGTCCGTGTGCGGGGTGGTTGTTCGCCGACCAGTCGTGCGAACGCACCTGGACCGAGCGTTGGCAACAGCGAGCCGCGGAAGGCGACGAGCACAACTTGCAATACGACGCATCGTGCATGCAAACTCAGCTCGATCTCTTGGAGCAGTTGCGATGCGACCCTGCCCGCCCCGAATGGCGCGCTCCACTTTGCACATCGTATTGCGGGGTCTGGCATGGCACGCGGGCGTTGGGAGAGTCCTGCGAAGGGTTCGATGCCGTGGTCTCCACCTGCGCTCAGGGCCTCGTGTGCGATGCGGGAGTTTGCGTCGAGCCCTGTTCCGTGCTGTCGGGCCTCCGCGAGGGTGAACCGTGTATGAACCTCGGCAACCGGTTCGACGATTGCGCCATGGGGCTCTATTGCAGCTATTCGACCGGACTCTGCGAGGCGGTGGCGCAACACGGAGAATCCTGCTGGGATGACCTATGCGCCGACGGGCTCTACTGCCGCTCTTCGGCCGACCCCACGTGCGTGTCGGTCGTCTCCTCGTGTTTCGACTCGGGCTGCGACGACGGATTCGAATGCCTGGGCTCCGGCGAGACATGGATCTGTCGCGAGAGTCGAGACGCCGACCTCGGGGCCACCTGCGCGAACTCACGCCGATGTGTGACGGGTGCCTTCTGTAACTATGGAAACGATCGCTGCGAGGCGACCTCCACCGAAGGTCAATCGTGTGTGTCGGGCGAATGTGCGGATGGACTTTGGTGTGATCGCGTGCAGGACGCGTGCATTCCCCTCCTCGCGGACGCAGACGAATGCACGGGCCATAGCCAATGCGCGAGCGGGTATTGCCCGCAGGGATATTGCGAACGCCCACCGGGCCCTGACGAGGCGTGTGGCGTGCAACTTGCCTGTGATTTCGGCCTCGCCTGCGTCGACAACGTTTGCCAGCCTGCGACAGCCCGCGGTTCCGCCGCGTGCCTCTATCGCGGGTGGTGATCGATTTGATGGCCCCGGGAAAGTCGAGAATGGGGTACGAAGCCTCATGACCGCCGAAACCTTTCTCGTTTGGATCGCCATCGGTCTCATCTCCGGATGGCTCGCGTCGAAGGTCATGGGAGGC
>Ga0315912_10000760_pt1 | contig 48969 bp, 53 predicted proteins | sample VfabasoilMG_FD_204469 | JGI IMG/M metagenome (GOLD analysis project Ga0315912, IMG submission 204469) | Garden soil microbial communities collected in Santa Monica, California, United States - V. faba soil | ecosystem: Environmental > Terrestrial > Soil > Garden | place: USA: California... | reverse complement strand
ACGGGCTGCTGGACTATCCGCATTACACGCGGCCGGCGGTATTCCGGGATTTGGCGGTGCCTGACGTGTTGTTGTCGGGCCACCATGGCGAGATCGAGCGGTGGCGGCGGCGCGAGCGGGTGAGGCGGACGCTGACGCGGCGGCCGGACTTGATTGATCGGGCGGCGCTCGATGCGGATGAGCGCCGGGAAGTTGAGCGACTAAAGGAGAGCGACGATGAAGGCGATTGAACTCATTGAACAGAAACATCTGGTGAAGCGGCCGGACATGCGGTCGGGCGACACGGTCCGCGTGCACGTGAAGGTGCGCGAAGGCGACAAGGAACGCATCCAGATTTTCGAAGGCCTCGTCATCGCGTTGCACCGCGGCGGCAGCCGCGCGTCCTTCACGGTCCGCAAGGTCTCGTTCGGCCAGGGCGTGGAGCGCATCTTCCCGCTGCATTCGCCGACGGTGGACAAGATTGAAGTGCTGCGCGGCGCCAAAGTGCGTCGGGCCAAGCTCACGTTCCTGCGCGACTTGAAGGGCAAGGCCGCGCGCATGAAGGAACAGAAGCGCACGGCGTAGATCAGGGAGCCCCGGGTCTTCAGACCCGGGGTCACCAATGTCCCGTCCCCGCGCGTCTCGAACCGTCGAGAACGAAGTCCGCCGACTCGGCTACGTGCACGTGGCCGGTGTCGACGAAGTGGGGCGGGGCTGTCTGGCCGGGCCCGTCGTGGCCGGTGCCGTCGTCCTTAAGCCAGGTGAGTACGTCGCGGGCATTGCCGACTCGAAGGTCGTGCCGGCCGCGGAGCGCGAGCGATTGTTCGACGAGATCACGGCCGCAGCGGTCGCCTGGTTCGTGGCGATCGTCCCACCCGACGAAATCGATCGCATCAATATCCATCAAGCGTCGCTGAAGGCGATGCGCGATGCGGTGATGGCGCTTGTACCGCTACCGGGCTTTGTGCTGGTCGATGGATTTCGTATCCCGGCGCTGCCGATGCCGCAGCGTCACATCATCGGCGGCGATCGACGGTCGACGGCGATCGCGGCCGCGTCCATCCTGGCGAAAGTGACGCGCGACCGCATCATGACCGCCTTGCACGAGGAAGACCCGCGCTACGGCTACGACCGTCATAAGGGGTACGCGACGCGGGCGCATCTCGATGCGGTGGCGGCGTTCGGCTATTCGCCCCGGCACCGGCGCACGTTCAGGCCGCCGTCGCTGTTTGATACCATGCCCGACTGACGCGTTCTGTTCCGGGAGATTGCTCATCCAGTTTGTCCTTCGTCTGCTCATTGCGGCGTATTTCATCGAGGCGGGGGTGGTGCTGGCCATCGCGCCGTGGACGCCGTTCTGGGAACGCAACTACTTCGCGCACGCGTGGCCGTTCGTCGGCGTGATGATGGCGAGCGCCTACGTGCAGGGCGCGGTGACCGGCGTCGGCCTGATCACGATGATGGTCGGCATCCGCGATCTGCTCAACGCCATCGTCGGCCGGCGCGCGACCGCCCCCGATCGGACGCCGAGCCTCACGCCTCCTGCCTCGTGACTCCGTGGCCGACACCGTGTCTCTGCCTCGTCACAGACCGACGGGCTGTGACGCCGGACGCGCGTACGCTGCGCGACGAGATCCTCGGCCTTGAGCGGCATCTGGATACTGCGTGCGAAGCCGCCGTGGATATCGTGCAGGTGCGCGAGCGCGACCTGGACGCGGCCACGCTGTGTGCGCTCGTGCGCCGCCTCGTGGAGCGGGCCACGCCAGCCACTCGCGTGGTGGTGAATGATCGCGCGGACGTCGCCTTGGTGGCCGGCGCCGCGGGCGTGCATTTGAGGGCGGACGGCCCGCCCGCCGCGCGCGTGCGGACGCTGCAGCTCCCGCCCTGGATCGTCGGGCGATCTGTGCACACGTCGGCCGAGGCCGCCCAGGCCGGCGACCTCGACTATCTGTTGTGCGGCACGGTCTTTCCGAGCGCGTCGAAGCCGGCGGACGCGCCGATAGGCGGCCTCGACGCGCTGCGTGAAACCTGCGCCGTCGCCCGACCGCCGGTGCTGGCCATCGGCGGGATCACCCCGGCGCGGGTCGCCGCCTGCCGCGAAGCCGGTGCGGCGGGGGTGGCGGCCATCGGGGTGTTTCTGCCGGTCGGCCGCACGGCCGGCGCACTCGGTCCGGTGGCGGCCGCCGCGGCGCTGCGGAAGGCGTGGTTCGAGATGCTACAGTTACCGCGGCGCGCATGAGTGATCTGGGCACACGACTGAAAGAAGCGCGGCAGGAGCGGGGCGTCTCGCTGCGCGATATCGCGACGTCGACGAAGATCTCCGTCGTGACGCTGGAGGCGCTCGAGCGCAACGACTTCGCGCGTCTGCCCGGAGGCATCTTCAGTCGCGCGTTCGTGCGCGCCTATGCGTTGGCGGTGGGCGTCGAGCCGGAAGAGGCCGTGAACGAGTTTCTCGTCGAGTTCACGCGGTGGGAGAAGGACGCGGAGCGCACGAAGAAGCGGCCTGAGATCACGCCCGACGACCGCGTGTTCCTCGAGCGTCAGCGATCGGCGCTGCGCACCTTACGCGCGGTGCTGGTCGTCGCCGCCGTCCTCACGCTGGGCACCCTGTCCTACGTCGCGTGGGTCTGGTGGCCCAAGAAATAGTGGGGTCAGACCTATGGTCTGACCCCTAGTCACGCCTCTGGTCTGACCCCTAGACACTAGTCCTTCAGCTTCTGCGCCCACTCCGACCGCATCTGCGACAGGCCGTCCATGTAGACGGCGGCGCGTTCGCGCTCTTCCTCTGTTTTCATCGCTTTCAGCAGCGTCACGGCCCGCGCGAGATCCTTCTGGATCGTTGCTTTCGTGGCGTTGTAGTAAAGCTGCTTGATTTCCGCCACGGGGTCCATGGGGTTCCTTATTAGAGCGTGGGAGTCGGTCTTGGTCCAAAGGTCCGAGAGTCCAAAGGTCCAAAGGGTCCTGTAGGCTTCGGGCCGCCGGACCCTCGGACCGGCTTTGCACAATAAGCCTGCACACTAAGCCATTTCCTGTGCAGCGGCCCGGTTAATTGTGCAGCCCTGAAACGTCACCGCCGCTCCGGTTTCGTGCATCTCATGAATCAGCACCACCAGATTGTGGCACAGGCATTTCAATAGGACTTCGTTTGTCTGCGCTACCGCCGTCTTGGACCTAACCCGATCCGAGAACTTCCGCTTCATGGCCGAGAACACGGATTCCGCATTGCTACGCTGGTGATACTGCGCCAAGAACTCGGCGCGGTTCATATGGAAAAAGTGGAACAGCCTGTTCCAGAGCGGCGAATCTGAATTGCCGACATGCACGGACTTGAACGGCACGTATGGCGTGGCGTTTAGCATCGTGATGGCTTGCAGGTTCGTCCGCGAAGTGTAGCCCTTATCGGCCACAACCTGCTTGACGGTGAAGTGTTCCGCCGTCGTCTTGATAAGACCCGGCAGCATCGGGCTGTCATGCTGGTCGCGGTCGCTGATTTCCGCCGCCGTGATGACGTTCGTCTTAACTCCGATGCTGCAATGAAGCTTCACGTAGTCGCGCCACGTCTGGATGCCGCCGCCGTGCTTCTGGGTGAAGTGGTTGTAATAGACCGAAGTTCCGAAGCCCGTGCTGTCCACCGCGAACGTGGTTTCAACCGCCTGCAGCGGTAGGCTGGACTTCACAATTAGGTCTTGCAGGACTGGCGTCAGGGTCGCGTCGTCAATCGCGTTGAACACGCTGTTGAAGTGCGGAACGCGGGACACGTAGCCGAGGTCGGCCGCATGGCGCATGTCACTCATGAACCTCCGACCGCTCACCGTGCTGTAGACCTTGAACGCCGCCGCGAACAGTTTGTCGGCAACTGGGAGAGATGGACGACCGCGTTTTTGGTCAGGCTGCGGAATGCCAGACACCAGATCGTGGAGTAGGCGGCAAAATTCTTCCTTCTCGCACGTCTGAGCCGAGTTATACGCCCGCCAGTCTTGGCCGAAACTCACTCGCACGGCGCGGGTCTCGGTGACCGTTCCGTCTGGGGCGGTCTCTCGGCTGAGGAAGAAGGTGACCGCGTGTCCGTGTTTACAGGTCTGCCCGCGAAGCTCGTAATCGGGACAAGTGCAGCGGAATCCTTCGGCCCCACGGGTGACGACGTATTTGCTACCGCTGCGCGTTTGGCTTGGGACCATCCATGTCGTCCCGGCCTTGACGATCCGCTTGGTCGCCGCCAGTTCCATCCCGCGCATTTGCCGCCCGTCGAGTGCCTGTGTAATCATGGAGTCACCTTATCTGTCACTATCACCGATAAGATAACCGAGTCTATCGGTCGAGTCAAGCGGTATTTTGTACCGATAGGCGTTGACAGACTCGCCTTAAGCTGGTAGTTGTAATGGTGGTCGTCGTTGGTTACGGAGAGTGGCCCGCTAGCTGGTGCTACTAAGGGACTTCCCATTCCGAGGGGCCGCTGTTAACGCAGCGACAGGGTTCGATTCCCCCACTCTCCGCGTTTGTCATTTTAGCAGAGTAGAGGCCATGAAGCAGACACCAGATAAGCCCGCCGTGGACGTCCAGAAGGCCGCTAGCAAGACTCCTAAAGGCCGAAGCCCGGCCTACCCAGGTATCGACCTTAAGCGGGCTATCGAGCTTGCCAGCGTCGTCTACAAGGCCGAGCGCCTGCACCCCGTAGCCTCTGAGACCGTGGCGCATCACTGGAAACTCCAGAAGAACAGTAGCCAGTTTTTGACGTCGATCTCGGCGCTCAAGAAGTTTGGTCTGGTGGAAGCGTTGCCACAGCGTAGCGCGAACAGCGGACAGGTAAAAGTGTCGGATCTGGCGCGAGACATCATCGTGGATGAGCGCGAGGACTCACAAGAGCGAGAGGCCGCAATCAAGCGGGCCGCGTTGAAACCGGAAATCCACGCTGATTTGTGGCGGAAATACAACGGAGAATTGCCCTCTGATTCCAATCTAAGATTCCATCTCATCCGTGATTTGAAGTTCACGGAGGTCGGAGCCGTTGACTTCATCTTGCAATTCAAGCGGACAATTCAGTTTGCGAACCTTGGTTCATCGGACACACTATCACCGCTAAATAGTGATAATGTGGAGGCAGGAGAAGCGGAGTCAACTGCCCGCGTTTACGAACTAATGGATCGTCTGGAAGGTTTCCCACATCGTCCCTCACAGGCCGTTCCGCCGCCTGCGCCAGCCCCGGCTCTACGTGCTGGCATCCGCGAGGTGCCGATCCCTATTCAGGGAATCGCATGGCCTGCGCTGCGAGCGGTCTTTCCGATGAGCCCAGAGGCTTGGGACCAGATGATTGCCGTCCTCAACGCCATGAAGCCCGGCCTCGTTCAGACGCAACCGCTTCAGGCAGCGGTTTCCGAAAAAATCGCAATGAGCGAAAAACCTGAATCGTCGAAGGCGAACAACGAGTAGGTAACCAATGGACGAACAGAAACCGGCGGATTGGGATTGGGTGACTGAACGCAAGAAGTGTTCAGCGTCGGTGCTGTTTGATGAGCTACAAGACGCCGCGCAGAAAAACGTGGACACCCGAAACGCGCACGATCCGAACTGGACCAAGTACAAACGGTTCGCACTTAACGAGCCAAATGCTGGTGTTAAGAAGTTCATCGTGGCCGAGACGTTTGGGGACGTCAATAAGCCTTATGTCACCTTCCGCTTGCGCGACGAGACGATCATTGTGCAGCGGTCTTGGGAGCGTGAGGACACGGTGTATCAGGTCACGTTGCAGGATGACGGCACCTGCCGACTAAAGGACGCCAAGGGTGCGGCGGCAGTAGACGCATGGCAGGTTCTTCGAGACATGCTCGAACACTTATTTTTCCGTTCGGTGGACTAGGGTGGCTGAGATGGAACCAGACGATCCGCTGGCATTTCGAGGCCTACTCGAAAAGGCCCAAGAGGACTCGCTCAAGCTTGGGCGAGTCCTAAAGGAAAACCAGTTCTACCGCCAGATCGGTTCAATCCGTTTGGGTGTTTGGGTGATCGTCGCGCTCTTGGTCCTAATCATCCTAAAGCTCCAATAACGCCTTTTTGTGCAGTTCAGTGGTTATTTGTGCAGCCGCCGTCTATTGTGCAAAGCCCCTCGGACCCTTGGACCTTTGGACCCTTGGACCAAAACCGTCTCCGTTCTATGACCTCACCAGGGTCAAACCCTGGTTTTCGATGCCGACCGGCAGCACTGTGGCGCCCATCGACGCGAGGGCGGAACTGACGCTGGCCCGCCGTTCCGGTTCGACCAGGCAGAACAGACAGCCCCCGCCGCCAGCGCCGCAGACCTTGCCGGCCAGCGCGCCGGCTTCCCGCGCCCGCAACAGCATCGCATCGATTTCTGGCGTGGTGACCGAGGGCGCCAGACGCTTCCGATGCTCCCATTCCGCCGACAGGTGCGTCGCCAGGTCCTTCCACTGATGGCGCTCGAGCGCCTGCCGGACGCCGGCGGCCGCATCGCGGATGCCGTCAAAGGCCTCGATCACCGTCTGATCGCCGTTGATCCGGCGCGTCATGACCTTCCAGTTGTTGATGCCCGACTGCCGCGACGCGCCCGTATAGGCCAGCACGATCCGGCGCTCCAGTTCGCGCGGCTCGGTCGACAGGGCCACGCGATGGACGCCGCGCACGCCGAGTTCAATCGCTGAAATGCCGCCGTACATGGCCGGGCGATAGTCCTGAACCCCCGCCGGCACGGCAATGACCTGCGCCTCGATGTTCATGGCGATGGTCAGCAGTTCCTCAGGCTCCATCATGCGGCCCGTCCATGCCGCCAGCGCGGCGGAGACGGCCACGGCTAGCGCCGACGACCCGGCGATCCCGGCGCCAATCGGCGAATCCGACCGCGTGTGGACGTCCACGCCGCGCGCGCCGAAATGCCGCACGAGCCGCGCGACCAGAGGCAGCCGGTCCGTGCCGAGTTCTGCCGGGTCCGCCGCCTCGATCCGCTCACCCGTGTCCTCGGACACGAGGCTCACGCGATGGTCGCGGCGGGATGCCAGATGACAATGCGCGCGCAGGCTGATCGCCGCGTTGATGGTCTGGGCGCCGTCGTGAAACAGATAGAGCGGCCAGATGTCGTACGTGCCGCCCGCCAGGTCGATGCGCGTCGGCGCTGAAGAGTCGATATCCACCCGCGCATTATAATGTCGAGCGAATGTCGCTTCGGGAGCTTCGACGTCAGGCTGGTCGATTTGCCATCGTCGGATTCACCGGCCACAGCGCTCCCGATGACCTGCGCCGCCTGGTCACCGAGTTCGATTTGGCCGGCGTCATCCTTTTTGCCCGAAACATCGCCGAACCGGCTCAGGTCGCCGAACTCAACAAGGAAGTCGCCGCGCTCGCGCGCGAGTGGCCGTTCTGGATCAGCGTGGACCAGGAAGGCGGCCGCGTCGCGCGATTGAAGGCGCCCTTCACGGTGTGGCCGCCGATGGCGACGATTGGCCGCAGCGGCGACGAAGCGTTGGCCGATCGGTTTGCGCGCGCGTTGGCCGCCGAACTCCTCGCGGTCGGCTTCAATCTCGACTACACACCCGTGCTTGACGTCCACACCAATCCCGCCAACCCGGTCATCGGCGACCGCGCGTTCGCGAGCGATGCGCATGAGGTCGCCAGGTTCGGCGCCGCGATCATCCGCGGCCTGCAGGACTGCGGCGTGGCCGCGTGCGGCAAGCACTTTCCAGGTCACGGCGACACCAGCGTGGATTCCCACGAGGGCTTGCCGCTCATCGAGCACGACATGCGGCGTCTGGAAGCCATCGAGCTTGTTCCGTTCCGTCGCGCTGTGACCGAACAGGTCGCCGCGATCATGACCGCGCACGTGATGGTGCCGGCCGCCGATCGGTCGCACGTCGCATCGTTCTCTCCGGCCATCGTCACCACCTTGCTCAAGCAAACCCTGGGCTACCAGGGCGTCGTGATCAGCGATGACCTGGGCATGAAGGCTGTGGCGGCCACGACGCCGCTGCCCGAGGCCACGGTCAGTGCACTCCGCGCCGGGTGCGACGTGGTGCTGTTGTGCAATTCGACGATGGACGAACAGTGGCAGGCGCTTGAAGCCATCATTCGCGCGGCTGAGCGCGGTGAACTAACTGAGACGCGCTTGGATGACGCGCGCGCGCGTCAACGGGCCGTCAAAGAACGATTTGCGGCGCCCCAGACGAAGACGAAGACGATGATCGATGTCGTGGGGCAGGCTGCACATCGGGCGATTGCCGAGGAGATGGCGGCGTGGCGGTAGCGTCGCCGGCGAAGAGCGGGCTGGCGCGTTTTCGGCCGATTGGTCCGGGAAGCCGCATCGCGCTCGTGGCGCCCGCCAGCCCGTTTCTCCGCGCCGAGTTCGATGCGGGTCTCGCGGAGCTCGGCCGGCTGGATCTCGTGCCCATCTACGACGACCGCGTCTTTGCCCGTGATCCGATCGTCGCCGGATCGGCGACGCTGCGCGCGGACGCCCTGCGCGAGTATTTTGCGCGGCCGGATGTCGACGCCATTTTGGCGGTGCGTGGCGGATACGGCAGCGCGGAGACATTGCCGCACTTGAACGCGTCGGCAATTCGCGCGTCTCGAAAGGCCTTCATCGGATACAGCGACGTCACGGCCCTGCACACGTTCCTGACGTGCCATGCCGGGCTCATGAGCGTGCATGGCCCGATGATTGAGGGGCGTCTCGCGCGTGGTGACGCGGCCTACGACCGTGCGACGTTTGTACGCAGTTTGTCCGCGACGCCAATCGGCGCGTTGTCGCCGGACGGAGTCGGGATTCTGCGACCGGGCGAGGCGGGTGGGCCGGTGTTCGGCGGCACGTTGTCTCAGCTCGTCGCGTCGTTCGGCACGCCGTTTCACTTTGATCCGCCCGCGGGTCACGTGCTCCTCATCGACGAAGTGGGGGAGCGTCCGTACCGGATTCGCCGCATGCTGACGCAGATGATTCAGGCGGGCGTCCTCGCACGAGCCTCGGCCGTGGTGATCGGCCAGTTGCCCCGTTGCGACGAGCCGAACGGCGACGTCACGGGCCTTTCGGTGTGTGCCGAACTGTTGCGCGAATTTCCCGGGCCCGTGATCGCCGGATTCCCGACGGGACACACGACGACACCGCTCTTGAGCATTCCGCTTGGGATCGCCGCCCGCGTGATCGGGCGCGGCACGCCGGCGCTCGTGCTGGACGAAGCCGCCGCGGCCTGACGCGCGAAAGTTGAACATGGCACGTATTCACTTTATCGGCATCTGCGGGACGGCGATGGCGACATTGGCCGCGATGCTCAAGGCTCGCGGACACGTCGTTCAGGGATCGGACCTCGGCGTGTATCCACCGATGAGCGATTTTCTGGCGCACGAAGGCATCGCCGCCTTCGAGGGCTACGACGCCGACCACATCACGTCGGACATCGATCGGGTTGTCGTCGGCAACGCCATCTCGCGCGGCAATCCGGAGTTGGAAGCCGTGCTCGATCGCAAGGTCCGGTTCACGTCGCTACCCGAAATGATTCGCGACGAGTTTCTCTGGCAGTCGCGATCGGTCGTCATCGCCGGCACGCACGGCAAAACGACCACCACCGCACTGACCGCCTGGTTGCTGACCGAATGCGGCAAGGACCCCAGCGTGCTCGTCGGCGGGATTTCGGTGAACTTCGACGGCAGCTACCGGCTCGGATCGGGCCGCGACTTCGTCATCGAAGGTGACGAATACGACAGTGCGTTCTTCGACAAGACCGCGAAGTTCCTGAAATACCTGCCGGATATCGCGGTGGTCGGCAACCTCGAATACGACCACGCCGACATTTACGCCGACATGGAGGCGCTGCGGACCGCGTTCCGCCGCTTTGTGGGGCTGGTGCCGCGCCAAGGCCGGCTGATTCTGGGCGCCGATAGTCCGGAAGCGGCGCGGTTGGCGGAGGGCGCGCGATGCCGGGTCGAGACGTTCGGCGTCGACCTCGAGGCGGACTGGCGCGCGTCGAATGTGCAGCCGAACGGCGACTGCATCAACTTTGACTTGACCGTTCGCGGCGAACCGCGCGGTCCGGTGGCCGTGCCGTTATGGGGCGCGCACAACGTGCGCAATGCACTGGCGGCAATGGCCGTGGGTGATGCGGCCGGTTTGTCGGTTGAGGAAATGGTGCGCGCCTTGACCTCGTTCCGTGGTGTGCGCCGCCGGCTGGAACTTCGCGGCGTGGCGCGCGGGATCTCGGTGTTCGACGACTTTGCGCATCATCCGACGGCGATTCTCGAAACGCTGCGCGCTGTCCGCTGGTCGTATCCGGATTGGCGCGTCTGGGCCATCTTCGAACCACGATCCGCCACGTCCTGCCGGCGTATCTTTCAGGAGGACTTCACGCGCGCGTTCCTGGAGTCCGGCGCGGACGAGGTGATTCTCGCGTCGGTGTTTCGTCAGTCGCTGCCTGAGAACGAACGACTGTCGGTCGAGGAGATTGTCGAACGCTTGCATGGCGCCGGCCGCCGCGCCCGGCACATCCCGACGGTCGCCGAGATCGTCACGACCGTGGCGGCTGAGGCGGGCGAGGGCGATCTCGTCGTCATCATGTCCAACGGCGGATTCGACGGCATCCACGACAGGCTGCTGGCCGCACTGGGCGGGCAGCCAGGATGACCGCGGCGTCGTTTCGCGAGCGCCTGGCGGCGTGCGTGCCGCCGGACGCCATCCATGAACACGAACGGCTCGCGAGCCACACGACGTTTGAGGTCGGGGGTCCGGCGGATTGGTTCGTCGAGGTGCCGACGGTCGCCGCGCTGCAAGGTGTGATCGCCGCTGCCAACGACGCGGGCATTCCCATCACCATCCTCGGTGGCGGTTCGAACGTCGTGGTGTCGGACGAAGGCGTGCGCGGTGTCGTGATTCGATTGCGGCTGGCAGGCATTGCTGAGGCCGGGCCGGGCGCCGTGCGGGCGGAGGCTGGCGTCACCATCAATGGCCTGGTGCGCTGGACGGTTGGTCGTGGATTGGCCGGCCTCGAAGCCTGGGCCGGCACGCCCGGAACCGTCGGTGGTGCAATCTACGGGAACGCGCACTACAGCGGACGGAACATCGGCGATCTCGTCCGCGAGGTGACGGTGATCTCACGCGCCGGCGTGCTGGCGACCGTCACGAACGCCGACATGGCGTTTGCGTACGATACGAGCCGGCTTCAGCGCACCGGTGAAATTCTGGTGTCAGCCGACTTTCGCGTGTCGGTGGGGACGCCTGATGACCTGCGTGCGATCGCGCGCGCGTCGCTGGCTCATCGTAAACTGACACAGCCGTTGTCGCTGCCCAGCTCGGGGTGCCTGTTCCAGAATCCCGATCCGGCGCGCGACGTGTTGCCGCCGGGTGTGCCGGCGTCGGCCGGCGCGCTGATCGATCGCGCGGGGCTGAAAAGCCATCGCGTCGGCGGCGCTTCGATTTCTTCCGTGCACGCGAATTTCGTCGTCAACGAAGGCGGCGCGACCGCGGGCGATATCCGGCGGCTGGCTGAATTGGCGCGCACGACGGTGCGCGATCGGTTCGGCGTGGAACTCCGCTACGAAGTGGTTTTTCTGGGACAGTTTTAGCCATGGCACATCTGGTGATTGAAGGCGGCCGCCGGCTCTCGGGGCGCATCACGGTCGAGGGCAACAAGAACGCGGCGCTGCCGGTCCTGGCGGCGTGCCTCCTGACGTCGGAGACCTGCGAGATCCGCAATCTGCCGCGCATTCGCGACGTCGCGGTGATGATCGATCTGCTGCGATCGCTCGGCGCGGAAGTCGAGGATATGGGCGGATCAACCGTGCGGATCACCTGCCGCGAGATTCATGCGTCGCAACCGGACGCGGCGCTGGTGGGACGTCTGCGTGGATCGGTGCTGCTGCTGGGCGCGCTGCTCGGGCGCGTTGGCCGCGCCGAACTGGCACCGCCCGGCGGCGATTTTCCCGCACGACGCACGATTACGACGCATCTGCACGCCCTGGTGGCGCTCGGCGCGCGCATTGTCGATGACCCGGCCGGGCATCGCCTGGAGGCGCCGAACGGTCTTACAGGGACGTCGCTGTATCTGGTCGAAGCGTCCGTCACCGGCACCGAGACCGCGCTCCTGGCCGCGGCCACCGCAAGGGGCCGCACGGAAATTCGACACGCGGCCTGCGAGCCGCACGTGGTCGAACTCTGCCAGATCCTGTCCGCCATGGGGGCCGACGTGCGCGGCGCCGGAACCTCCACCATCACGATTGAACCGTCGGGCCGCCTGCACGGGGCGGTGCACACGCTCCGGGGCGACTACATTGAAGCCGGCTCGTGGGCGGTGGTGGGCGCCGTGACCGGCGGCGATGTGGAAATCGCGGGCGCAAATCCGCAGGACCTGGAGCCGGTCGCGGCCGTGCTCGCGATGATGGGCGTGAACATGAGCCTCGATCACAACGCGCTCGTGGTGCGGCCGTCGAACCTGGTCGCCGCCCGCCGCATCACGACGGGCCTGTGGCCCGGCTTTCCGAGCGACATCGTGAGCCTCGTGACCGTTCTGGCCACACAGGCTAAAGGCCGCACGCTGCTCCACGACTGGATGTACGAACTGCGCCTCTTCGCGCTCGAGCAGCTGAGCTCGATGCGCGCGGATCTGTTTCTCTGCGATCCGCACCGCATCATCGTGACGGGACCGACAAAACTGAAGGGCAAGGTACTGGACAGCCGCGACATCCGGTCCGGCATGGCCCTCGTCGCGGCCGCGCTCGCCGCCGACGGCCAGAGCACCGTGCTCGAGATCGAGACAGTGGAACGCGGCTACGCTAGCCTCGTTGAACGGCTGCAGTCGTTGGGAGCGCAGGTCGAGCGACGCGACTGATTGGAACCGTGAAGCAGTGAAGATTCATATTCAGGCTTTATCCCCGACGGCGCACTCTGAATCGCCATCACGATGTAAACCGTGAAGCAGTGAAGGCTTTGGTCGGGTCGGCTCCTCGCCGCCAGGAACCATGAAGCAGTGAAGGTGGCGACTGACTCATGGATCCTGCTAGAACGCCCGCTCACGGCGGGGTGTCATCGTTCGGTGGTGAGCGATAGGGACCTGCCCGTGTGTTCAGGATGCTCCTGACGCCATCCACCAGTCGTCCGACGTTGAAATTGATCAGGAGCGCCTGGCGCATTCCGAGGACCCTCAAGTAGGTCATGACCTGCGCATCGTGGATGGGTAGGAAACGATCCACCGTCTTTAATTCGACGACGAGGTGGTCGTCGACGATGAAGTCCACGCGGTAACCCGTTCCGAGGTCGACGCCCTTGTACGCAACAGGAAGTGGCACTTGCTGAAGAAATCGGACCCGGCTGAGGCTGAATTCATGGGCCACGCCACGCTGGTAGATTGACTCCAGCAAGCCGGGTCCGAGAGCCGTGTGCACCTCGATTGCGCAGCCGATCACCTTCCGCGCCAGAGGCGTCGTGATGATCTCCATGGCTGGCCATATTGCAAACCCAGCGCCAACATTGGCCTGTTGTTTTGGCCGGTGTGTGCGCACGCTGCGCCGCAAAAAATGCGACGCCAAGCCTCAAGCCCTAAAGAATTATTGAGCCTTCACTGCTTCACGGTTGATGCCGTTGGCAAGAATACAGCGTGCTCCATTGGCACGCGCTCTTGAGGAGGAGCCTTCACTGCTTCACGGTTGATGCCGTTGGGAGAAATGCAGTGTGCGCCGTTGGCCAGCGCCCTGAAAGGTCGCCTTCACTGCTTCACGGTTTACGCCGGTGCTCGTGATGCAGCGTGACCCGTTGGTAAGCGCTCTTGAAAAAGCGCCTTCACTGCTTCACGGTTTCTTCCCGTGACAGGGAGGCGCCGTGCCGCGCCCTACTCGAATCTCAGCGCTTCGATAGGGTCCAGCGACGCAGCCTTCCTGGCCGGATAGAACCCGAAGAAGATGCCGACGCCCGCCGAGAAGGCGACGGCCGTCAGCGCGGCGTCCGGGGGCACGAGCGCGGGCCACTCCTGATACGCGCGGAAGAATTCGGAAATGCCGTAGCCCAGGCCGATGCCGATGCCGCCGCCGACGACGCTGATCACGACCGCCTCGATCAGAAACTGCATCAACACATCGGATCCGCTGGCGCCAATCGCCAGGCGCAACCCAATCTCGCGCGTGCGCTCGGTCACCGAGACCAGCATGATGTTCATGATGCCGATGCCGCCGACTAGCAGCGAGACGCCGGCGATGCCCGCCAGTAGCGACGTCATCGTCTGCGTCGTTTGCGTGCGCGCCTTGATGAGGTCGTCCTGCGTCATGACCATGAAGTCGTTGTCCACGCCCGTCTCGAGGCCATGCTCCATGCGCAGAGCCTCGGTGATGGCGGCCGCCGTATTCGGGACATCCGTGGCCGACCGCGCCGACGCGACCATGTAGTTCAAGAATTCCGTGCCCGAGAGTTTCTTCATCACCGTCGTGTAAGGCGCGAAAATCTGATCGTCCTGATTCTGGCCGCTCGTCGAGGCGCCTTTGGGCGCCATCACGCCGAGCACACTGAAGATGTAGTTCTTGACCCGTAATTCCTGGCCCGTCGGGTCATCGTCGCCAAACAGCGTTTGCGCGACATTGGAGCCCAGCAGGCACACCTTGGCCGCGGCCGTGACGTCGGCCTCGGTGAAGAACGCGCCGTACTTCGTCGGCCACGCCTTGATCTGCTGGTAGTCGACGTTGACGCCCACAATGGCCGTCCGCCAGTTGGACGTGCTGGAGATCACCTGCTGCTGGCTCTGGACGCCCTCTGAGACGTAGTCGAGTTCCGGCAGGAGCTTGAGCGCTTTGGCGTCCGCGGGGATGAGGCGGCTCGACGTGCCGGAACCCTGTCTGACGCCGCCGGCCGTGGCCGCGCCGGGCATGATCATGATCATGTTGGTGCCGGCGCCGCGAATCTGATCTTCAATTTGCGTCTGCGCGCCCGTGCCGAGCGCGACCATTGTGATGACGGCGGCGACGCCGATGATCATGCCGAGCATCGTGAGTGCGGTACGGAGTTTATTGCGGCCGAGGGCTTTGAATGCGATCCGAAGCGTCATCAAAATCGACATGAACTTAGCGGCCCCCGCCGCCACCGCGTCCGCCGGGCGGCGGGAGCGGAACCGCGTCGCCGCCGGCGCCGGTGCCTTCTCGCGGAACCGTGAATGGCCGCAGATCGGCCTCGGACATGTCGAGCAACCGCACGATGTGCGGCGTCAACATGATGATCACATCGGTCTGCGTCGCTTCGCGCTTGCTTTGCGCGAACAGGCTCCCGATGACCGGAATGCTGCCGACGCCGAAGACCAGTTCCTTGGTCCACCGGTCGTCCTCGCGAATCAATCCCGCCAACACGTTCGTCTGGCCGTCTTTGAGCCGGATGGCCGTGACGACGCTCCGCTTGCCGAATTTCGGCAGCCCGTCGAAGCCGGTCCCGGCGAGGCTGCTCAGTTCGATGTTGAGGCCGAGCGTGACTTCGTCATTCGCATGCGTGCGCGGCGTAATGCCGATGTTCACGCCGATCGTCCGATACTCAAAGGTCGTCTGCGGCTGGATGTTGATCCCGCCCTGTGAAATCGGGACGATGGTCGCCTTGGGGACGGGTACGTCTTCGCCGAAATTCGCGGACGCCGTGACGCCGTCCACGATTCGCAGGTGCGGATTGGCCAACGTGCGCGTGCGGTCGTCCGTCTTGAGGAGCCGGTAATACAGCGCCGGGATGTTGGTCGTGACGAAGTCGGCGGCGCTGAGGGTCTTGAGCGCGGCCAGCGAGAGGGGTTCACGCGTGCCGTCCGGCGTGACGTCCGCGTTCGCGCCGGCGGAGGAGGCCTCGGCGCCGATTTCCTTGATGCGCGCGCGGCTGACTTCGAGGACCTCGACGTTAATCACGACCTCGGGCCGCGCCTTGTCGAACGCCGAGACAAAGCGCCCGGCCGCGGCGACACGCTCGGGCGTGTCGCGCATCATGATCATGTTCGTGCCGGTGATGGGCGAGAGGCTGCGCGCATCGAGCACCACGCGCAGCGCGTCCATCGTTTCTTTGAGGTCCGCGTTCTGCACCACGAGCACACGGGCGACTTCTTCGGTGTATGCGCGTCGCGTCTCCGGCGTATCGGGCACGACGAGGATGGAGGATGGACCCGTCACGCGATAGAACGTGGCCGTGGACGAGGCGACCGCATCAAGGCCCTGCTTGAGCGTCATGTTCGTCATCAGGCCGGCCTGTGCGGGCGCGTCCTGGAACTGCGGATCGAACGTGACGCTGAGGTTCCCGAGCCGCGCCAGGGTCATGTAGAGCAGACGCCGCGTCATCTCGCCGCCCGTGGCGATTTGCGCCGGCAGTTTCACGTCGGGAATCTCGAAGCGCACCGGGGCCGACTCGCGCATCTTCGCCAGCAGCGACTGCAGCGGCGTGTCCGGGCTCCCGCCGCTGGCCAATTGCGCCCGGAGAGCCGCGCGCACGGCCTGCAACTCGCGCTCGGCCTCGAGGTTCGCGGGATTCAGTTCGGTCGCGAGCTGGAATTCGATCAAGGACTCTTCATAGTGCCCCTGCGAGAAGCGACGGCGTCCCTCGACCAGATGCGCCATTGACGCTTTGACTCGAGCCTGCTCGAGGCCGGCGCGCGCTTTGTGGTCATCGGGATGAAGACGAAGCGCTTTCGTATAAAGCGCGACGGCCTGATCGTAGTCGTGGAGATCGTCGGCGACTCTTGCCTTGGACAGCGAGGTGGTCGCGCAGCCGCTGAAGGCCGCCATCAAAAGGAGGACAAGAGCCACCCGCATCATCCGCGTCATCGGCTGATCTCCGTACCTTTCGGGAATTCAAACAGGAACGCGCGGTCTGCGAGTCCCGTGTTTTCCTTCAATTTGGCGAAGCGGATCGTGTTCGAGCCCTGATCGTCGGTTGTGACAAACCCGCGAAGCGCCAGGGTCGTACGGTCGAGGAACAGCGTCAGGGTGTCGAAGTCGGTCTGCTTTGATTTCGGGACCAGGCGAAGGTGCCATTCGTCGGCGACTTGATCCGCGGGCAGCGACGCCGTGAAATCGCGCGCGAGATCGCCACGGCCGGCCAGGAACAACAGCGCCGTCGACGACTCGTTTGGCTTGGGCAGGGGATAGACCGACCCGGCGCGCTCCTGCGGGTAATAGCTGTAGAACTGCGATCCGTCCGAGACGAATTCCTTGCGGTCCGGCGTCTTGTACGTGAAACGGACCCGATTGGGCTTTTTGAGCAGAATGGTGCCTTGCTCAGGTACGGTGCGCTTCTGCAGGAGACCGCGATAGGTTTGCGTAAAGTCTGCAGTGAAATCGCGGATCGACTCGTAGCGCTTCTGCGTCCGCACCGCGAGGTCCGCGGCGTTGGGCAGCGCCGACTGGGCTCCGGGCCGCCACGGCGAGCCCAATGCAAAGGCGGCGACCGCCAGGATCGATAGCAGAACACGCATGTGGTGAGATCTTAGCCCTGATCCGCTTCCGCTGTCTTATAGTCAGGGAATGAGCAATGAAACGAATGCCCTGCTGGCGCTGAAGAACGCTTGGAACAGCGCGATCGCCGCGTCGGACCGGCTTCGGGAGCTGGCGCCATCGGTCGCCACCCTGCCCGAGGACGCCGACGTGCGGACGCTCGACCTCGAGACCTATCATCAGGCCACGATGGCGCAGGCCATCGCGGTGCAGGCCTTGCGCGGGCTGATCGAGGAGTTTCGCCGGCAAAAATCCGTGGCCTAAGCCCCGACTGTCAGCCCCCGAACCTGCATGATCGGCGCCGGTCTATGACCGGCGTCATAACGCCGCATCGCGCGCCACCAGTAGCGTTCATGGCGTGGTGGCCGTCGCTCGTCCGGCTGGATGCAGGCGCTGCGGAGAATTGCGCAGAAGGCGCGGGAGTTTCCGTAGTCACGCCGACCGCTCGACGCCAAGCCGTCGTATTTCCCACCCGAATCCTCCGCGAGAGGCTGGCACGGCCCTCGCTATTCACTTCTGCGGCGTTCGCGCATGAAGATCTCTGTTCGTCTCCCCGATCTCAAGCATTGGAAGGCGCAGGTCAAGTGCCAGATCGGCTGTCCGGTGCGCACCGACGCCGGCCGGTATGTGCAACTCATTGCAGATGGTCGTGACGAAGAGGCTTACCTCGTGGCCCGGGCGCCAAACCCGTTTGCGTCTGTGTGCGGGCGGGTCTGCGCGGCGCCGTGCGAGGACGCCTGCCGCCGCAGCGCCATTGACGCGCCGGTCTCGATCCGCGGACTCAAGCGCTTCGTAACCGAACAATTCGGTGTCGAGTCGATCCGGCCTGACACGCAGGCAACCCTGCTGACCACAGATACCTGCGAAGGCAACCGGTTCGCCGGGCACTTGCCCATGCCGAACGTGGCTGAAGCGTCAGCGTCCTCAGCACGACGCAAAGTTGCCGTCATCGGCGCTGGCCCGGCCGGCATGGCGGCTGCGCACGACCTCGTGCTCACCGGATACGACGTCACCGTCTTTGAGGCGGCCGCCGAGCCTGGCGGCATGATGCGCTTTGGCATTCCCGAATACCGGCTCTCGCGCAGCCTCCTCCGCGCGGAAATCGACCGCATCGTGTCGCTCGGCGTGACGCTGAAACTGAACGCGCCACTCACGGCGACATTCGGGATCGCCGAATTGCGAGCGGCCGGATTCGACGCGGTGTTTCTCTCGGTGGGCGTGTCACGCGGACGCGATCTGCAGGCCCCCGGCGTCGAACTCGACGGCGTCGTCAAGGCCGTCGACTATCTCCTGAACGTCAATCGTGGATTCCGCATGGATCTGGGCCGCCGGGTGGTGGTGATTGGCGGCGGATTCGTGGCGTTCGACGCAGCGCGCACCGCATTGCGGGTCAGTCGCGATGAGGACGTCGCCGCGCTCGAAGGAGCGGCCGACGCCCGCGCCAAAGAGGCGCTCGACTCCGCGCGCGCCGCCATCCGCGGCGGCGCCGCCGACGTGACCATTGTCTCGCTCGAGAATCTGGACGAAATGCCCGTGCTGCGCACGACGCAGGGGCACGAAGAGTTCGACGAGGCACGGCACGAGGGCGTGCGGTTCGTCACCCGGCGCGGCCCGAAGGCGTTCAAGGGCAACGGGCATCTCGAGGCCATTGAGCTCCGCGCTGTGCAGTCCGTGTTCGACGACGCGGGCCGCTTCCGCCCGACCTACGACGACGCCGACGTCGTCACGATTGAAGCAGACGCGTGCGTACTCGCCATCGGACAGAGTCCCGACCTGTCGTTTCTCAAGCCGGCCGATGGCATTGAGCTGTCGCCAGCGGGCACGATTCGCGTCGATCCCGTGACGCTGGCCACATCGAGACCCGACGTCTTCGCCGGTGGAGACGTGGCCTTCGGCCCGCGCAATTTGATCGAAGCGGTCGCCAACGGCAAACGCGCCGCCCGGTCCATTCATGAGTACCTCGGGCGCGATCGAGCCCGCCTTGAAGCGCATCTGGAGATCGAGGAGCTCCCGACGTCCACCTACCGGATGGCCGCGGGCTTCGAACTGGCCGACCGCGAGGCGCCTGCCACGCTCGAACTCGGGCGTCGAACCGGCATCGCCGAAGTGGAGACCGGCTACGACCCCGCCACCGCGCGCAGACAGGCTGCGCGCTGTCTGGTGTGCCACGTTCAAACGATCTACGACCCGGAAAAATGCGTCCTCTGCAACCGCTGCGTCGATGTGTGTCCGGAGTACTGCCTGGCCTTCGTGTCCTACGACGCGGTGGCGTTGCCCGATCACGAGCGGGCCGCATTGGCGGCGCAGGCCGACCCCGGTCCGCTGCCGCTGACCGCGATGGTCAAAGACGACGAGCGTTGTATTCGTTGCGGGTTGTGCGCCATTCGATGCCCGACGGGGGCCATGACGATGGAGCGGTTCTCGATCACGGAACGATGGGTGCAGTCATGAGCGACCAGAAACCTCCGTCTAATCGACGCGATTTTCTTGTGAAGATCGGGACCGGTGCCGGCGTCGTCGCGCTGGCCACGCAGGGCGCGGCGTCGTTGCGGGCGCTGGTGCCGAACGTCTCGTACGACGCGCCAACGACGGTCAAGCTGGGTCCGCCGGCCGACTATCCTGACGGGCTCAAGTTCCTCGCCGACGAACGATTGTTCGTGTTCCGCGACGGCAACACCTTCCACGCGGTGTCCGCGACGTGCACGCATCTGGGCTGCACGGTCCGCGCTGAGGCGCTGTCCCGGCCAGAGACCAAGACTGTGGACGGCCAGCCACTGAAGCTGACGCACAAGTTCAGCTGCCCCTGCCACGGTTCCAAGTACGACGGTGACGGGACGAATGTCGCCGGTCCCGCGCCGAAGCCGCTGTCGTGGTTCCGTCTGTCGGTGTCGCCCGACGACGGCCAACTCGTGGTGGACCTGGCGGACCAGGTCGATCGCACTTTCCGACTCACCATCTGATCGAACGAGGACCTGGCATGCCATTGCTCTCCCGTTTGTTCTCGTCAGGCGGCCCGAGCGCGCCCGGCGTCCGGCCGACGCGGTTGTGGAGCCTGCGGCCGAAGTCCGACCGCGAATCCGGCGACGCCATCACCTCCAACTTCCTGCTGCACTGGTTTCCGGCCAAGGTCTCGAAGGCGTCGATGGCGTGGTCGTACTCGTTCTGGCTCGGCACCGTCACGGCCGCGCTCTTTCTCGTCACGATTTTGTCGGGCTTGCCCCTCCTGCTCCTCTATGTGCCGTCGGTTGAGCGGGCCTATCAGTCCGTGAAGGACATTGAGTACGTGATTACGTTCGGCCGGTGGCTGCGTGCGGTGCACCGGTTGTCTGCCCACGGCATGGTCATCGTCGTGGTGCTGCACCTGGCCCGCGTGTTCTTCACCGGGGCGTACAAGAACGGACTCGGCCGCAACCAGCATCGGCAGTGGAACTGGGTGATTGGCGTCGCGATGCTGCTGGTGACGCTGTTCCTGTCGTTCACGGGCTATCTGCTGCCGTGGGATCAGCTGGCGTTCTGGGCCGTGACGGTCGGCACGAACATCGCGTCCGCGGTGCCGTTCGTGGGACCGGACATTCGCGAACTCCTGATCGGCGGACGCAACATCGAGCAGGCCACGCTGATTCGCTTCTACGTGCTGCACATCGTGTTTCTGCCGGGCGCGCTGGCGGTGCTGTTCGCGTATCACATGTGGCGCGTGAGAAAGGACGGCGGGCTGGCGAAGGTTGACCACGAGGAGGTGACCGAAGCGCCGCGATTGGTCGCGCCGACGCCGACCAAGACTTACACGTTGCTCGGCGTGGCACGTGGCACGTCGCCGGCGGTGACGGCCCGATCGCTTGTGGCTGCGGACACGACCGTCAACGCCGTACCCGACATGGCGCGGCGGTCGATGATCGTCACCCTCGGAACCCTGGCGGCCATCAGCATTCTCGCGGTGTTCATCGCGTCGCCGCTCGAAGAGCCGGCCAACGCGCTCGTGACGCCGAATCCGGCGAAAGCGCCGTGGTACTTCCTGTGGCTGCAGGAAATCGTGACCGACACGACCCTGCATCTGGGTTCGTTCACGATCAACGGCGCGTTCATCGGTGGCGTGATTCTGCCCGGCGCCCTCGTCGCGCTCCTGACCGTGTGGCCGTGGCTGGACACGAGTCCGGCGATCACGACGGGCGTCTGGTTTCCGCGGGCCCGCCGCACGCAGAACATCATCTTCATTGTGCTGCTGGCCGCGATTCTCCTGCTGACGTACGTGGGCATGGCGATGCGCGGGCCGTACTGGCAGTTCTACTGGCCATGGGAAGCGTGGCCGGACATCCCGAAGAGGATTTGAGATGGAACGCCGCACCAATTCCCCGTACCCGTCGTTCGATCGACCGACGCTGGCCGTCGTCGGTGGTCTGCTGATCCTGTCGTGCGGACTGTTTTTCGCCAGCGATCGGCGGCATGACTGGCGGTACTACCAGCACGACTTCGCGCAGCAGGTGGCGCAGAAGTTCGGCGCGGACAAGGCCACCACCGTTCCGTCGGGTGTGCAGCAGATCTGGGTGGCGGGCCTCCGCCGGGCCGACCGGTGCGTGACCTGCCACCAGGCCACTGCCTGGAAAGGATTCGAAAGCGCCGAGGAGCCGTACCGCACCCATCCGATTGAGCCGCTGAAGCTGCATCCGGTCGAGAAGTTCGGCTGCACGTCGTGTCACGGCGGGCAGGGTTGGGCGGTCGATACCGCCGAAGCGCACGGCGAAGTGGCGCACTGGGAGGAGCCGCTGCTCAGCCGGTCGCTCGGCGAGGACTATTCGCTCGCCACGGACAAAGCCGCGCTGATCCAGATGAACTGCAACGTCTGCCACCGATACGACCGCGAGACTCGCGGTGCATCGGCGATTAACCTCGCGAAGCGGCTGGTCGAGGACAAGGGCTGCCGCGCGTGTCACACGATCAACAACCGTGGCGGACGCATTGGGCCGGACCTGACGCGGGTCGGCGAGAAAGCGCCCGAGCAGTACGACTTTACGCGGTTATCGGGCCAGACGACGTCCTTCGCCTGGCACGTCGCTCACTTCAAGGATCCGCGAGCACTCGCGGCCGATACCGTGATGCCGAACTTCAAGTTCACGACCGAGCAGGCGCAGGCGCTGGCCATGCTGGTGCTGTCGTGGCGCCCCGCGGATATCCCCGCCCAGTACGTCTCCGGCACCCCGCGCACTGATACGCCGACGGCCGAACAGGCCGCTGCCGAGGAGCGGATGCGGACCGGCCCGGGTGGCTGGTTCGTGCAGACCGGCTGCTTCGTGTGCCATTCGATTTCGTCGCTGGGCGTCAGGAGCCCCGCGAACATCGGGCCGGATCTGTCCAACGCGGTGGAAGACGTGCAATCGCGCTTTGGCCGCACGATCGATGACTTCCTGCGCGAGCCCAGCGGCACGATGTCGGTCGTCCTGTCGCGGCAAATCATCCTCACGCCCGAGCAAAAGGCCGTCGCCATCGGCAAGTTGCGTGAGGCCTTCGCGGAATACCAGAAACAGAAACTGGCAGCAGCAAAAGCGAAATAAAGAGGAGTCGTCACAATGAGAATCAGTCGTCGCGTCATATCGTGGTGGGTCGCAGGAGCCGTCCTGCTGTTGGTCGTGGCTGTCAGCCAGTGCGCACCAAGCGCGCCGCAATCCACCCGGCGAGCCGGCGTGTCTGACAAAGCCATCGCGGCAGAGAAGACGTACGTCGCGCCCGGCGACCTGGACGAGTACTACATGTTCTCGTCGGGCGGCCACTCCGGCCAGATCTATGTCTACGGGTTGCCCTCGATGCGTCATCTATCCACGATTCCGGTGTTTACGCCGTACCCCGCCACCGGATACGGATTCGATGACGACACCAAGGCGATGCTGGGCGGACTGACGTGGGGCGACGCGCATCACCCGGCGTTGTCCGAGACCAAGGGCGACTATGACGGCCGCTGGCTCTTCATCAACGAGATGAACGGTCGTGTGGCGCGGATCGACCTTCGCGACTTCAAGACGAAGCAGATCTTCGGGCCGGTCGCCAACGTCTCCGGCAATCACGGATCGTCGTTCGTCACGCCGAACACGGAATACACGATGATGGCGACCCGGTTCTCGATTCCGATTCCGAAGGGCACCTACGCGCCCATCGACAAATACGCGTCGGAATACAAAGGCGTCCTGGTCGGCATCAAGGTTGATCCGGCGAACGGCAACATGTCTCTCGGTTGGGAAGTCCTGATGCCGCCGTTCGACTTCGACCTCGGCGACTCCGGCAAGCTCGTGTCCGACGGCTGGATGTTCTGGAGTTCGTACAACACCGAGCGGGCCACCGGCAAGCTCGAGGTGACCGCCAGCCAGAAGGATCGCGACTACATCGCGGCCGTCAACTGGCGTGAAGCGGAGAAAGCTGCGGCCGCGGGGATGGGCGACATGATCGGCGGCGTCAAGGTCCTCGATCCGCGCAAGGTGCCCGGACTGGTCTACCTGATTCCGTGCGGCAAGTCGCCGCATGGGGTTGATGTGTCGCCCGACGGCAAGTACATCATCGGGTCAGGCAAGCTGGCGGGCATCACGACAGCGTTCAACTTCGAGAAAATCCAGACGGCCATTCGGAACAAGGATTTTACGGGCGACGAGGACGGCATTCCGGTCCTGAAGTACGAGTCCGTGAAGGACGCCGAAGTGCCGGTGGGCCTCGGCCCGCTGCACACGCAGTTCGGGCCCAATGGCATGGCTTACACCTCGCTGTTCGTGGACAGCGCCATCGCGTCGTGGAAGATCGGCGAATGGACGGTCATCGACAAGGCGCCGATGTCGACGGCAATCGGCCATTTGTCGGCGGCCGAGGGCGACACGGTGAGCCCGGACGGCAAGTACCTCGTTGGTCTCAACAAGCTCTCGGCAGGACGGCATCTGAGCGTTGGGCCGTCGCAACCCGAGTCGTCGCAGCTCCTGGACATCACGGAAGAGAAGATGAAGTTGCTGTACGACGCGTTCACGGAACCGGAGCCCCATTACGCGCAGATCATCAAGGCCGACAAGGTGCATCCGATTGAGGTCTATCCGAAGGAGGAGAACAAGCACCCGCTCGCGGTTTGGGATGTCGCGCAGGCCGGCGTGACGCGCACGGGCAACAAGGTGCTGGTCAAGGTGGTCGCCGTGCGCTCCACGTTCACGCCGACATCGGTCGAGGTGAACGAAGGCGACATCGTCACAATCGCCATCACCAATATCGAGCAGACCACCGATATGCTCCACGGCTTCGGCCTGCTCGACTACAACATCAATCTCGTCGTCGACCCCGGCGAGACCAAGGTCGTGACGTTTACCGCCAAGAAGGGCGTATTCCCGTACTACTGCACGAACTTCTGCTCGGCGCTTCATCAGGAAATGCAAGGCTACCTGCTCGTGAAGCCTCGATAGCCCGAACGGTGAGTCACCGCCGGATGTGAAGTCCGGCGGCCGGAGCGGCGGGCCGTGCCCGCCGCTCACGCATGAAAGGCAAGGCAACACCATGAAGCCGTTCTTCGAGCGCAGCGCGCGATTCCTCCATGCGCCGGTGTCGCAGGGTCCGCGAGTGCTTTTGATCCTGGCGGCAATTCTGATCGTCGTCGCCCACTTCCTGCCGCTGTGGAACCTGACCATGTTCGCACCGCAGTATCCCGACGGGCTGCGGCTCGACATCTACGACCGCGCCCTGGTCGGCGGTCACGGCGGCCAGGACCTGAAGGAAATCAACGCGCTCAATCACTACATCGGGATGCACGACCTGGCGGCCGAGGACTTTACCGAGTTCAAGTGGATGCCGTTCGTCCTCGGGGGGCTGGCGCTCCTGTTTCTGCGCGCGGCGGTCCTCGGGACGATCAAGGAATTGCTGGACGCCGCCGTGGTGTTCTTCTACTTCGGCGCCTTCTCGCTCTGGTCGTTCGCGTACAAGTTGTACGTCTACGGACACGACCTGTTGCCCACCGCCGCGGTCAAGGTTGAGGGCTTCATGCCACCGATGTTCGGCTACAGGCAGATCGCGAATTTCGAGGTCTACTCGTACCCGCGGGCCGCGACATACGTCATGTCTGGTGTGGCGCTTCTGCTGGTCGCGGCGTTGGGGCTGGCATGGCGCCAACGATCGCAGTCCTCCTCATGACCTGCATTCGACTGGTAACGGGGCTGGCGCCATGGGCGCTGCTGGCGCTGATTCCAGTCGCCACCCATGGCCAAACGGTGCCCGGAATGACGGGGACGCCGGCCGCGAACCTCGAGGGCAGGCCGTCCGCCGCGCAGCAATCGCCGCTCCAAGAGCGCGTGGATCGTGCGAAGCCGGGATCGCTGGTTGAGGTGGCGGCTGGTGACTACGTGGGCGACCTGGTGCTCGACCGTCCGATCCGCCTCATCGGGAAGGGGCGTCCGCGCCTCGTCGGGTCGGGTGAGGGGAGCGTCGTGCGGGTGCGCGCCGATGACGTCACGATCGACGGCTTCGACATTGACGGGCGCGCCGGCGGCAGCGTGGACCGCGACGCGGCCGGAATTCACGTGGCCGCGAAACGTGTGGTCATCCGGAACTGTCACATCGTCCGGTCGTTGTTCGGCATCTACCTGCGTGAGGCGGACGGCGCCACCGTGATCGACTCGACGGTGGACGGCAATCGCGACCTCGAGCCCGGCGACCAGGGTTCGGGTGTTCACCTGTGGAACACGCAGGGATTCACGTTGCAGGGGAATCGCATCCATGATTCGCGCGACGGTTTCTATCTGCAGAACTCGGCGCACGGGCGCGTGACCCACAACGTCGTGAGCGACGTGCGATACGGCCTGCACTACATGTACTCCGACAACAACGTGTTTGAGGACAACACCTTCGAGCGCAGCGCGGCCGGCGCTGCGTTGATGTACTCGAAGCACCTGGTATTTCGACGCAATCGGTTCGTCCACAACCGCGGATTCGCGTCCGTGGGGCTGCTGATGCAGGGTTGCGACGATGTGATCGCCGAGGACAACCTGATCGACGACAACGCCCGCGGCATCTTCATTGAGGGGACGCATCGCGATGTGTTTCGGCGGAACATCATCGCGAACTCGGACGTGGCGCTCGTTATCTACGATTCGGTGTCGCAGTGCCGCTTCGAGGGCAATGTGTTCGTCGGGAGCCTGTCGCCGCTCCAGCTGGTCGGCCGGCGGACAGACACCGTATTTGACGGGAACTACTGGTCGGATGACGCGACGGCTGATCTCGATGGCGACGGCGTGCGAGACGAGCCCTACCGCGTGTCCAACGTGTTCGACCATCTGCGCGGCAATCTGACCGCGGCCGATCTGTTCGCACAGGGACTGGCGGCCGAAGTGCTCGCGCGAGCTGAGCGCACGTTTCCCGTGCTCGATCCGGTGTCCGTGATGGACGCCCGCCCGTTGATGCGGCCGCCCGCGCTCGATGATGTGCCCCGCAACGCGCCGGGGGCGGAAGCCGGCGGCAGCCTGTGGGGCCTGGTCGCGTCCGGCGCGAGCTTAGGCGGGGGATTGGCCATCCTGCTGATGGGGCGACGCCGGGCGGCGTGCGTCGCGGTGCCGTCATGATTGCGTTCCGAGGATTTGCCAAGCACTTTGGGCGCGTTGAGGCGGTCAAGGCGCTCACCTTGACCGTCGAGCCAGGGCAAGTCGTTGCGCTGCTCGGCCCCAATGGATCGGGGAAGACGACGTCGATCAAGGCAGCCGCGGGGTTGATTCGTCCGACCCATGGAGAGGTGTTGATCGGAGAGCCCGGCCGTCCCGCGTTCGAGCCCGAGGCCAGGCGGGCGTGCTCCTTCCTGCCGCAGCGCATCGCGTTTCCCGCCGCTCTGACGGGCCGCGAAGTTGTTGAGTTCTACGGCGCGTTGCGCGGACGGTCGGCCGCGGCCATTCCCGACGTGATGAGATTCACCGGGCTCAACGGGGCGAGTGCCCGTGCGGTGGGCACCTATTCCGGAGGCATGACCCAACGTCTCGGTCTGGCGGTCGCCATGCTGGCCGAGGCCCCGATCCTGCTGCTCGACGAACCCACCGCGGCCCTCGATCCCGATGGCCTCTGCGCGTTCTACGGCCTGATCGACACACGCCGGAACCATGGGCAGACCGTGGTCTTCAGCTCGCATCAGATGGGCGATGTCGAACGGCTCGCCGATCGATTTGCCGTGTTGGTGGGCGGCCGGCTTGTGGCGGCACTGACCGCCCGGCAATTGGCGACCGAGCTGGCAGACCGCGGCGTCATGCGCCTCACAGTGGAGCGGCGCCCCGCGGGCCTGCTCGAGCAAGTTCGGCGCATTGCGCCGAAGGCCACATGGGCAGCCGACCAGTTGATCGTCCCCGCGCCCACGGCCGATCGTCTCGCCGTGCTCGACATCGTTCGCGCATCAGACGCCGGCGTCCTCGGCCTGTCGGCCGAGGAGGGCCGGCTCGACGCCTATTACCGGGAGCTGGTGGGAGGGCAGAAATGAGATCGGCCGTCCTGATGCTGTCGATCGCGCTGACCTCCGCCTGCAGTCAGGCCGTGCCGAAGCCTGCCGTCCTCGATGTAGCGCACGACGCCTGCTCCACCTGCAAGATGATCGTCTCCGACGCCCGCATGGCCTCACAGGTTGTCGCGCCCTACGAAGAGCCGCGCTTCTTTGACGATCTCAATTGCCTCACTGCGTTTCTCACCAGCACGCCCGGGCCGGCTGCCGGCGCCGTGGTGTATGTCGCTGATCATCAAACCCGCGAGTGGGTGCGATGGGATCGCGCGGTGTACACCCGTGTCGGCGCCCTCAAAGGGGCGATGGGATCGAACATCATGGCGCACGCATCGACAGCTTCAAGGGATGCCGACCGCGATGCGACAGGTGGCCAAGCCGTTGACGCGCATGATGCCGTGCCGTTCAGTCCGAAGGGAGGCGTCTAGTCATGCCCGGACGATGGTTTGCCATCAGATTGTGCGCGCGCCAGGAATTGATCCTGTCCGTCCGGTCACGATGGACTCAGACGTTTGCGGTCGTCTTCGCCTTGCTCGCCCTCGCGGTCGCGTCGTCCGGCTACGTGATGAGCGGTGGCAGCGGCCTGCAGGACTTTTCGCGCACGGCCGCCTCGCTCGTGCAGTTGGTGCTGCTGCTCGTGCCGCTGACGTCGCTCGTGTTTGGCGTGATGGCGCTCTCGCCAGAGCTGGGTGAAGCCGAGTTGTTGTTCTCGCAACCAGTGGCGCGGTCCACGATCCTGGCGGGCAAGTTGCTCGGACTCTTCATTGCGCTCACCGCGGCGCAGGCGATCGGTTTCGGCGCCGCCGGTCTCTGGCTCTTTGCGCGGACCGGACGGGAGGGCATCGGGGGTTTTCTCGGCGTGGCGGGTGGATCGATCGTCCTGACCGCGGTCTTCCTCGCGATGGCTGCGGTCGTCGCGGTGGGGGATGCCGGGTTGCGGCGGGCTCGGCACCTGGCCGTCGCCCTGGTTATCTGGTTCGTGGCGGTCGTGTTGTTCGACGTAGCGGCCCTTGGCCTCGCCTCACTGCTGCCGTCTGGCGTTGCGTCGCGTCTGTTGATGGTGGCCGCCATTATCAATCCGGTCGACGCAGTGAGGACCGGGACCCTGCTGGCTGTGGAGGGCACCACGGCATTTGGCGCGGCGTCCCTGGCGTTTCTGCGTTTCACGGGAGGACCGATCGGGGCGGCGTGCTGGCTGACCGTTTCACTTCTGAGCTGGCTCTTGCTGCTCACCGCCACCGCGACGGCGCGCTTGAAGCGCGCCGACATCTAGTTGGAAGCCAGTGATTCGAGCGCCGCGCGATCGACCAGCACGAAGCCATCCTTCTCCGTGCGCAGCACGTCGTCTTTGCCCCAGCGGCTCATGATGCGGATGCACGTTTCGATGGTTGTGCCCGTCATGTCGGCCAGCTCCTGACGTGCCAGCGTCATCGGGATGAATGTGCCACCCCGTTCAGGTTTGCCCAGCTGATCGGCGAGCTTCAGGAAGAGCCGCGCAAAGCGGGATTCCACGCGCCCGCCCGTCAGCTCGGCCAGCCGCGTCGTCAATTCCACCAGCCGCAACGATAGGCTGCCGAGCAGGCCACGCACGAGCGACGGATGCTGCTCGAGAAGCGCGAAGAACTCCTGGCGGGGGATCTGCAGGCACGTCGTCGCTTCGAGGGCCTCAGCTGACGCGTGATAGGGACGAGACTCATACGCGGCCACGGCGCCGAGTGGTCCGCCCGGCCCGAAGAGTTCCAGAATCCGATCGTTGCCGGCGGGCGTGCGCTTGAAGACCTTGACCCGGCCGGTCACGACAATGGAGAAGAAGTCGGAGTCATCGCCTTCCTGAAAAATCGAATCGCCTCGCTCGAACGCGCGCAGCCGTGAGACGGCGACCAGCCGATCGCGATCTTCGGCGCTGACCCGCCGGAACAGCGGAATCTGCGCGAGCACAGCGGGCGTTGGATGGAGCACGAGGGGATACTACGCCAGCGTCTGTTCCAGTTCCACGGCTCCCGGAAAGAGAATGTTATTTTCGAGGTGAACGTGGCGATGCAGGTCGGCTTCGAAGCGTTGCAGTTCAGCGAAGCAGAGCTGATAGGTTGTGCATCCGTCGGCTGGTGGTTGATAGTCGCCAGTCAAACGACGGATCTCCTCCACGAGGCCGCCGACCACCTGATGGTCGTCCTCCATCACGCGGATGGGGTTGACGACGGTGCCGAACGGGCTGCCAGGCAGGCGGGTGCCAGTTCGCTTGGCGCCCGCGAGCTCAGCGACATACGGAAATAGGATGTTCTCCTCTTTGATCATGTGTGCGGCCATCTCGTCGCTGACGGCCATGAACGTCTGCCGGATCTTGGCCAGTTCCTGGTGCCGGTCGCCGTGGCGGGCGACGAGCTTGTCGAGCCAGGCTCGCAGCGTCGGGCAGATCTCGCGAACGTAGTGGTGATGGGTGTTCACGATGTGCTCGGCGAGCGCACCGAGGTCCTGCCAGGTGTCGAGGTCGCGCTCTCCCGCGCTGGGTGCGCCGGCCGTCTCGATTGCGCGGAGCACATCCTCTACGGCGACGCCCTGCTGGTGGGCCGCTTCGCCGAGTGTCTGGTGGCCGTGACAGCAGTAGTCCAGACCAAAGCGCTCGAGCACCGGAGCCACGCGGGAATTGGCGGCCACCAACGCGCCCAGTTCGGTCGTGGCGGCGGACGCGGATAGAGTCGGGTTCATAAACAAATCCTTTTTGAATGGCGGCACCGATCTGGCGCGCTGATGGACTCAGCGTAGGTCGGCGCTCGGTCGCGGCCTATGACCGGGGTCATATATGGACCCGGGGGCCTAAGCCTTCACAAATGCCCGCGCACCTGACATCGTAAGAACCATGAACACCGCCATCGTCACCGGCGCGACCAGGGGCATCGGCTACGCCATCGCGAAGGGGCTGCTCGAGATGGGCGCCAGCGTGATGATCACCGGGCGCCACCAGGCCGGCGTGGATGCGGCAGTGGGCACGCTCGGCAAGGCGGCGGGTGACGTCAAGCGGGTCGCCGGAACCGCTGTAGACGTTCGCGATGCGGCCGCCGTCAACAAACTGGTGCGCGACACGGTTCAGCGGTTCGGATCGCTCAACACGCTCATCAACAACGCCGGCGTCGGCGCGTTCTCGACGGTCGAGGCCACGAGCGACGAGGAGTGGGCAAGCGTCATCGATACTAATCTGACCGGCGTCTTTTACTGTTCGAGAGCGGCGATCCCGGCCATCCGCAAGGCCGGTGGCGGCTGGATCATTAACGTGGCCAGCCTCGCGGGCCGGAACTACTTCGCGAACGGCGCCGCCTACTGCGCGTCCAAAGCGGGACTCGTCGCATTCTCGGAATCCCTGATGCTCGATGTGCGGAACGACAACATCCGCGTCAGCGTCGTGATGCCCGGTTCAGTGGCCACGGATTTCACGGGCCCCTCGGGCCGCCACGAGGACAATTCGTGGAAGCTCACGCCCGGCGACATCGCGCAGGTCGTCGTTGATCTCTTGCGCCACCCGGCGCGCAGTCTGCCGAGCAAGGTCGAGATTCGACCGGCGAAAACGAAGTAGCGACTGACCGATGCCAACCCGCCGGGACTTTCTGCAGCAAACCGCCCTCGCGGCCGGACTCTCGCCGCTGTTTTCTCGCGTGGACCCGCTGGTGGCAAGGGGACTCGACGCCGCGCCACAAACCGCCGCCGCGCGGACGTTCCTCGATCTCCACCGCCCGCCCGATGGCCTGCTCGTGCAGACCTCGACGGGCGATCGGACGCTTCGCCTCGTGCCTGAAGGCCGCTGGGAAGACGGCGATCTCGCCGTTTCTCTGTCACCCACAAGTGGCGGCCAGCGCCTGCAGCTTTCGTCGCCGTCGGTGCCGATCAGACGCCTGCGTCTTCGCTGGCGCGGTGCGCTCGACGGCATTCGACTGATCTCGGGTGACGCATGGGAACGAGGTTACGGCGATCTCGAATGGCGAGGGTTCGTGCCAGACCGAGTGATGCCGTGGTATGTCGCGACTTCTGACGGCCGGACTACGAACGCGTATGGCGTGCGCACGGGGGCAAGCGCGTTTTGTTTCTGGCAAGTTGATCCGCAGGGCGTCACCTTGTGGGCGGACGTACGGAGCGGCGGCGCCGGGGTCGAGTTGGGTTCGCGCGTCCTGAATGTGTGCGACATCGTGACGCGCACGGGTCGCACCGGTGAATCACCGTTCGCCGCGGTGCACGCGTTCTGCCGGCAGATGTGCGCGAATCCCCGAATTCCACCGCAGCCCGTCTACGGCAGCAATGATTGGTACTGGGCGTACGGACGTAACAGCGAAGCCACCGTCATCGTCGACACCGAACACATCGTCGATTTGGCACCGCCGGATGGCAATCGGCCGTTCGCTGTGATCGACGATGGGTGGCAGCCGGAACGAGGGCAAGCGAAAACAGGCGTCGGCACGTGGGATCGCGGAAACGAGAAGTTTCCGGACATGCCTGGTCTGGCGGGGAAGATCAGCCGAATCGGGGCGCGGCCCGGCATCTGGATTCGGCCGTTACTGGCGCATGCGGCCGCGCCTGATACGTGGCGGCTGCCGCGCGATCGATCGATTCTCGACCCCACGCGGCCGGAGGTATTGAAGAAGATCGGCGAGGACGTCGCGCGGGTTCGCGGATGGGGATACGAGCTCATCAAGCACGACTACTCGACGTTTGATGTGTTCGGCCGTTGGGGATCGACGATGGGCGAGGCGCTCACGCGTGACGGCTGGACGTTCGCGGCGGGTTCGTCGCGAACCACGGCGGAGGTCGTCAACGATCTCTACAGGACGATTCGCGAGGCCGCGGCCGATGCGCTCGTCATTGGCTGCAACACGGTCAGCCATCTCTCGGCGGGCGTGTTCGACATTTGCCGGATTGGCGACGACACGAGCGGTCGCGACTGGGCGCGCACGCGCAAGATGGGGGTCAACACGCTCGCATTCCGGGGCGCGCAGCACGGCGCGTTCTATGTCGCCGACGCGGATTGCGTGGGCGTGACCTCGGCGATTCCCTGGTCTCTCAACCGCCAATGGCTGGACCTGCTGGCGAAGAGCGGGACGATGTTGTTTGTGTCGCTCTCGCCGGATGCGATCGGCCAGAACGAACGCCGCGATTTGCGGGCGGCGCTGACGATCGCCGCTCGTCCGCAGCCCCTGGCGGAGCCACTCGACTGGCAACAAACGGCCTGGCCGTCGAAATGGCGACTCATGGGTCGAGAGACGACGTACGACTGGATTGATGGGTAGCCGATAGATCGATAGATCGGTAATCCGATAGATCGATACCCGCCGAAGGTTTGGATTGGTGGACGCCGCGAGGCTCGAACTCGCGACCTCCGCGTTGCGAACGCTGGATCTGCGTCGCCGCAAGTGCTTCAATCTAAACGAACAACCGCAAGGCCGAGGGAGTAATTGTGACCACGCGTGTGACTACGCGAAAGCGCACCAAGACGCATAGTGTTGCGGAGCCGATGGGCACAAAAACGGTCACAACGGCCGGGCGAGCCGCCCGGCCCACGAAGCAGGGAACTAATGTGCGTTTGTCAACGGGACAACCACCAAGGCGCAAGAAGCGCGCGGCGAAAAAGTCAGACCTTTTCGAGCAGCGGATTCACCGCATCCATGAGCTTCTCGAAGAATCGGGCGCAGCGGTCACATGGAACGATCGGGTTCCAGATCCCGACAACCCATCACAGCTCCGACAGATTGACGTAACCGTCAAACGAGCGGGCCTGTTCGTCCTCATCGAATGTCGCCTCCATCGAAAGCCGCAGGGCGTGAAATGGATCGAGGAACTCATAGGCCGTCGGATATCATTGCGCGCCGCTGAGGTGATAGCTGTCTCGTCGTCAGGATTTTCAAAAGGAGCGAAGGTAAAAGCCGCACAGCATCGCGTCCAACTGAGAAACCTCCGAGAGCTCAGCGATCCGGAGATCCTCGAGTGGGGGCGATCAGTGACGCTGTCACTCCTGTGCTACCAGTACTCCGAGCTGACGCTATCGCTACTCGTCGACGGAGACGGCGAAATCGATTCAGCTGTTGCGAACGAACTCCCACTTCACCCGATTAATCGACTGCTTTTCAACGCAGCTGCGGACTACTTCACTGCTGAGGGACTCATCACGCCAAGGAAGATCGATCAGGAGACACGGTTTGGAATTGAGATCGAGCCACCGGCCGACATTCGCATCGGTGGCAGGCGGATTAGGTCGGCTGGACTGGATGGAAAAGCCTCTGTGCTAGTGCTTTCGGTATGCTGTCCCGTCGTCGAAGCGTACGCCGCGCCGGCGAGTGCGCCAGCCGCGATTGTTGAGCGCTTCGAATTGGGAGAGACGTCTATCGTCCACGAAGGTGAGCGCGTCGCCATCTTTGTTGACGTCTCCGTCCTCGAACTTCCTCCGCTCTGCCAGTGTCAATTTGTTCGCACAGCCGGCGATCAGGAAATGGATTGCGTCTCTTTCAGCCTGGTTGGTGTTGAGAAACTGTTCGTCATTCGGCCTGGGCCGATCAACCTTCGAATTGGAGCCTTCCGACAGGACCGGTCCTAGGCGCAGTCGTTCCCTTGCCGGCGGCGCGCCGGCGGTCGTAGGGGTCAGCGCGGGTCTAACCCTCGATTCCGATAGACGTTCAGGACAATTGAGACCTCGCCAGTTCGCAGGGCCGTCACCAGCAGCAGAGCCGTGCTGTCGCCACCCCACAACGGATTGAACTTGGTGACGGCCTGCACAGCATCGCCAGCACGAACGTCAGCCGTCCAGCTCCGGGATGTGATTTGAGGCTCTATGATTTTCATCAATTCGGCGGGGCTCGCAAACGTTTCCAGACGCGTGTCGGTGTGCGAGGAATCGGGGCTGCCTCCCCACACGAGTTGGTCGACCCGGTTGATTGGCTGTGGTAAACGAACCGACTCGGGGAAGGGGATTTCAGAGACAGATGCATCAGGAAGCAGAATCGGAACCTCCGTCGGGGTTCCGGCCCCGCCGCCTCTCGCGCCTGTCATCCGACCGCCCATCGCCGTGCGAGGCCGCGCGCGTAAGAGATCGACCATCACGAGTGCGCTTTGCTGTTGCGCGAAGGGAACAACGGTGAGGATGCCGACCAGTGGATCGTCCGTTGACCCTGCGGCGAAGCGGACGAGCGCCATTGAGGAGGGCTTCGGCGACAGGGTTGGTTTCCACGCCATCGCCACGAGTTGCTTTTGGTAGTGGTCCGCAATCGCCGACGCCGACATTGTCGTCCGCAGGCGATAGACTGCGTGCCCTGTCAGCCCTCCAAAAGCCTCCGGGTCGCGGTCGCCATGGGACGACGCCAGTGTTGCATCGGGAGGCGCGACCAATTTCGGCATATTGGACGGAGCTTGGGCTGTCGGCGGCGACGGCGACGGCTGCTGAGCGGAGACTCCGACGACAATGGCGACGACGAAAACGGCAATTCCTAGGCGGCTCATGGACCAGTCCCTCTCGTCGAGTGTGGACGCTTTGAATGGACCCGGAGATCTAGTGTTGCCCTACTTCGCTTTTGGTATGCACGGTGCGGCCATGCCCATCGCGTCAGCATCTTCTTGCGTGAAGAGCTTGCGAATCGATGCTAACTGCGCACGATATTCCGTTTGACGCGCCTTGGCCTGCTCTGTGCTCTCGCCCGGCGGCGTTCCGATGCCCGCAATGACCTTGTTAAGTAGTCCTACCTGTTCGGCATTCAGACGCGACTTGTTCAGGACCAGAAATCGCTCGTAGGGCGTCCGCTGTAGTTCATCTTGATTCGCTCTGGAGATGGTCCTTAAGATGTCAAATTTCTCCTGAGTAGCGGGCATCTTGCAGTACGTGTCGTAATCGAGTTTTGCCGGCGTCTGACCGATCAACCCGCCGACGCCGAGAACAACGCCAATCACAACTAAGCCCAGAACTCGAACCATTCGCATTAGGAACTCCCTGTCTGGCACGGTCGGGTGCCCGACGCCGGTAAGACTACGGTGACACCGTCGTGGTCGTAAACAGGCGCGAGAGCAGTGAAAGTGCTGCACCACTACTCCTTGAGTGCGCGAACTGGATCGAGTCGAGCGGCGCGGCGGGCCGGCACGTATGCCGCCGCCAACGAGATGACAATGATGGCGACAGTTGAAAGGGCGAAGACCGAAAGGTCCCCGGGCTCGACTTGAAACAGCAGAGCTTGGAGGCTCCCTGCGGCGGCGAATGCACCGGCAAGGCCGACCAATACACCAGGCACGAGCATCGACACGCCTTGACGCATCACTGAACCCACGAGGGCCGCGGGCCTCGCGCCCAGAGCCACGCGAATCGCCAGATCGCGACGCCTCGCAGCCACGACGTATGCCAGAACGCTAAAGACCCCTGCACCAGCGAGGGCAACGGTAAGCCCGGCCAATGTCGCAAGAAGTGTGGACGTGTGGCGAACGTCAGCAGATGCTCCCTCGACAACGTCGCGCAGAGTCTGGGTAGCAAACATCGGCACGGTCGCGTCGAACGTACGGACCTCGGCGCGAACCGCGTTAGCGACTGCATCTGGCGGAATCGAAGTCCGCAGCATGACCTGGAAGTCTGGCCTGGGATACTGCATCGCTGAACGGTAGATGTAGGGCTTCACCGGAAGGTCGACGCCTCCGTGCCGGATATCGGCCACGACACCGACGACCTCGGCCCACGGTTCTGTGAAGTCTCGTCCCGGCCGAGAGAGCGAAAAATTGACGCGGCGCCCGATCGGATTCTGGTTTGGCCAATGCAAGGCGGCCATCGCCTCATTGATCAGGACCACTCGCGGTGCACTGAAGTCATCGCCCGGCGAAAATTCCCGTCCCCGAAGGACGCGGACGCCGTGTACGGCGAAGTAGTCCGGGCCAACGAAGTACATCGCTGGAGCGAACGGCGCATCCTTAGGATCACCATTCAGGATCTTTCGCCCGCCCTCGAGGGTCAGTGACGTTCGGAAGAAGGTACCCGGATTGAAAATGCCCACGCCGAACGAGGCCTTCTCGACTCCGGGCAACGCTGATAGCCGGGTCAATATCTCGCGTTGTGGACGGACGTAGCGGTCGTCGCTCGTCGACGTGGCTGAACCATAGGTCGCGGTTGGCAGGCTGAGTTGAAACACGAGGACATTCTGCGCATCGAAACCAAGGTCCACATCCCGGATGCGTCCGACACTCTTCAACAGCAACGCGGCCGAGACCAGAACGACGAGTCCCACGGCGATCTCGGCTATGACAAGTGCGTGGGACCATCGACGCGAAGTTCGGGCAATCTCGAGCGCTGCGGATCCGCGAGCCAGGCTCGCTCGGCCAGCCGTCATCGCCGGCACCAGACCGCACGCGATTGCGCTGGCGATGGTGATCAACAGTGCGAACCCAAGCACGGGCGCACTCAGTTCCAGATCCGCAGGGTTAAGGGCTCCTACCGGGCCGGCACTTGCCATCGCTTGAATTGCCGCGAAGGCGGTCCAGACTCCGAGGACGCCACCAGGCAGCGACAGGACCGCACTCTCGATAAGCAGTTGCTGAACGATCCGGCCGCGTGTCGCGCCAACCGCGAGGCGAACCGTCAGTTCACCAGCTCGGGTCGGCCCGCGCGCGAGCAGAAGGTTCGACAAGTTGGCGCACACGACCACCCAGGTGAGGCTGACTCCGACGAACAACACCACCAGAATCCGCTGGAGACGCGGCGATGAGACGTCCTTCCGGAGGGGCACCAGCCGAACGTGGGAGATCTCCGCGCCTTCCACTCTAGCGGTGATCGGCGTCAGCCGATCGACAGCACCGCCGGCTAGACCAGGGGACAGACGTGCCACCGGCGTGAATGAGTGGTATCCCACTCGGAGCTCTTGCGCAGCGACCGTCTTATCGATCGGCACCCACATTTGCGCCGAATCTCGCCAGCGATCCGCACGCTTCGGCAAGACGCCGACAACGGTGACGGCCAGCCGGCCGGCCTGGAGATGTTTGCCGATGATGCCGACATCGCTCGAGAATCGAGATCGCCACAGCGCATCGCTAATCACCGCTGGCGTCTCAGGACTGGCGTCGTCGGCTTCCGAGAAGACGCGCCCGACGGCCGCATCCACACCAATTACTCGGAAGAAGTTACTGGTCACCTTCTGAATGGAGATACGTTCAGCGACGCCGTCAATCAGATCCGCCCTTGAGCTTGTCACGGCGGCGACGTCCGCGAAGACTTCGCTATCGTGCCAGGCCTTGAATGCCGGCCATGACAACGCCACGCGATCGCCGATGCCTGCGAAGTTGGCGTAGCCCACAAAGAGCGAACCCTCGTCGTGCACTGGAAGTGGTCGGAGCAAGACGCCATAGGCGGCTGAGGCGATCGCCGTCGTGGCACCGATGCCGACGGCCAACGTGAGCAACGCGGCGGCCGTGAACGCGGGCTGACGCCACCACAACCGGGCCGCATAGCGAAAATCCTGCGACGCGCTGTCCATCCACGTCGTTCGCACGCCACGCACGCCCTCGCGTGCTTGTGTCAGTCCGCCAAAATCGCGGAGGGCCGCAAGGCGGGCCTCGTCAGGCGACAGGCCGCGTGCGCGATGCGCCTCGGTTTCCATCTCGATGTGGAATTGCAGTTCCTCGTCCGCCTCGGCCTCGATCCGCCGGCGGCGTATCAGCTCGCGTCCGTAAGCGATAAGTCGGCCAAACATGGTGAGCCTCCTGCCGCCGCTGCTACTCGGTCGCCTTCAGAACTCGCCGCATCGATGCCGCGAAGTGTTCCCAGCTCGCCGTCTCAGCCTCGAGTCGCCGGCGTCCGGCGGGCGTCAGCGTGTAGACACGGGCGCGCCGGTTGTTTTCGGACGCGGTCATTTCCGACCGCACGTCACCGCGGACTTCAAGGCGATGAAGGGCTGGATAGAGTGAGCCGTGGCTCGTCGCCAGTCCTTCCCGCGAGATCTGACGGAGGCGTGTCGAAATGCCCCAGCCGTGATTTGGTCCCAAGGCGAGGATTTTCAAGATCAGTACGTCGAGCGTGCCCTGCAGCAGGTCAGTTTTAGACAACAGCCTCTCCTATCGATCTACGACAGGAGCATACGACTGGACCTATCGGAGGTCAATAGATAACCGACCGAATCTGGCCAGCGGCGTTCTTGAGACACAGCCTCTTTGACGATAGAGTGGGCCGGTGAAGGAAACCACAATCGGCTTCATGGCCGTGATTACGGTCACGATCCTCGACAAACTGACAGACAGCATTGTCGTTTGGGCCGGCCTGTTTGTTTTGGCCACGGCCATGATGTTCGTGGCTATCCTAAAAACGACACCCCTCAAGAAGTAGTGGCGCGGTTTCGGTTGACGCCGAAAAGCGCAACAAAACGCAACGATTCAATTCTCCACAGAGCGCAAGAAATCGCTAGTTCTAGGCCCCTCATTTCCGCCCCTCGAGAGCCCCTCGGCGGCGCTGGCAATGTCACAAATCCTCACACCCAGACCAAAGTCCCGAATAAGCCTGGCCATCTGAACAGGCCCGAAAAACCGCAGCAAACGTCAATGACGACCGTCCGCGGCCGCCTTGTCATGTGACCGAACCGTGACATGACAATCGGCGCGCGAAGCGGCGACGGCCGGGCGGGTTCGGCGACGTAAGGTAGCGGTCTGTTTTGTGGAATCTCGGGGGAAGGCCGCCTGCGCCGTTCGTTGCGGCATAGCACCTTTGTGCCATACACTCCGCACCGCAATGGAACTGCAGCAACGGCTAGTCGCCCAGGGGGTCATCCAGCCGCAGCACCTTCCCGCTTGTGGGCGATGCGGGGTCCAGGGTTTCCCAAAATCCGCACGCACTGAACCGGGCCAGATCGACATCGAAATAGAGTGCCGCATTTGCCTGGCGACGTGGACGATTTCACACGATCCCGATCGAAACTAGCCTTACACCCCACCCCGTCATCGCGGGGCGCGCGCCGGTAGGCGCGCCCGTCCATCCTGTTCGGCAGCGCCGCGTATCATCACTCCGGAGACACCGCTGATGAGCGACCCAACCGACGACGAACTGCTGGCTCGGGACGAGGCGCTCGGCGTCGCCTTTGGCGAGTCATATGCCAAATGGCTTGAGGAACTCCGAGGCATCGATCCCGGTTCTCTCGAGGTGCTGAATCACACGAGCCGTCTGACCAATGAATGGCATCGACTGATCGCGGAGGCGTCAGGGAAAGAGGCCTCGCAGCTGGAGAGCGACCGCGCGCTTCGCACCGTCGCGCGCTATCTGGTGTGGGAGGTTCGACAGACGATGCACGCGCTAGAAAAATCTGAGCGAGACCTGGCCGATGCTCGAGACCAGCTCACCAAGATCGGGCGCACTGCACTCTGGGCTTCGATTAGCAAACAGACGGACTGAAGGAATTGACTGCGCGTCGGTGAGAATCGCCGAGCCGCACACGCGACAGGATTGCCGGAGCGACTCGGGCCAGCGCCTCACGCCCGCGTCTAGCGCAGTCGCCACACCGATCACTCCGGCAAACAGGAGACTACCGCGACTTGCGGGCCGCTGCGTAGGCAGCCGCCTGTTCGAGGTTCTTCCGGACACGGGTTTGGTTCTCGTCGACCTGCTTCCGGGCTCGTTCGGTCAAGCCCGGAGCCGGTGCGCGCCTCGGGATGCGCGGATTCACCGACGGCGGCGGGACGGTCGATCGGCCCTTACTCATCCAAATCGGGTCCCAAGCGCTCGATTTCGTCAGCCAAGGCCTGCTCGATTCCAGAAGGCATCTCGATCTTCAGCTCGAGGTTCAGGACCAGAGGCGGCCCGGTCCTGGGCCCTGCGTCGATCACCAGGAATGCCTCGTCAATCTGAGTAGTTATCCGCGGACCGTAACCCTCGATCTTCTCGATCGCGTCATCAAGCATGTGGCCAACGATTCTCTGGAGCGTGCGAAAGCGTTCCTCAACGTTCGCCCGTCGGACCCGCGCTGACCACTCCAGAGCGTCGCGGTACAAGTCGCCGACTGCATCGGCCGCAAAGCTAATCGTCTCTGCGTCGCCCGGCTGTCCAGCCTTGCCCAAACCCTCCTGAAGGACGCCGTTGACGACGTCCTCGATGGTCCCGATCATGCGTCGCGCGTCGCTGATGCGAGCCAGGATCCAATCCCGCGAGCGCTCGACGTCCTCGCCTGAACCAAAGGCCAAGTTCAAGTGGTGGCGGCGGCCGGCCATGCGTTGGCTTCTGACCCGTTCAGTGAGTGCGGCCGCGAACAGCCGATGCTCCCACGCTCGTGGTTTGTCGAGTGCCAGCCGCAGCGCGTGTCCGCGAAGGCCGAGCGACCAGTCAAGATCCCCTTCAGCACGGACGCGCGCCTGCAGCTGCAGGCCACGGTTTTGTTGAAAGGCAAACTGCGTGCGCAGCGCCCCGACGATGTCGCCAGCGGTCCTGAACTCTTGCATCCACACGCTGTCTATTGAGCGAACGCGATCGAGAAATTCGAACACCTTAGGGGAATCAACGTCAGCGGAGACATCGAGCGCCGGGTTCGCCTTCCACGCGGCCAGCAGGGGCACCATTCCCGCTTCAACGAAGGCGTAGATCGGGATTCCTTTCCGACGGGCCGCGAGGTACTCCACGTTCGTGACCGACGAAGCCGAGTGCTTGTCGATCGTCCCATAGCGACGGCCAATCAACAGCACGAGCACGTCGGCGTCCTGCTCGACACGTCGCCGGCAGTTCTCCGCTGTGGTCGCGTCGGGGTCGATCGGAAATGATGGGTGCTCGGACAGGAGCGGGCGGTAGCCCAGCTCTTCAATGAAGTGCCGGAGTGCGTCGCGCAGGTACTGAAGGTCATAGAACGTCGAGCTGACCATGACGCACGGCGCGCGCGAGTACAGGTCTTCCGATTCAGCCACGAGGGGCCTCCTGAGTCGCCCGTCCCACGACGACGAAATACCGCGGCAGGCCGAGCATTGCGAACAGTTGGATGGCTACGAGCCAATAGCTCGTGTCGCCAATGCGAACGTGAATCGGCTGCACGTTGTGGAGCCCGCCGTCGCCCTCCCTTGGCAGATTGCCGAACTCGCCGCCGATCAGCCACGGCAGCGCATTCGACCGTTCGAGAATCAGATCGAGGAGCAGCGGCTCGAACCTCGCCTCGCCAATCTGGCCGACTGCATATGCATGCGCGATCTTCGCCAGCATGCGGGCAAAGACATTGACATCAAATCGGCCGAGCCGAGCCCGCCGGTCGTCAGCGGGTAGATGGCGCTCGACGCCGTCCTCGACCAACCTGATGACGGCCTCAGTGTGTTCAAAGGCGTCGATCGGATCGACTCCACGCAAGATGCCTGGCGCGGGCCAGAGATAGCCGATGCAGAGGGCTGGAAACTCCTCGCGTGGGACCTGCTTCGTCTCGATCGATCCATCGGGACTATGGATCTCAAGTGGCATCGAGTCCCGGCGTTCCTTGGGCCGACGTGTGCGGAGGTTCAGTCGACTCCGAAACGGCCCGAGCATCTCATGGAGCACTCGGCGTTCGACGCGGGAGGTGATCGCGGCGCAGCGCTGGCAGCTCGCAGCCGGGAGTATCAGATTCCCGTCCAGGCCGAACGGGATAACGTGCTCGTCGCTGAGGTCGCCGGTCAGGCTGCAGTAGATGCAATGACCGACAGGCTCAAAGCGTATCGGCTCCGGCCGCGGACCGGTGATCACTGAGCGTCCATGCGGAGCGCTGGCGCTGCCAACCCACGCAGCAGCGCATCGAGCCGCGCGGCGACGTCGGGCCCATCGAGGACCGGTTCGGAGTAGAGGTACTGAACGACCGTCGACCGCCTGCGGTCGGACGGCAGCAGCGCCGCGGAGACCGCGCCGTCGGCAGGAAGCGGGCCTGGCGGTAAGGTTTCAGAGACCGGGCGATCGAGCGCGGGCCAGTCGTGCGCGCGGATGAACCGGCGTTCGGGACGCGTCGCGCCGACGTGTTGAACGGTCACGTACCGCGCGTCGGCGCAGATCACCGCATGTCCGATTCGTCGGCCGTTCTCGAGCGCCGTCAGCGCGAACGCAATCGCAGTCAGTCCCATCGCCAGAAGTCCATTCGAACGAGCGGATTGGTCGGGTGCAGTGACAGCCTTGGCGGCGTTCCTCTCTGCACCGCGAGTTCGTTCCATCGAGCCACTGGCGTCATCATTGGAATTCTAGCCAATGCGCGCAGGGCCCCGATCGCTCGCCTGTCGTTCGTCAGGAATCTACGCGCCGTAAGCTCTGCCTCGGCAACTATCAGGCAATCGCGTCTCCCTCGATGATGTCGACGAAGGTCTCGAGCCCTTTTGTGCCAAAGCCGGACCTCACTCGCCTGTATCCACACTTCGTCCAGGAACTGGTTGATGAGTCCTTGGAGTCGTTCGCGTTGCGTTTCGGAAGCCGTTCGTCGAATTTCCCGGCTGGCAACGCAGCCGATGACTAGTTGCTCGCCCCACAAGTACAGCCTCAATGTCGCGGTCTGCTCGGCCGCGAGCTCGGCGTCAGCGGCACTGGGCTGCTCTCCGCCATAAACTGCCGCAATGAGGTAGTCAACTATCTGCGAGTCGACCACCGAACCGTTCCACGACCCTGCTGCCACGATTTCACTTCAGGCCGGCAAGCCGAGCTGTTTCCTGAGGCGCGCCAGCTCCCCGAAGTCGAGCACGACTCCGATAGAAGGTTTGTCAGGTGTGCCACCCGTCAGTCGCGCAGAGCATTCGAGTTGCCCCTCGAGAGAGAGCAGGAACGGCTGATAGTCGCGCGCGATGTCGGCCCGGACGTACCCAAGTGTCGCGCCGGCCGGAGTCTGCACAGCGATGGCATTTGGATCGTGTGGGTTCGCGGGTTCGGGTTTGAGTCGAGCAATGAATCCGTAGCCGTCGCGCTCAATCATGTCGAGCGCATCACGGAGCGAGCGCAGCGCGTCCTGATAGTGCGATTCCCCGGCGACCGGAATGCAAACATAGCCGTCCATCGCACCGTCGCCCGAAAGAAGGGCCATCACGCCGAACGCCGCGGCGAACTCCGGAACGGCCGTAGGGGCCTTGCGTGGGGGCTTGTCGCTGCCGTGTGCTGGCTTGAAGAGGCGATCGAAGCGACCCATGGTCGCGGTCTAGCGAGCCTTCTTGGCGCGTGCCTTCGCGGCGGCGAGGCCAGCCTTCTTCGCTCTCGCGATTCTGGCCTCTGGAGTCATGGTCTCGAGGGAGCGCTTTCCGCCGAGCTTTCCCCCCTTGGCTCCTTCCTTGCGGAAGTACGCGAGCGCGTTCGCAGATAGCTTGGTCGCCATGGGGCAGTATCTTAACCCGGTTGAGAATAACTCGCGCTGATTGCTTGACTAACTAAAGGGGGTTTAGTTAGACTCGCGGCCATGAGAACCGTTGGCTACGTCAGAGTCAGCACGGACAAACAAGCCGACGCCGGCACGTCGCTCGAGGCGCAATCGGAGAAGGTTCGAGCGATGGCCGTCGTTCAGGGGCACGCGCTCGACGAGCTCATCATCGACGCCGGCGAATCGGCGAAGTCCCTCGAGCGGCCCGGCATGGCGCGGCTGCTCGCGATGGTTGAGGCGCGCGCCGTGCAGACCGTCATCATCGCGAAGCTCGATCGGTTCACCCGTTCAGTGGTGGACCTAGCCGAGCTGCTGCGCCGGTTCGAACGTCGCGGCGTGACGCTCGTCAGCGTGGCTGATTCCCTCGATACCGGCTCGGCCGCCGGCCGGCTCGTGCTGAACATCATGGTTTCGGTGAGCCAATGGGAACGCGAGGCCATCGGGGAGCGCACCCGCGACGTGCTCCGCCACAAGAAGGCCTGCGGGCAGCGCGTCGGTACCGTGTCGTACGGGTTTCGCCTGGCTGAAGATGGCCACTCGATCGAGCCGGACGCCAGCGAGCAGGATCTGCTCAAAAAAATCCGCCGGCTGCGGGAACGCGGCCGATCAACCCGACAGATTGCCGACGCCCTGAACGTGGCCGGGCATCGAACCCGGCGTGGGACGTCTTGGCGTTTTCAGTACGTCGCCACAGCGCTCGCGCGCGCAGCCGCTGCCGCGACGCTGGCATCGACTCTCACGACCCCGCCGATTCGCTGACGGACTGCCCGAAGTCGCGAGAGCTCATGGGCGGCTCGGTGGCTCATGAGTGGCCGCGTTGCCCTACACTGCAGCAGCCGCCTAGCACTGGCCTCATGAACCAGTGTGAACCCGAGGGTTCCCTCCCTCGATGGCGGCCGCCTCAATTGGGAATCGCGAAAGGGAAGCGATGGCGCGCTCCGCGTTTTGGTTAGATCTGAAAGTCCAGTTCAGCGCCATCCACGAACCGCTCGAGCCCCTCCGCGCGGAAATGGGTTGGTGGGACTCCGATGATCCTGATGTCGTCGGCGATTCGCCTGGGGCGAGATACTGGCGACTACTTGCCGGCGACGGTGAGTCCCGGGACGAGTTCAAGAAGTTAGCCGGGATCGGCGCGGAGGCTCTCCGGCCAAAAGCCGAGATGTTCGAGTGGCTCTTTCACATTCGAGAGAACCGTGTTTGGGCTGACTACCAGATATCGGCGTGGCGTGGAGACCTGAAGGCCATCGGATTCATCCCTGATGTCCTGGTCGCATCGATGCGCCTTTGCACTGAGCTGGCCTTGTCGAAGGAGCGTCGGCAGCCCGGGAAGGTGGTCGATGCGAAAAACAGGCGTGCGGCGATCTGGGACCAGCTCCGCCAGAAGCATTGGTCACTTGAGAAGTGGGCCGACTTCGCAGGCGTCGAGATCTCGCGGTCAGCGTTGAGTGAGTACCTCAACGGAAAGAGATCGACGTTCAAGAACAAGGCGGTTGCAGCGGCATTAGCGAAGGCCCTCGACCTCCCATCGCTGCCTGAGTAGGGCTCTACCACTTCCTTCCCCGATGTTGTTCTGGCTGTTCGGCGCAGCACGATGCTCGTTCTGGTTGTTCTGCCAGAACCGATCGGCTCAGCCTGCTGCAAGACTTAACGGCATGCAGACAGCCACTCCCGCCGCCGGCGCGCTCATTGAAAACGAAGACGCCGCACGATTCCTGATTCAGACAACCGAGGCCGCTCGCATTCTCGGCGTGTCTGGGGAGTCCATCCGCGCGATGGAGCGCCGCGGCGCGTTGCCAGCGGTGAAGATCGCCCGCGGCGTACGGTTGTTCGATCGTCGCGTCGTCGAGCAACTGGCGCGGGAGCGAGCGGACCAACACTGAAATAAATCGAGCCCGGGCGCTCTGCCAAAGCGCCGGGCTCGCGAACGCGGCTTCGAGGAGCCACACCCGATGAGCAGAAGTCTACAACACGAATCTCGAGGGGCGGTGCGCTGATGGCCCGCACCCGCTCGATCAAACCTAGCTTCTTCACCAACGACGTCCTCGCCGAACTCCCTCCGCTCACGCGGCTGCTGTTCATCGGGCTCTGGACGCTGGCGGACTGCGTCGGCCTATTGGAAGACCGCCCGAAGCAGATCAAGGCCAAAGTGTTGCCGTGGGACGACCTGGACACCGACGCTGCCCTGACCGCTCTGGAGCGGTCGGGGTTCATTCGACGCTACGAAGCGGACGGTGTTGCGGCGATTGCGATCCTCAAGTTCCAGCTTCATCAGCACCCGCACCCCAACGAGAAGCCTGCGGGCCTACCGCCGCCGCCGAAAACAGGCGCGAAAAACGAGACTCGTGTAATTGCCGTGAGTGGTCATGAAAAGGACGTAGCCGAGTCGGTCGGAAGACCGGTGGACTCCGGCCTTGTACTTGGAACTTGTAACTTGAAACCTGTACTGGGTGATGGGGATTCGGAGGATGTGCCGGCGGCGCGCCCGCTAGTCGCGGTTCTGAACCCGCACAGCAAGTCGACGAACCTGATCAACGGCCAAGAGCAGCGCCGCCACGGGCTCCACGCCTGGTGTGACTTTGAGCGTCAGCTCTGCGTACCGATCGGCCTCCACACGCAGTTCAAGGCCCGCGGGATCAAGACCGACGACGAGATGAAGGCATGGTACGCGCGTGTTGTCGCTGAGATCGCTGGGCAGCCAATCGGGGACAGCACCTACAAGTTCTGGGAGGCCCAATTCGTCTCTTGGATCGGCACGACCAAACCAGCGGCTAGGCCGCGCACGCTCGGCCCGTCGTACGCCGACGACGACTGGTTCGAGGAATGCAAACGCCTTCACGGCGGCGCGTGCGGCCTCGACAGGCGAGCCCACGCCCACCAGCTCGACATGGACGCCGCGAAGGCTCAGGCGTCATGAGCGGCGAGCTGATGAAGAAACCCATCAACACGCCCCATAGCGTTAAGGGACCCATAGCGATCGAACCGTCAGCAACCCGCGAGCTGCGAAGGTTTGACCTCGCCGGCACGCCGGCGGCCCCGAGGGCTGCGAAGTGACGACGCCGGCGATCGATCGCGCGTCGGCTGTGGCGCTAGAGCCGGCGCTCCTGACGCGCGGTGAAGCTGCGAGGTTCTTGGCGCTGTCGGAACGTTCGATCGATGAGCTGTGCCGCCGCGGCGAGCTCCGCCCGATTCGCATTCCAGGTCTTCGGCGCGTCGCCTTCGCCGTGGACGATTTACGGGCTCTTGTCGTCAAGTGGCGCGCGCAGCCAGGCCCAGACATTGACGACCCGCAGGTTCTCGGCGATTCTTCACGCGCATGAGCCTTCGGAAGCGCTGCAGTCGGTCTGCTCCGGCATCGAGCCCGTTCTTCTGCGGCGGCTCGCCAAAGTGCGAGCATCCGTGGCACTACGATTTCCGAGTCAACGGCCGGCGACATCGATCGAGCACGGACACGGCCGACAAGCATCGCGCCCGCGATATCGAAGCGCGAGAGCGGGCCCGGATTCTCGACGGGCGGCATGGCATCCGCCGGCAGCCAGACATCACGTTTCGCGAGTTCGCGGCCACGTACCTCAGCGACTACGCGATCCCGAACAAGCGGAGCGCCGGCCGCGACGAAGAAATCGTCAAGGTGCTCAACCGGGCGTTCGGGGCGGTCCTCCTCCACGAGGTCACAGCGCATCGGATCGAGCAGTTTAAGCGCGAGCGACTGGCGGGGAAGTGGCGCAGTCACGGCTATACCGGGCCAGCGAAGTCCATCCAGGCAGGCACGGTCAACCGGGAGCTCGATACCCTCCGGAGCATCTTCTCGAAGGCCGTCGAGTGGCGGAAGCTGCAAGAGCATCCGATGGGGGCCGTTCGTCGATTCAAAGTCGACAACCGCCGGACCCGGATCCTGACCGAGGTCGAGCAGCTCGCACTGTTGGCGGCGTGTCCGAAGAAGCTCGGGCGCATGGTGCGACTGGCGCTGATTACCGGGGCCCGGATTGGGGAACTGCTGGCGGTGACGTGGGCCGACATTGGCGAGGACGAGCTGACATTCGTGGAAACCAAGAACGGGCGCAGCCGCCGGCTGCCGCTCAGCGCGGCGATCCGAGCGGTCCTGGCGACCTGTCCGCGCCGGCCCGGGCATGACGGGGTCGTCTTCCTCAACGCGGTCACCGGGAAGCCGTACACCGTCAACGGGGTCGCACACGTGTTCCGCCGGGCGCTCACCCGCGCCGGCATCGTGACGGACGACGTCACACTTCACACCTTGCGGCATACGGCGCTCAGCCGGATGATCGCGAGTGGGATCGATCAGTTCACGGTGATGGCGATCAGCGGCCACTCGTCGACGCGCATGCTCGAGCGATACACGCATCCCACCGACACGCGGAAACTCGACGCGTTGACGCTCGGTGGTCACATTCTGGTCACAACGGATTCGTCACGGTCTGAGACCGAAAACGAATCCGCTGAATTACTGAAGAATTTTGGTGGACGCCGCGAGGCTCGAACTCGCGACCTCCGCGTTGCGAACGCGGCGCTCTCCCAGCTGAGCTAGGCGCCCACTACAGGACCCCCAAGTCTACCGCGATTTACATCTCGTTCCAACCCCGATGCTAGAGCCGTTTTCGTTTCTGTCGCACGCGAAAACGGCTCAGCGGATTTCATGGCCGTCTGTGTCGACCTGGGAGAGAGATTTGCACAGGGGGGGTGGGGGGGGGGGGGTGTGAGAGGGTAGCAAACGCGACAACACCAGGAGTAAAAAAAAGACAACCCCCCCCCGCACGTCCAAAAAACCCAAAACGGGAGGCACGGCCA
>Ga0315912_10000759_pt1 | contig 48979 bp, 41 predicted proteins | sample VfabasoilMG_FD_204469 | JGI IMG/M metagenome (GOLD analysis project Ga0315912, IMG submission 204469) | Garden soil microbial communities collected in Santa Monica, California, United States - V. faba soil | ecosystem: Environmental > Terrestrial > Soil > Garden | place: USA: California... | reverse complement strand
GGGTCATGGGCTTTCCACTGGCCCGCCATTCCGACACCCGTCGCTCCCACAATGCTCGATCTGCCATGCCCCAATCTTGAAACGTTCAGAGCCGGCTGGGAAGAACGGGGTCCGCCCATCGGATACGCTTGTTCGACAAGAGCTTCAAACGAGAAGATCTCATCGAGTGTGGATGCAATGCGCACGCCCGTCGACGGTTCGTGAATGCGAGCGATCGAGGAGACTCGCGAGCGGCATTGGTGATCGGTGCATATCGACGGTTGTACGAGGTTGAACGCGAAGGGAAGGACTTGACCGCGGAACAACGAAGCGACCTTCGGCAGAAAAGGAGCAAGCCGGTGTTCGATGCACTGCTCAAGTGGTGTCAGGGGTATCAGCCTTACGAGCCTCCGAGTTCACCGCTCGGCGAGGCGATCCGCTACTTCATCAACCATCACGAAGCACTTGGTCGATTTCTGGGGGACGGCGCGATCCCTATCGACAACAACCTCGTGGAGCGCCAACACGTCCGCGTTGCACTGACGAGAAAGAATTTCTTATTCGTGGGCTCAGACGTTGGTGGTGACCGGACCGCTGTGATCTACACGGTGCTCGGGTGCTGTGCACTCAACGATGTCGACCCTGTTGAATACATCGTCGATGTTCTGCCGCGGCTCACTCGCGGAGTGACGATCGACGAAGCGCGAGAACTTCTGCCTCATCGTTGGAAGGCCACGCGTGCAGGAGCATCTTCCTCGGCGTTCGGCACTACCTTCGACGACGCGTGACTGAACTTGCTGACAATACGAGAGTTGACTCTCGATATTCGAAACGATTAACATTCCGGGCGGCCGCGTGATCTATGCGTTCCCGAGGCAGTGGAAATGGATGTGGCCGCGCCACGACGCTCGATGACCTCCTGTCAACCCTTTGAACCGTGGCGGATCTCGGGACCACGACACCCGGTCCGGGGGGCATCATCAGCATGCCATCTCCACGGGGTCAGGGGGTGCAGTCTGGCGATCGGTCACTTCAGCAACGACCGGGTAGCGGGTTCGCACTCGAGTGGGGCAACAGTCAGGAGAACTTTCTGGCTCAGCCGATCGCCGAAGGGCGTCTCGTGAACGCGACCGTGATCGGAAACGCCGGCGCAGGCATCGGTGCTAGCTTCAGGTTCGGCACCCAAGCCCGGATCTCGAAATCGATTTTTACGAACTTCAACGGTCCGATACTGCAAGTAGCAGACGACTCTACTGCAACGCCCTTGAAGCGCGGAGCAACTCGATCCGGAACAACATTTTCCTTGGAAACACCGGATCTCCACTGTTCACGACGCTCGAGTCTGGAGTGTGGGATTCCACAGCGTTCACGGCATGGATCAATGGGTTCGACAACTCCAATGGCAATAGCTATAGTGTGGATCCGGGATTCGGGCGTATCACGTACGGGTTCGTGCCAGATGTCTTGCCGGCCGGAAATGTCTCAACGACGGTCCTGGTAACGGATGGCCAACAAAGCGACTACATCGGCGCAGTCGACCCGGATAGCGTAGAGAACTGGACAACCGCGGACTGGACAACCTAATCCCTAATCCGGAGGCTGCCGATTGAGCAAGCCTGCGTCGGCGCCCATGAGCGTGAATGACCACTCTCGGCGATCGCAGTGGAACGGGGCGGAGCAGGGTGCAGCTCACCAACGATCAATCGAGCCCGGAAAACTTGAACGTACCGCTGGGCTTGTGTTCGATAATTGCGAGGACACCTTCGAGACGCTGTTCGCTGCCATCCTTGCCTCGCAATACAACCACGGGTCGCCGAACAATCCGAAGATGGGTCTTATCTTTCACGTCTCCGCCCTCGAATCGCACGAATTCGTAATTCTGACCTCGATATTTTTCGGCCAGATGGCGACATGCGTCTTTCGTATCTTCGACCAAACTTGCCCAAAGAATTGAACTATCGATCTTGAACCCGTCCGAACGCGTCAGCAAGGCCGGTAGCAGACGCTGGTATTCTGGGCGGTTCGCAGCGACCATGAGCTTCATGAGCTCGTCGTACGAGCCAACGTTTAGCGCGGCTGCGAAGGCTTCCCCGAGTTTCAACTCCGACGTCAATCCATTGATCAATGGCTGCGTCCCAACGTCACCATCCGGCTCTACCGGTGCCTCTTCCGGGAGCCCTTTCTCCGCCTGAAGGCGTCTGGCAGACGCCGCAGCTCGTTTGCGAAAGTCCTCGAACGACTCTCCGGGAGCCGGTTTTGTCCGACCTACAGCTCTTGCCCCTTTACTCGACGATACTTCCTTAGGTGCTGCGCTTTGACATGCGGTCAACAAGCACACAAATCCTAGAAGCGCACCGTATCTTGCCATCGTTCCTTACCTGCTGTTGGCTACCTTTGAGGTCATAGAAGGTGGCCTTCATCCACGCCGAAAAAGGGGTTCACCCAAAGGTGAACCCCTTCAACTCACAACGACCGAAGAGCTACGACTTTACGGTGCTTCCGGAAGCGGTGCAACTGGGGGCAGGTATTCCGTCCAAGCCCCAACAGTCCAGTTGGCATCGGCAGCCGGGTCAACGGCGCCAATATAGTTGGTCTCTTCTCCGTCGGTGGTGAGCGGCGCAGCAAGTGCCACTGCGTCGGACGGGGCAATATCGGGAGTCACCCCATACGCAACTTCCACGAACGCCGGATCGATGGCGTAGTCGTTCTCGTTGGCGTTGGCGGCTCCGTCTACCCACGCGGTGAACGCAGCGGAATCCCAAAGCGTGGTTCCGTCCGCGACCGTGTAGAGAGGGGTACCAGCATTGCCGGAGAAGATGTTATTGCGGATCAATGAGCCGGCCATCATGTTGGTGACGGTCTGGTCGCCATTCACCTGGAACAAGGTTCCGGTGTAGCCGGTGAAAATGGACTTCGAAATCCAGATCTGCGTGCCTTCCTTGAAGTCTGCGCCGATCGTATCAACTGCACCAAGTACGGTTGCGTTCACAAGCCGACCGCCGCTGAAGGGCATCATGGCCTGCGCGTCGGGATTGTTTGCGAACTCCAGCGCGTAGCCATCGCCTTCGGACTGTTGCACGAATGCGTATTGAATCACGCCCTGGTAGCCCTGGTCGATGTCGATCGAGTCATCGCTCGTTCCGACGACGATGAGGTGCTGGACGTCGAAGCTTCCCCCGAACATCTCGACACCGTCATCGGCACCAGCGGACACTTGGACCCAGTTGATATTGGTGTCGGTCCCGCATCCGAAGAAGCCGATTCCGTTCAAGTCGTTCGCGTTGGGATCCTGCGATCCCGCGTACTCCACTCGAACGTAGTTGAGGGTCCCGCAGTTATGGGCTGCGTCGGTGCCACCATAGAGGGGCGGGTTGACGAAACCTTCGACATCGAGACCGGTGCCTGCGTTCGTTGGCGCCAAGCCGGCCATGACCAGGCCACCCCATGAACCGCGTGTCGGCGACTCGGACAACGCAGTCAACACAATTGGCTCGTCCGCCGTGCCAACCGCATTGATCGTCGCACCCGACTCGATGACGACTGCTGTGCCGTCCGCACCGAGGATGGTGGTGCCGGGCTCGATGTTCAAGGTGCCGTCCGTCTTCTCCAAGATGATCAGGAGCGCGTACACTCCAGAGCAGAGGGTGACATCACCCGTCAGCACGGTCTCCTCGTTGATCGGACACGGCATTGCATCCGTGCACTCTCGATCAAACAAACAATCAGCAGGTTCAACGCCTCCTGTAGTGTCTTCGGGCGTCCCCGTCTCCTCGGGATCTTGCGTGTCCGTCTCCGCGGGATCTTGCGTGTCCGTCTCCGCGGGATCCAGCGTGTCCGTCTCCCCGTTGTCACCGGTTTCCATTGCGACATCCGGGTCTTCTCCATCATCTCCACATCCCATGAAGAATGAAATTGGAGCCAGCGAGACGAGCATCAATGATGTAAGCTTTTTCATCTTTCTTTTCCTTTGATCGCGATAGATGCAAAATACAGTTTTGCCGATTTGTGAACTTGACTTGTTACAAGCTTGCAACATGTCAAAACGCTAAGGTTACAAAAAATCTTTAGAAGCGGTAATCCGCCCAGAGCGAAAATGCCGTTCCCTCGACGTAGCTGTTTACCGTTGTATCAGCTTGCGTCCAAGTCCAAGGCGCGTTGAGGATGTTCTCGACTCTCAACAACAACTCCAGATCTTCGAGTACTGTTTGGCCGATGACAAAATGCAGTAGGTGCCGGGGTTCGAGATAGATATCCGGCATTCCCGACACACCGACCGTCGCTATTCGCCGACCCTCAACGTTGTAAAGAACCCGAACGTTCGTGCCAGTTTTCTCGTTGCCGTAGTTGAGATAAACATTCACGAGAAATGGCGCTTGGTCCTGCAAAGGGCGGACTCGCGTCGTCGATGCATCGGGTCGTCGATCGGGATCCATGCAAACTGGATCCGTCATCATCTGGTCCGGCTCGTTACATGAAGGTCCGAGATTGACTCGGGAGAACACGTACGTAAAGTTCGCGCCGATTGAAAGGTCTTTGAGCTGCTTCCAGATGAAATCCAACGACTTCCGTAATTCGAGTTCGAATCCAGCGTTATTGGCACCATCTGCGTTGGTAAATGTCGATGTTTGCTGACTCCCCGCGATACGCCTGATGTTCTCGATCGGATCGTCGAAATACTTATAGAAGACTGATGCGGAGATGACCTCAGATGCGCTCGGAAACCATTCCCATCGAAGGTCGGCGTTCCATATCTTCGTAGACACGAGGGTAGGTTCGCCACGAACCTGCGCACCACCGACAAAATCGGTAAACACAAACGGCGTCAGCTCACGAAATTCGGGTCTCGCCAAGGTTCGCGATCCAGTCAGCCGAATATTGTGTTTGTCCGTGGGAGAAAAGATGAACGAGAGAGCAGGCAACCAATCCCGATCCTCCAGACGGACCTCGGAAGCCGCGAGTTCTTCCTCTGATGCGACGCGAACACCGGTGAAGGTGACCTCATCCGTAGATTCGAATAGATTCTCGAGTTCAGTCTCGATGTTGCTAGCCTCAAAACGAGCACCGACGGAAAGCCGCAGCCATCGCACCAGCGGCAGGTCAAGCATCGCGTACGCCGCATATACCTCCTGCGTAGCGGCATAGTTATTGAACGGAGTCGTCACATCATTCAATTCGAATACCCCGTCGGGATCGCTAGGACCACCACCAATCGTATCCTGGTTGAACAGGTCTCCATCTCCGGTAGGCACGGCCCTACCGTCTAAGCTTGGATATGCGAAGGCCCGCGCGACAAAGTCCCGTTGCCGACCTTCGAGCCATCCGCCAAACTTGAATTTTCCTTTGAGCCCGCGCCATTGAGTGAACGGCAAGGAAACATTCAAGGCGCCGCTTTGGGTATTGTCGAGAAGGTCGAGGTATTGAAACGTCGTGTTTTGCTGGTTGGTTGCTAATTCCCAGTCTTGGGACTCGGGATCCAACAAATAGGTCACTTCCCGAATCGCCGGATCATCACGGCGAGCCTGTGCGAGCGAGGCAAACCAGTCCACCTCCGCACCGGCCGCGCTTGGAAAGCGATGCCGTCCGCCCAACCGGGTCATGAGAATCGAGCGCATCACATAGCGGATTCTCGTGGTTCGAACGCGTCGGTCAGCTGGGAACGAGGATGGCACGTATCCGCGAAAGTCTCGCGTTTCGTCTTCAGCCTCACGCGAATAGAAGCCGAGAACGGAAAGCCGATGGTTCTCGTTGACATCGTACTTGATCAGGCCGATTGCTCCCCAGTTGACCTGGAAATTTCCCTCCTCGGCATCGTCATAATCCAGCTCGGCGGGCTGAACTAGTTCTCCGTTCGCTCCACCGTACTGTGCAAATTCGTCCCATCGATACGTTTTGTGCCTGTTCGCGTAGGTAATCGCTGCAAGGAAACCGAATTTCCCGCCCGCGCGGGGTTTGAACCCATAGCCAACCGTTGCTCGTAGCGACCAATTTGGCGGCGCGATCGCGATTCGCCCCACCTGGGTGTTGGTCACAAAGCTCTCACCGTACCGTTCCTGATCCTCAGGTGAGTAGTAGGGCTGGAAAGTAGGCGTGAGGGTTCCATTTCGACTGACCGGAACCGACAGTGGATAACTACCTGGGATCCTACGCGCCAAATTTCCAAATCCAACTCCGTCGGCGCGGAACGAGCGATTCGTCAGCGAACTGCGAAACGTCGTCGCAGTGTCGCCACCGATCGATGCGCCGAGTTGGACGAGCAACTTGTCTGGAACCTCGCGACTCTCGAGCTGAATCGATCCTCCCGCGAAGTCACCCGGAACATCCGGTGAGAACGTCTTTTGAACGTTGATCGCCGACAATGCCGTCGATGGAAAGATGTCGAGTGGAACGGTTCGCAGTTCCGGTTCTGGGCTCGGAACGCGAGCGCCATCGAAGAACGTGTTCACGTATCGGTGGCCAAGACCACGAACGAACAGGTATCGGCCACCGACGATCGAAATACCGACAATCCGCGTGGCTACCGCTGCCGTAGAACCGCCGCCGCCCTTGCGGATCTCGTCCCGGCTCATCAGGTCACGCGCCGAAACGTCTTCCTTACGTTGTAGCAACCGCGCGCCTTCGCTTTCGCGGTTCATCACCCCTTGGACGACCAGCGTCTGGTTCGCGCCTTCGAGCGGTTTGAGCTCGGTATTGAGTGTCTCCTTGGCCCCATCAGCGATGACGAGATTCGCAACCTCCCGTGGCTGATTCGCATCCGAACGAATGCGGATCACGTGAGTCCCGACCGGCAGAGCCAACTCGTACTGTCCGTCGATGTTGGTCTTGGTCTGGAACTCGGTCCCAATGGCCTCGACGTACGCGCCGACGATCGGGTCGCCGGTCACCGCATCGCGGACAACGCCAGTGATGGTCCCGGACTTCCCTTTGACCTTTTTCGTCTCGACCTTGAGCTCGCGTTCGAGCGCCTCCGTGTCCTCGGTCAAGTCTTCGACCTCGAACGAGAAGTCTCCGTCGTCCCCGCTCGGCTCCTCGGAGCTCTCCTCTTCAGGAGGCGGTTCTTCTGGAACCGGTTCCTCGGCGGGGGGTTCCTCGGCAGGCGGAGTTTCCTCGGCGGGTGCAGGTGTGCCTTCTGCAGGTGGGCTCGGATCGGACGGACCCGCTCCGGGAGCCCCGTCGGCAGGGGCTTCCGCGTCGAGTCTCGCGTCCGAAGCGGCCATGCTTGTGCGCCCCGAGTCCGCCGAGGCGGTCTCCGAGGGTCGGTCTGCCTTCGCGTTCGCACGCGATGGAACCAACGCAACCCAGGCTGCGGTCAGCAGGGCAGCGGAACGAACGAGAGGTAGCGAACGAAGGGCTGGACTGCAGGGACTCGCAAGGGGTCGAGGCATGATCGGCCTATTCGAGCTTCTTAGTGATCATCACGATGGGAGATGCGCTTCCCTCTCGGGCCTCGTCGATCGCCATGATGACATGCTCGAATCGCACGTCGTCGTGACCGTCGATATAGAGGACGTTGTCCGGGCGCGCATTGAACATTCGATGGAGTCGCATCGCGAGCTGGTCGCGTGAGATCGGCACACTGTTGACATCGAATTCGCCGTTCTCGTGAACACTGAGCACGAGTGGGACCCCGGGGTCAGCCGTGACGTTGTCGAGCTTTTGTTCGGTCTCGTCCTTCGGTGGAAGCCGCACGTACAATGCTTCCGCGATGACGGGCGCCAATACCATGAAGATGATGAGAAGGACGAGCACCACGTCGACGAGCGGCGTAATGTTCATCTCGGGGGAGATCTTCTTCTTCCCCTTCCCTCCGCCCAGATCCATCGCCATTGACGCTACTCTCCGTGCTCGGCTTTCCACTCCGCGCTCACGCCAACGGCGAGCGCAATAACGGCAAAGCCAATGTTTTGAACCTCAGCAAAAAAACTGCGAACGGTCTTGTAGGGTAGACCCGCGTCGGCGCGAAGTAGGACCCGGCGACCCGGGTTTTTCGCGTATTCTTCCTTCAGTGCGGTGAGCACTGCATCGCGGGTCGTATCCTCTTGGTCGAGCGTATACACCTCTTTGGCGTCGATAGTGATCGAAAGAGGTTCTTCGTCGTCGGAGCTTTTTTCGGCCTGATCGACCGTGACGAGTTCGATGCTCTTGCCCTCCTGCACGTCGGGCAAGACGACCATGAAAATGATGAGAAGAACGAGGACGACGTCGACGAGCGGCGTGATGTTGATATTGGGCTTGGCGCCCTTTTTCTTGCCGCCGCCCGTGTCAATCTGAGCGCCCATCCGCGCCCTCCAAGTGGTCGAGGAGCTCGCTCGACGCGTGCTGCATCATCATGTCGAAGCGTTCGAACCGGGCAGAAAGATAGTTGTAGAGCAACACCGCCGCGATCGCGACGACGAGACCTACCGCGGTCACGATGAGCGCCTCGGCAATACCGGCCGACACCGCACCGATACCACCACCACCCGACGCAGCAATACCCTGGAACGCTGTGATGATACCGACGACGGTTCCGAACAACCCGATGAATGGTGCCGTTGAACCGGTCGATGCGAGAATCCCCATTCCCTTGCGCGCCTCGGCAGCAAGGACTTCGAGCTTCCGGTGGACCTCTCGTTTGGTCAACTCGACGGCTCCAGGGGGTTTGTCGTCAGCTGCCAAATAGGTCTCGAGCGCGAATCGAAAGAGCCGAGGTAACGGTGCAACCTTGTAGGCGTTGGTCTTGGTGAGCTCGAGCAGATCCTTGATCGCGCGGTCTTCGAGCAACGGCCGAGCCTTTTGCGCGAACTCACCGGACTGGCGCATCGCGTTCTGGAGCACGAGCAGCCGTTCGACGATCACGTAGCTGCTGGCCAATCCCATGAAGACGAGCCCGAGGGCCACGATCTTCGAGAGGATGCCCATCGTCTCCCAGATTTCGAGCAGTGAAAGTTCCATCGTAGCGGCTCCCTAATCTTCTCAGTCCTTACATGCGGAGGGTGAACGGGATGGTCACGCTGTGCCAAACCGTGATCGGAATACCATCCAATGTGGATGGCGTGAACTTCCAAGTTTTGACCACTTTGACGATCTCCGCCAAGAATGCGGCGTCCGCCTTCTTTTGTGCGTCCTCGCCAGTGGCCGTATTGTTCTTGATCAGGATTTTCATACCGCGAACGGTGCCGTCGCGGAATACGTTGAGCTTGATCACGTAGCGACCCGTGATCCCCTCGTCCTGCAACTTCGCGGGATAGCCGGGCGACTGATTGGTCGCGAGGGGCTTGGGCGCGGTCGCGTTGAGGGGGCGATCGATCGGCTTGGTCGGATCGAGCTCCTTCTTGATCTTGGGGACGGGCTTTTTCCCTTCGCCTCCGGTCACCGGTCCAACTGGTTTGGTCTCGGTTCCCGTTCCACCCGGCTTGCCGCCGAGCTTGCCGGAGTTCGGCGTCGTTCCCATACCGCCGGGCGAGGTCTTCCCCTCGGGGATTTCGATGACCTTTTCTCGCTCCGACTCGGTCACGGTTTCGGTCACCTTCGCATCAGGGGGCTTGATCTCCGTGACGGCGATCGGCTTGTTGACGCGGACGACCTTGGCGTTCGGCGGGGGCGGGGGCGGGGGTTCATCGGCGGGTTCGGGCTCGGGCTCCGCCTCTTCCTCCTCCGGCTTTTCTTCCTCGACCGCGAAGTCTTTGATCTCGGGAGCGAGTCCAACCTCGACCGCCGCCTCCTCTTTTCGCGCGTTGTAGAGGGTGTACGCGACCGGCCCGAGAACGATGGTCAAGGCCGCGACCAAGGCCATCGCACGGCGTCGTTCGAAGAAAAGAGCCGCTTCGGCGCGCTGAAACCCGTCCAGCATGAGCAGGCGGGACTATGGGGGCGTTCCGTGGAGGAGCGGTGTCCGCTAGGTCACACCTGTGCGACAACGCGCGTACATTCGGGTGACACACCCAATGTATCGCGAAGGTTCGGGATGCTGCTCGGAGTTTTCGCCTGCGTCACTCCTATGTCACTGCCCGGATGGTAGGTACCCGCCCGTGAGCGCCACGATCCTCATCGTCGATGATGAACAGGATCTCGTGAACACCGTGCAATTTGCGCTCGAACGCGAGGGTTGGCGAACGGTTTCTGCCTCCGATGGTCGCGGTGCACTCACGACGGTAGGACGAGATCCGAGGCCTGATCTCATCCTATTGGATCTGATGCTCCCCGATATGTCGGGGACCGAAGTTTGCCGCCAACTTCGTGGGGACGATGACACGAAAGACGTTCCCATCGTGATGCTCACCGCAAAGGACGATGAGATCGATCGGGTGGTCGGGTTCGAGGTGGGCGCGGACGACTACGTGACGAAGCCGTTCAGCATGCGGGAGCTGTTGCTTCGGATCAAAGCGATCCTACGGCGCATCGACAAGCCGCGTCGTCCCGAAGCCGAGATGAACTTCGGACGCCTTCGGGTCGACACCGCTGGCCACCGCGTCTGGATCGACGAAGAGGAGGTAGGCCTCACCGCCCTCGAGTTCCGCCTCCTCCTTACCTTCTTGAATCGACGCGGCCGCGTCCAAACCCGCGACGCGCTGCTCCACGATGTCTGGGGCCATACCCCGGGTTTGCCGACGCGCACCGTGGATACGCACATCCAGCGACTCCGCAAAAAGCTCGGCCCCGTCGCGTCGTACATCGAAACCCTGCGTGGGGTCGGGTACCGCTTCCGCACCGCCGCCGAAGGCGGCGGCCCCCTGTTCTAGTCGATTCGCTCCGTACCGATGGGCTCGAGATGCAGCTTGCCGCGGCGATCTTCGTTGAGGCGATAGCTACGTCGAACCGACCAGTCACCTTGGCGAAAGTCGATCGCGAGCTGCACGTCCCCTTCGACGGGTTCGACGAGCAACCTCGCTCCGGTCGCCACTCCGAGCAGAGGTAGAGTGGTCAGTTCCCTGCGACGATCGACATCGATGACGTCGACCGCTCGATCGCGAACGATGAAGAGCCGGGGCTCGGGTCCTCGCGAGAGCTGAACCGCTGCCACGTCGCCCTCGACGTCGAAACGCTTGAGCAGCCGACCGGTCTGCGAATTGACCAAGAGCACGCCTTCTGGGACGGCCGCCGCGAGGTAGTCGTCTGCCGCGGCCAGCCGCATGATGGGCTCGTCCCCGAGTGCATGCTCCCAGATCCGATTGTCGAGCCCCGGGACCCAGCCGCTGATCGTGCCATCCGCTTGACCGACCAACACATCGCCCGTGGCCGACGTGGTCAAGGCCGTCACCGCGGCGAGGGTCGGCAGCGTGCGAGCTCGAGGTGCGGCGTCGGGGTCGGCCCAAAAGGTGACGCCACGAGCATCCGCTCGATAGAGACCACGCCCAAGCGCGAGCAACTGGGCGCCTGGTGTTGCGAGATCGACCGAAAACGCGGGCTCATTCGCCCGCGGGTTCACCCTCGACTCGGCCGCAACCGCCTCGCTGCCTTTCTTCTTGGTTTCGGTCGGCCCTCGACCGGACAACGAGACGGCGACGGACACTGCCACGGCAGCGGTAGCGACACTCAAAGCCCAAGCGATACCCCACACCAGCGAGCGCCGCGACGATGGCGTTGGGTCGCTGGTCACGGGACGCAGCGACGGGGTCGTCGGCAACGTCGATTGAGCCGCCTCCTTGAGGGCAACGACGAGCTCGCGCACATTGTCGAAGCGCTCCTTGGGATCTTTCTTGAGGCATCGCTCGACGATGGCGACCAGAGCCTCGGGAACGTCCGGGCGCAACCCCTTGAGGGGCTTGGGTTCGAAGAACACGATCGCGTGCAAGAGCTCGGGCGTGCCACTGCCTTCGAATGCACGCCGACCGGTGAGCATCTCGTACAAGATGGCTCCGAGCGCAAAGATATCGGTCTTCGCATCGACCGAACTCGCGAGTCCTCGCGCTTGCTCGGGACTCATGTAGTTGGGCGTGCCCATCACGACGTTGTCCCGCGTCATGCCGTCATGCTCGGCGTCACGCATCTTGCTGATCCCGAAGTCGAGCAGCTTGACGTCCACGACATCCGCGGACGACCGCACGACCATGACGTTGCTGGGCTTGAGATCGCGGTGGACGATGCCGGCTCGGTGAGCCGCGTTGAGGGCACTGCAGAGCGGCTCGATGATCCGAAACACGTCGCTGAGCGACAACGGTCGACCATGGATGAACGCGGTCAGGGTCGTGCCTTCCACGAGCTCCATGACCATGTAGGGGTTGCCCATGGGATCGGTGTTGAAGTCGAAGACCTGAACGATGCTCGCGTGATTGAGGCTCGCTGCGATCTCGGCCTCTTGCCGAAACCTCGCGTAGGCCTCGTCGTTGCGCGCCGACTGGTGCTCGAGCACCTTCATCGCGAAGCGCTGCTGCAATCGGAGGTGTCGGACCTCGTACACGGACCCCATGCCGCCCTCGGCGATCCGTCGTTCGATGAGATAGGTCCCGTGCAGGATCTGCCCGGTACGATCACGGCCCGCGGTCCTCGGCAGCTCCACGAGCTTCGCCGCACTCACCTCTGCGGCGGTCTGGGCAAGGGCGGACGTTCGGCGAGTCGCCACTGCGAGTTGCGCGCGGGAGCCCATCATCGAGATCCATCGACTCCGGGCGCCCTGCCTTGAGGCCACCGCTGGCCCCGGATCGAACGGTTCACCCCACGTCCGCTAGCTTCCGCCGAACCGACCCGAGCCGGGCCACGGGCAACGGACCGCTCCGAGCGGCCCAATCAGCCCCGCAGAGGCGGGAGGCCCCTTTTCGGGGTCGACGGCGAAAGGTACTGTCGCGAGACTCATGGCAAGCGCCATCACCCTCCGCCGACCAGGACCGGTCGATTGGACTCGTTCTCCCCCAGGTTCGAAGAGCATCACGAATCGAGCCCTGCTCCTGGCCGCGATCGCCCGTGGCAAGACGCGACTCGTCGGGTGGCTCGATGCCGATGACACACAGATCATGCGCCGAGCGTTGACGGCTCTCGGTATCGCACACGGAGAAGACGACACGGCCCTCCGCCCCACGGGGGCTGAGTCGGGCGCCATCGTCGTACACGGAACGGGGGGCGTGCTACCAGCCGCCGCGACAACTCCTGACATTCACGTCGGGACCGCAGGTACGGTCGCACGATTTTTGCTGGCGGTCGCGGCCGCAAGCCCTGGGACGATCCGCATGGATGGTTCGGCGCGAATGCGTGAGCGCCCCATGGACATGTTGATCGATACGCTGCGCAGCAATGGAGCTCGAATCGAAGAGGAACACGAGGTCGGATTTCTCCCCGTCCGCGTGGGGCCGAACCCACGTGGCCTCGCAGGCGGCGAAATTCGTCTGCAACGCCCCGATAGTTCACAATTCGTTTCGGGCCTCGCGTTGGCCGCAACCCTGGCCCGCGCCCCGACCCGGATCGTGCTCGAGCAAGGTACTCCCGCACGGCCCTACGTCGATATGACGTTTGCCGTGATGAAGGCATTTGGCTGCGTCGCTGGCTGGGACGGCGACAACGTCCTCACCATAGAGCCCGGTGTTCCCACCGGATGCGACTACGGCATCGAGCCCGATGCGTCCGCCGCCTCGTATCCTTTGGCCTTGGCCGCGATCTACGGCGGCAAGACCACGATTCCTCGACTCGGAACGGCAAGCCTACAGGGCGACGTCGCGTTCGTTCGAGCGCTGGCCAAACTCGGCGCCCGGGTGACACAAACGACTCACGAGACTCAAGTCGAAGGGACCGGTGAGCTCCGTGGAGGAACCTTCGACCTCGGCGACATCCCGGACACGACGTTGACCCTGGCGGTAGCGGCTTTGTTTGCCCGAGGGACCACGGAGATCCGTGGGGTCGAAGTCTTGCGCCACCACGAGAGCGACCGCTTGTCCGCAGGGGCAACCGAACTGCGCAAGCTCGGCGCAACGGTCACCGAGCACCCCGACGGATTGACCATCGAACCACCCGCGAACGGGCCGAACCGAGGTGTAGACATCGAGACGTACCTCGATCACCGCATGGCGATGGCGTTTTCGCTGGCCGGTGATGTCACGATCCTCGACCCCGGCTGCGTCGCCAAAACCTACCCCCAGTACTTCCAGCACCTCGCCGAGCTGGGTATGGTCGCGCACACGCGATGAAGCCAGGCGATACGATCACGGTGATGGCCGAGTCGTTGTCGCGCCATGGCGACGGCGTCGGTCGGGTCGACGACGTCGAGGTCCATGTCGCGGGCTTGCTGCCTGGGGAAACGGGCGATGTACAGCTCGACTACGTCAGCCGCCAACGCGCTCGCGCGCACGGCTCGGTGCTGAACCGTCGCAACAACCACCCGGGACGTCGAATCCCTCCGTGTCCACACCATGGGCTCTGCAGCGGCTGTGCCTTCATGGATATGTCGCTCTCGAGCCAGCGCGAGTTCAAACGCGAGGAGTTGCTCGATCAATACGGCCTCGGGATCGACAAGCTCGTGGCGACGGATGACCGCGGTCAGGGCTACCGCTGGTCGAGCAAACGCGTGTTTGCGGGTCAGCCAGGGGAAGTCGTCTTGGGCAGCTACATGCGCGGCACCCATCAGGTCGCCGACATGAGCGGGTGCCTCGTGGACCACCCGGATATCGTCCTCGCGGCAGATGAGCTCGTCGAGGTCTGCAACCGACTCGGCGTGCCTGCGTTCGACGAAAACGAAGAAGCAGGCGACCTCCGTTACGCGTGGTTCAAAACGGATGGACAGGGCCACGTGTTGCTCGCGCTCATCACGGGCGATCCGATCGCAACATCGGCTTTCGATATCGCCGAGGCCTTGCAAGTACCGATTGGAATCTCGTGGGGGGTCAACTCGGCACGCGGCAACGACATGCGCGGAGTCACGCTTCGCCCGTTGCGCGGTCGCCAGACGCTCGACATCGAGCTCTGTGGGATGCCCGTCTACGTCGGTCCCCAAGGATTCCTCCAACCAAACCCACAGGCGGCCGCGCTCGCGTATCTCGACCTCGTCCGCGTGCCGGCCGGGGGTCATCCCAAGGGCCGCGTCGCGCTCGATCTGTATGCGGGTGCGGGGGTTACGACGGGGCTCCTCGCCCAACATTTCGATACGGTGGTCGCCTGCGAGTCCTATCCAGAAAGCGCCCGCGCGCTCGGTGTGCAACCGAGACTCGTCGAGGAGTTCCTCGCCGAGATCATTGGTGATCCCCACCATCCGCACCGTCTGCCGGACCTCGTCGTCGCCAATCCCCCGCGTGGAGGCCTAGGACCCACCGTGTGCAGTCAGCTCAATCGTCTGCGTGCACCTCGTTTGCACATCATGAGCTGTAGCCCTGCATCGCTGGCGGACGACATCGAGCGCCTGACCGGCGACGAGGGGAACTACCGTCTCATGCAAACTCGCGCTTTCGACACACTTCCCCAGACAGCCCACATCGAAGTGGTTGCATGGCTGGTCGGTCGATCATGAACCAACGGATGCTCGAATCCACGCGAGTGGCCGGGTTCCGCCCTTGACGTCGTGGGGAGCCTCACTCCAAAGTGCAGGTGCAACGTCCCGAGGGGAACATGATGGCGAACCAGCAAAACTTCATCACCGACGACACGACGGTGAAGGGCAACATCACGACCGCGTCTTCGCTCACGATCGCAGGTGCGGTCGAAGGTAACGTGAACGCGGGCGGCGACATCGTGGTGTTGGAAGACGCTCAGATCAAAGGAGACGTCTCGGGTCCCAGCGTGCGGATCCAAGGCCGGGTCGAAGGTCGGGTCAACGCGACGGGTCGCTTGGTCATCGCCGGCAGTGGAACCGTCATCGGTGACATCTCCGTTCGGGCACTCCTCATCGAAGAGGGCGGAACGCTCCAAGGTCAGTGCAACATGGGGACCGGAGCGACTCCGGTGGCCGCGAACGTTGGAATCACCTCACCGCGAGCACCGCTGCCACCGCTCTCGAGCCCGCACAGCAGCCAGATCCCCACGACCCTCGCCGTCGCAGCGGATTGAGACTCCGCTCGGAGCCTGCTTCAAGCTGTCGACGAGAGTCGACGAGGCAAGACGTAAGTCGAAGCGGCGCGTGGACGTGCGACGTCTTCGAGACCTGCCGGAGAACCGATCACTCCGGCGCAACGCACCGACGAGACAGGCACTCGAGGCCCGGATCACATGCGCCGCCCATCGTGCACGGGCAGCCCTCGGCTCCGATCGCACACCCCTCGGAGGGCCGCACGCACAAGTCGCTCACACACACGGCTCCGGGATCGCAAGCGCCGCCTTCGGTGCAGGCGCATCCGGGCGAACCGATGGCGCATCCCGTTTCCTCACTCGCCGTTTCGTCGCCCGCAGTTTCGCCCAAGGGGGGCTCCGGGCTCATCTCGTCTTCGAAACCTGCTCCGCTGCCCGACGACGATTCCCACACCGGAACCGGCGGTCGACGACACCCGTGGGTCGAATCCTCCACGAGGATGCAGCCCTGGAGCACGAGACCGATGGTCATCCACGAAACGATCCGTCCTTCCACGAAGCGACGGTATCACGGCCGGAGCGCGGTCGCCTATGGGGTTTGGGAAGCCTTCTACGCAGGGCGTGTAGCACGCGCTGGCAATGACCCCGACGATTGGCAAGGCTAGACGGACTTGGACGCTCAACCACATCGCACTGCCCGCTACGCGCTCATCGCGAGTCTGATCATCACCGTCGCCCTCTACGTGGTTCCTGGCGGTCGCGTGATCGCATATCCGCTCGTGTTGTTGTCGACATTCGTGCATGAGCTCGGCCACGGGCTCACGGCGCTTGGTCTCGGTGGGACCTTCAAATCCCTTCAAATCTTCGCAGATGCCTCAGGAGTCGCAGTCCATGGGGGTTCGAACAGTCCACTCACGCAAGGCCTCGTCGCGGCAGGCGGTCTCGTGGGCCCGGCGATCGTTTCCGCTCTGGCGTTTTGGACAGGTCGTCGGCCGTTGACCGCCCGGATTGCATTGTTGCTGGCCGCAGCAGCGTGTTTGGTGTGTATCGTCCTCTTGATTCGAAACGCGTTTGGGATCGCCTTCGTCGCGGTACTCGGAGTGGCACTCGGCTACGTGGCTGTGCGAACGAAGGGAGCGACCGCCCAAGTGGTGCTCGTGCTCCTCGCCATTCAAATGGGTTTGAGCGTACTCTCGCGCGGCGACTATCTGTTCGCGCAGGTCGCTCGAACCGGTGCCGGTGTCATCCCCTCGGATAGCGAACAGATCGCTCGAGCCCTCGGTGGCCCCTACTGGTTCTGGGGCGGAGCGTGCGGCCTATTTTCCGTGCTCGTCGTGCTGGTCGGCGTTTGGGGGTTCATCCGTACGCTCAAACCGGCCCGTGGTTCAGCAAAACTTTCGCAGCGGGTCTCGATCCCGTCCTGAAGGACGACTCTGTCGCGGCCCTCACGAACTCTCGAACCGTGGCGGCCCGTTCCAGTGTCCTGAACCGCGGACGACGCAATGATCCCACGCCTCTGCGAGCCATGTCCGCAAAAGTGAGGTGTTGAGATCGATCGCATTTCCGGTACGATGGATATCTCGTGCTCCTGAGTGTCAGAGTGGAGAAAGTCCTCCTGGCGTGCTCTCTCAGCGCCAGTTGGAGTTCGCTCGCCAGCGCTGCGCCCAAGGCACACGAGGAAGCGCATCAGCCCCAGCGTGGCGTCGAGATGCATCCGCGCGACTGGGGTGGAAGAGGAGCAGAGGAGGTTCTGGTCCGCCACAGCGCGACCGCTCGTCCGTTGCTCGACCATTCGCCTGCCGACGGTTTGAAGTTACGGCTCGAACGGGAGCTCGAGTGGACGCGGATGAACCTCGAGACGCCTCGCCCCCTCGCATTGTGGAATGGACCGCCCATGTTGTCGGCGCTGGATGTGCGCGAAGAGATGTTGTTGGCGACTCCGCGAGCGTTCGGCAGCGTCGTGTCCGCCTTTGGGTCCCTCGCCACGAGTGGGAAAGCCGTGGCCGAGATTCGCAGAGGCGGCCGATTGCAACAGCGGCACTTCATCACGACGTACTTTCGCCAGGGGGGCCTCCGGCTCTGCTGGCGAATCGAGTTCTGAACGCCGTCGGTCCGTTGCGATGGCCCCTTGAAGGCGAGTGCAGCGGGAATACCTCCCTCGGGTCTGTGCGTCGGCTCTTCGGTCGGAACCGCGGATGACAGCGGTTCGAGGGAGCAGACGGGCAATGCAAAGGAACGGGGAAAGACGGGCGCGGGTCATCGTTGCGGTATTGGGGTTGGCGGGCCTATGGACCGTTGCCGAGGCCCTACTCACCACGACCGAGGATCCAACACGGAGTTTGCTCCACCACATCGGAGGGCTCGTCCTCCGAGTCGGTGGCCTATGGATTGGCGCCGGCGTATTTGCGGCGCTCCGTGGGTTCTGGCATCGGCGCTTTCGTAGGGATCTCATCTGGGTCCTTGGCGGCTTCGCGCGTTGGACCGAACGTCGCCTCCCCGCGTTCGAAGCTCGATCTTCGCAGGGTGAGCCGCTCAAGCTCGGCGAACGGATCGCACTCCTCTCGGGGGTTTTCGTCCTGGGCCTCGACGTGTGTTTGACGACATTGCTCTTGCGCGATGTGTTTCCCGAACCTCCCTATCTCGTCCCCGCACTCGAAGCTTTGGCGCCTGGGATGCAGGAGTGGGCGTTTTATGTCTCGGTCGCGAGCCTCAAGACCGCCCTCGCCCTCTGGTTTGGGGCTTTCGAACGCACGCGTGAGGGGACGAGCTCGCCATTGCGCTGGTTCGTGCTCGGCAGCGCGTCGGCCTTCGACGGTGCACTCGCCATCGCTCGCGGAGTCGTGCTCGCCGAAGAAGGCATTGCAGGTCCGTCGATCATGGTCTCGAACATTGTCTTCGTGGGGTTCGGTTTGGCGGTTCCCTGGGTGGTCGCCCACACGGGTCGGTTGTTGGCGAGCAGTTTGGACCCATGGCTTGCTCGCGTCTCCGCCCTGCAGACACTCGCCGCCGTACCGCGGTGGATCGGGCTCGGGCTGCTCTGGCTCGCGGTCATTGTCGTGCTCGTTCCCACTGGAACCGTAGGCCTGTTGCTGGGATTTCTCACGGCTGTTTGGTTTGCGGTCGAAGACACTGCCGGGCTCGTGCTCGGTCACGATCCAGCACACCCTCCGATCGATCCTGCATTGGCCCGTCTCGCCGACATCCCGGTGGAAGACGTCCCCGAACCTCCTCATCATCATCGCCCTTCGAACTTCCTGCCTCGTCTCGGGGGTGTGTCGTGACCGCTCCATCGATTGGCCCGACGCTATGGGCCTTGGCCGGCCTCGCCACCGCGGCGATCGGGTTTGGCGGGGTCGCGATGATCGGCCTCGCATCGGGCTCGCCCACGGCGATCGACGACTGGCACCCGCCCTGCGCACGTTCACTGGGACACGCGTATGTGGGCCTCGACGTCAGGCCCAGCACGCGAGACGACCTCGGACGCACGTTTCTGCTCGGTCTGGATCGGAGCCCGTCGAACGCCGAGCTCGCGAACGAACAACTCGAAACCGCAGTCGCGTTTGCCCGCTCTCGCCCCATCACCGACGGGTTCGGGATTTTCTTCGTGTCCGATCGCAGCGATCGATCATCCACTCCGGATTTCACGATCGAAGCCCCCACCCAGTCCCGCGAAGCGGTTGCGGATCGGCTTCCATGTGCCCCCGATTGTGCGCCCTCGAGCTTGTTCGAGCGCGCGTGTTTACGCGACGTCGAGCAGGCGCTTGCCTCTCGAACCTCGGCGATGCAGCAGGATCTCGGGCGCGACGACGAACGGCTCGTGCGCGAGCGCTCCGAGCGTTTGCAGACTTGGAGCACGGAGGTCTCGAACTACTGGCCTGAACCGGGCACATCGTTGGTTCGGTTTTGGTTCAAGATCGCGGATCTACCCACGGTGCGACGGAACCCGCGACAGGTCACGGTGGTTCTGCTCAGCGATCTCGAGGAAGCACGCAGCGAGGATCGCCAGGCCGTCATGGCGTTCGAGCGCGAACTCACGGCGCTGGACGGGGCTTGTCCCGAACGCAATCCATTGCCCGATTCGCTCGCCGGCGTTCATGCGGTCCTGTTGCAGACCGTGACCGATGGGGTCGATGCGACCCGATGGGCATCCACCTGGGAGCAGATGCTCCGATGTCGAGGTCTCCATGCCGAGCGGTTCCGATACAGCCCCTCGATCCCCCTCGGTGACTACCTCGGGACCCTTCAGCCCCCCGAGGCCTGAGGTCACTCAATCACTCGCCGCGTTGGACGATGTCGCGGTCGTGCAGCCGTGCAAGGTTCGCCTCCCCCGCTCGTCCCGCGCTTTGCTCACGATCGTGGTGTTGTCCGCTTGTCGACCCCCAGCTTTGGATACCCGGGACACGGTGGTGATCCCCGAGGGCGAGTTCTGGGCCGGGTCCACGATCGAGGAACGTGTTCAGACACTGGCCGCGATCGACTCCACGCACATTCGGACCGACGATGCTGCCCTATGGCTCAATGCAGAGCGTTTCAGCCACAAGGCCCACCTCGCTGCGTTCCAGATCATGGTGCGTCCGGTCACCCAACTCGAGTACTGGGACTACGTCGTCCAAACCGGAGCCGCAGAGCCCTGGATCGATCGAGCCAATTGGGACGCGCAGGACACTGGATACTCCTACGAGATCGTCGAGCGTTTCGCCTGGGCGAAGGGGCACCCTGCGCGGGACGACTACGACCATCCTGTGGTCCTCGTCAGCCAAACCGAGGCGCGTGACTACTGCCGATGGTGGGGACACCTGCGTGGCGGCCGAGGCGATCTCCCCACCGAATTGCAGTGGGAGAAGGCCGCTCGCGGGACGGACGGGCGGTCCTATCCCTGGGGCCAAGGATTCAATGCGGCTCGAGTCAATACGCTCGAAAGTGGCCGCGGTAGTACGGTGCACGTGGCCGCGCAACCGGAGAACGTGAGCCCATTTGGCGTGCTCGACACCGCGGGGAACGTCTTCGAATGGACACGAACACCCACGACGTGGACCGAGTCCATCGTCAAGGGCGGGGCTTGGAACAGTGTCGCTCTCACGGCCCGCGCGTCCGCCCGCCACGCGAGACCAACGAGCACTCGGCATGTGACGATCGGGTTTCGCTGCGTTCTCACCTCGGGAACGAGCTCGGAGTACCCGCGCACCATCGAACCTCGGCGGTGGCTCGAGGAGCGGTAGAGCACGCCATCGGTGCGCGATGGACCCCTTCGGTCCCGTTCGCATCGAGGTAGCGAATGCTCGCCATGCTACGCTCGTCGATACGCCGATGCGACCCTTCCACGCCGTTGCCGCGATCTTGCTCTTGTTCGCTCCTCTCGCGTGTCAAAAACCGCACCCCGGCCCTCCTGAAGGCTCACAACAGCCACGACAACCGAGAAAAGTCGCAGCTGCACCGAAGGCGCCGCAGCGACCAAAGCCTCTGACGTTGCCGGCACGGCCCACCGAGTTGGTGCATCTCGCCCAACCCGCTGCATTCATCAATACGCTCGCCGCGTACGCGCAAGACGGTCGCAACGCGAAGGCTATCGTGCAAGCCGCAGCGACACAAAGCGGACATGCCTTCGAGGCGAAGCTCGCTCCCCACGTGGCGTTCAATCGCAGTTGGGATGCAGCTCGGGTCGAAGGGCAACTCATCGTGCACCTCCCCATCGAACCCGCGTCGGTCGAGACCGTGACGACGTGGTTCCGGACATTGCCGCGCAAAGGCGAGTTCGGAGCCGTCGAGATCCCTCGGCCTGCAGGCGAGGTCGGACCCACCGTCGCGTCCTTCGATCCGAAAACGCGGCGGGTGACGTTGGCGGGCGATCTGCGTGGCATCGAAACCGGACCACTGCTCGAGAAAACGTATGGCCGCACCGCCGTGAATGGGCGCCTGACCCAAGAACTCGCCGGCCAGTATGGAGTCGAAATGTTGGCTCAAACGATCGAGGTGACGGGTTCGGACGCGACGAACTTCGATCTCTCCGCAACCGGAGTGCCGACCGACATTCCCGAACTCGGCAAAATGGCCAATGGAGCGCTGACCGGCATGCTCGAGTCACCGCGCATTGCCATGGGCGCGAGCAGTCTTTACACCGGCTACGCGAATGATGTGAAGCACCTCAATGCAGAGATCGCCGGCGAGATCGAACAACAGAACTTTCTCGTCCGCGGAGTGCTCGACGAGATGCACAAAGACCTCAGGCCCGTTCTCAAAGGGTGGAACGGTCGCGTGATGGTCGGGGTCGGCCCGGCTCGGCATGCCATGCTCGGAGTGGGCAGCAACGACCCTGCTGCCCTCGGCAACTCCACCTTGCACTTCCTCGGGGGCTTGCTCGGCAATCTCAAGGTGGCCAAACAGTTCGGCGTCGGCGGCCTGCCCAACCTTCGCTTTGCTCGCGATCACTCGAAGGTCGGCGACACATCGATCCACGTGCTCTCGATCACCGCGGCCAAACAATACGTTCCTCGCGAAGCTTGGGCCCTTGTCGATGACAAGGGCGTGTTGCATGTCTCGGTCGCTTTCCGGCCTCGTGCAGGAGGAGCGATGGTCGTCGCGGGTCCGCAGGCACCGCAAGTGCTTCGTCAGTGGCTCGAAGACACGGTGAAAGCCATGCCTGGCAGTGAAAGCAACGGACACTTCGCCGCCGCGACCGTGGCGATTGGACCTCAGGACGTTTCGCGGATCCTTGCCGAACCAACCCAGGCCCTCACGCTGTCGGCCAATCGCAAACCGATCCGTTTCGTCGTCCAGAAAACCGCCGATCGGGTCAAAGTCGAGGCTCGGACCGCGCCCACATGACTTGACTGGACCGGACGCAGCCCATCGGCCCCGGCAGGGGCCTGCAGGCTAACCCTCTTGCAACGCGCCCGAGTAGTGTCCGCGATAGAACGTTTGCAGCTGCGCGTAGCGGCGGAGCAGTTCTTGGCCGCGAAGGGCACCATGCTCCTGCAGATACCGCGACCACCATGCACAGGCGCGACTCCAGTCCTCGCCTGACATTGCGAACTCGCCCAAAATATCGGAGTCGGAGTGGCCGGCCTCGACGAAGACCGCGAGCGCCTGCTCGATCTCCACCCATCGTTCGAACGTGAGCGGCGGATCGGCTTGCACCCGCAACGAATCCACGGGCTCACTCGGACGCGCGTCGAACCTGACGGCACCGAGACCCACCGAGGCCTGATACGAATCGAGCGGATTCACCCCATAGTTGAGCGTTGGGGGTCCGCCAGAATCGAAGCCAGCGGCCGAAGGCTCCATCTCTCGATGGATCCGGGTCGGCAGATCCTCCACGTCGTCGGACTCGTCCCCATCGACGTACACCGGCCCAAGCCCGCTCGCTTCGGCGTGCACCCCTCCTGAAGGTGGACGTGACCCGATCGACTCGGTCGCGGCCGTCGCAACGGCCGTCGAATGATGAGGTGCAGGCAGCGAAGGCCGCTTGCCTGCTTTCCAGTCTTGGATAGCACTGAGTAGTTGATCGTAGGCGACGAGTTCAAACATCGGGTCAGGCCATCAACTCGGAAAGGATCCCACGGGGAAGCGCAGGATCGCCAAAATCGTCCAGGAAATCACCCTCGGCGTTGCGTAGACCCACGGCACTTCCGAGCGTATTGAGCACTCGGTTGTGGTTGGATTCACCAAAGTCTTCCGCACCCGTGGCTCGAACGTATTCACCCTGTTTGAGGAACCCATTGGCGCTCCCCCCAATGATGACGGGAGTGTTGATCGGGCTGTGGCCAGGTCCGTTCCCGTTGTCGTTGTACCAAACAGCGATGCCCGCATCGAGGATTGGCTGCCCGTTCGGGGCAACGTACTCGGTCAAGCGGTCGAGCAAATGCGCAAATGTCCGCGCGAACTGGATGTCGACTTGTGCATGTAGAGCGTCGGAGTTGGGGATGATGTCCCCCTCGGCGTCGTGGGACTGCCGACGATGCGACACGAAATGAAAGTTCTCCATCAGCTGCCCGTTGTCGAGGTTGCGATACCGGGTCGAGCCGTCGTTCCCGTTGCCGACCTGGATCGCCACCGAACGAGTGTAACCGCACGTGACCGCGAGCGCGGCGATGTCCATATGAGCCCGCGTGGCCGCGAGCACGGCATCACCGTCATCGCTGTCGTAGCCCGAAGAGACGCCATCGATCGCTCGCTGTTCGTCCTCGGAAAAATTGCACGCGAGTGACTCTTCGAGGTCTCGGATCGCGGCCCGATGAACCTCGAGACGCTCTCGGTCCGCAGCACTCAACACCGGACTGCCGAGCAAGGTGCCCATCTGCTCACGGACGAGGTCGTTGATGCTGCGCTGTCGCAAGATGAGCTCTTGGAACTGCATCCCATCGACCCCCATCATGAGGGCATACGCGTTCAACGGGTTGTGCAATGGGGCTCGACGATCCCCCGGTCCCCGATACGAGATACACGCTCCGCCCAGCCAATCGCGGTTCTGGCCGGTGTACATGAACATCGACTCACGGCCGTCCTCGTTGAGTTCCTCGCCGATGAGATGATCGATCGACACGCCCGAGCCTTCGGAGTCTCCCGAGACGCCTTCGACGAGCGGCCCGCGTGCCGTGAGCGCCTGGAGTGCCCCCCGAGCATGGCCGTCGGCAAAGTTGTACTCGAACATCCTCACGTTGTGGACGACGAGCAACCGGCTGAGGTGAGCGGACAATTCCCCCAACGCCCGGCCTTCGACGTTCTCCTCCGTCAATGGACCGTAGTTGCGGGGCCAAAACCGCTCGGGCTCGAACCCGATCTCGGCGCTTTCGTTTTCGCACGCGACTCCGTTCGCCTGGCGAAAGAAGATGGCGAACGTATCCGGCACCTCACCACCCGCTCGGGCTCGACGAGACCCGCCGCCGAGGCTTTCGAGCAGCGGGAGTCCGACCGCGAGGCTCCCGGCTCCGCGCAGAACGATGCGACGAGAGACTCGCTTCAGCCCCGTAGAGACCTGTGAACCCTTCAATCCCGGGGTGCGTGGACCATTCATCCGTCAAAGCTCCTGGACCGAGCGACTGCGAAAAGCTTCCGAAGCGGCGAGCTCGACCAAGAGCTCCTTGAGCGACATTTGCTCGTCCAACGAGACCGTACCCAGGCGAGCAATCAAAGGATCGTCCCCGGCCACTGCAGGCCGCCCGCTCACATATTCGACCCAGTGCTTCGCATAGCACGCGTGAACCGCCGGACTTCGGGCGAGTGCATCGATGAGCTCGAACGCATTCTCGACCTCCACTCGCGCCCCGTCGAGCAGGATGGTCGTCGCGGGATCCACGGCCAAGCCATTGTCGAGCACCCGGAAAGCCCCGGTCGAGTCGTAGTTCTCGAACGGGAAACCGAACGGGTTGATGAGGGGACCGTGACAGCTCACACAGACGGTTCCCGACTGTTCGGTGAGAGCCTCGATCGCTTGCCGATTGGTCTGCCCTTGCACGACCGGAAGCCCCGGAACCATGTCTGGAGGCGGTGGAATGTCCGTGCACGTGATCCGCTCGAGGATGAACTTGCCGCGATGGATCGGATCGGGATTCACCCCGGTCGCGTTGCCAGCCAGGAACCCGATCTGCGTGAGGATGCCGCGGCGTTGGCCGGCCGGAAGCTGGACCCGTTCGAACTCGTTTCCGAGCGCATCGGGTAGCCCGTAGATCTCCGCAAGATCGGCATTCACGAACGTCTCGGAGGAGGTCAACAAGGCTTCGACACCCCCACCACTCGCGAACACGATCTCATTCACGAAGTGATGGAACTCTTCGAGCGCAAGCTCGCCCAGATCGTCGGGCGCGTTGGGAAAAACCCCGGGCGAGGGCTCGGCGGACAAAAACTTCGCCGACGTGAACAGCCGGTCATGAAACCCTTCGGCCACGGCGAGGGCTCGAGGGTCATCCAACATTCGCAACGCTTCGTTGCGAACGGCCTGGGCATCCCGCAGACCGTCGGCCAAAGCGGCGTCGAACAATCCTTCATCGGGCATCGAATCCCAGAACGCGAACGACAACCTCGAAGCCACTTCGAAGCTGTTCAATGGAACGACCCGGCCGTCGCTCTCGCTGCTGGTTTCGATCCGATAGAGAAAAAACGGTGACTGCAGCATCGACTCGACGACGACTCGAATCCCGGCCTCGAACGCGTCCAAGTCGACGTACAGTTGCGAGCCTTGGGCAAATAGTGCCGAATAATCCGCCACTTCGATGTCGGTCAGCGGTCGACGAAACGCTCGCAATCCGAAGTCCCGGATGAACGCGGCCCCCATTGCAGCATCGTCGCCCGTATCGATGGGGAAAATCGCCTCACGGATCACGGAATCCGCCATGGCACGATCGGCCATTTGAACTGCGGCGGATCGATATCCGGCCCAGAGGGCCTCATCGACATCGAGTGCCTGTCCGTTGTTGTCGAAGAGGTAGCCCGATTCGTACGGATCGGCGCGAAACGCCTCCGATAAACCCGAAGGTTGCGCGAGATAAAAGAGTTCCTGAACCGAGTTCTCCCACTGTCGATGAGTCAGCCGGAAGAAACGGGTGTTGGGCGAAGGAAGCTCCTCCGCAGCGACGCCTTCTTCCGTTTCGCCGTCGGCTCCGCCATCGTCCGTCGAGAGGTCGATGCCGTGATAGCACGCGCTCGTGCCAGCCACGACGAGCACGAAGGCGAGTCGACCTAGCCCTGCGAGTTTCTGGGCACTCATCACCAGACCACACCTCGATACTCGGGCACAGTACCGGGCGGTTCGACCGAGAGCAACATCATCTTGAGCAGCATTACTTTAGGAACCGCCACCAATTGACTCGTTCCGGAAGAGACCCAACCCGCTCTCGAACCGCGCACCGCCACTTGCGCACAGCGATCTCGTTGGATCGGACAGGCATCGTGATGATTTTGTCGGTCGAACTACAACAAACCTGTGCCACGCCCACCGACCCTTGCCAGATTGCGAGCTTGGGGCTGCGGAGTAGACTGCCCGCCAACCACGATGGAGCAGCCGTATGTCGACCCGGGGCTGGACCTCGAACAGGAGATCGTCCGTCTCAAGCAAGCCCGCAACGCGGTGATCCTGGCTCACTACTATCAGGATGAGGAGATCCAAGAGCTCGCCGACTTCATCGGTGACTCCTTGCAACTGGCTCAAGCCGCGCGCGACACCCAAGCCGACACGATCGTCTTCTGCGGCGTCCACTTCATGGCGGAGACGGCCAAGATTCTCAACCCCACGAGGACCGTCCTCTTGCCCGACGTCGATGCCGGTTGCTCGTTGGCGAGCGGCTGCCCTCCCGACCGCTTTCGAGCGTGGCGAGCTCGGTACCCCGACGCGGTCGCGATCAGTTACATCAATTGCTCAGCAGAAGTCAAAGCCGCGAGCGACATCATCTGTACTTCGTCGAACGCTGAAAAGATCGTCGCCTCCGTCCCCGCGGACAAGACCATCTTGTTCGCACCGGACCGTAACTTGGGTCGCTACGTCATCCAACGAACGGGTCGAGACATGGTGCTCTGGCCAGGCAGCTGCATCGTGCACGAGACCTTCAGCCAACGAAAGCTCATCGCCCTCAAGGCGAGACACCCCGAAGCGCAGATCATCGCACATCCCGAGTGTGAGCCCCCGGTTCTCGAGATGGCCGACTTCATCGGTTCGACGAGCAAGCTCCTGCAGTACTCGACGGAGAACGACTGCAACACCTTCATCGTCGTCACCGAGCCCGGCATCATCACCCAAATGGTCAAGCAGGCACCGCACAAGACGTACCTGCCCGCTCCGCCCATGAATGCCTGCGCCTGCAACGAATGCCCGTTCATGCGCCTCAATAGCCTCGAAAAGCTTTATGTGTGTCTGCGCGACATGAAGCCCGAACTGACGATGGACGAACAGCTCCGAGCGGCCGCCTACACGCCGATCGAGCGGATGCTGACCTTGTCCGTCTGATTGACCGCGTCGTAGCGTGAGGAGATGCCTGTGGTCCCATCCTTGCGCCCCCCTCTCGTCCTGTTCGATCCCGCGATGATTGCCCACGACCCGGGTCGCGGTCACCCCGAGCGGCCCGATCGGCTGCGTGTGATCGAAGCGATCCTGGAAGCCAAGGCGCGAACGAAGCTCGGGCTCGAGATCGACCTCCAGAGCCCCGCACCCGTCACCATCGAGAGTCTGGTCCGCGTCCACAGCCAGCAGCACATCGACGCGATCCTCGAGCTTGCCGACACCTACGACGCAGTCGATCCCGATACTCGGGTTTCGCCGGGGAGCATACGTGCAGCGCAACTCGCCGCTGGGGCTGCCATCGCCTCGGTCGACGCCCTCCTGCAAGGGACCGCCGACACGGCGTTTGCCATGATCCGTCCACCCGGTCACCACGCCGACGGTGGGCAAGCCATGGGTTTTTGCCTGCTCAACAACGTTGCCGTCGCGGCTGCTCATGCTCGAGCAGCTTACGGTCTCGAACGGATCATGATCGTCGATTGGGACGTGCACCACGGCAACGGAACCCAAGCGATCTTCTATGAGGATCCGAGCGTCCTCTTCTTCTCCACCCACCAGTATCCGTTTTATCCCGGCACCGGTTCGCCGCGCGAAGTGGGTCGCGGCGCTGGTCTCGGATTCACGGTGAACGTACCGCTCGCCGCTGGGGCAACGGACGGCGATCTGCGCCTCGCGTTCGAAGCCGTGCTCGAACCGATCGCGGAACAGTTTCGCCCCGAGCTCGTGCTCGTCTCCGCCGGCTTCGATGCCCATCGGCGCGATCCGTTGGGAGGATTCGATCTCAGCGCGGACGGATTCGCATCGTTGTGCGGCATCGTGCAAGGTATTGCGCAACGCCACGCGAAAGGGCGGCTCGCCCTCCTGCTCGAAGGTGGTTACGACCTCGAAGGGTTGTCACAAAGCGTACTCGCTTGTTTGTGGGTGCTCGGCGGTCGAGTGCCGCCTATGGGTCCCCGCCAGACCACGGCGATTGGGGAATCCGCCGTGAAAGCCTCGCTCGGCGCTCAACGCCAACACTGGCGTCTGTGAACTCGCCCGACGCTTTGGGCGTCTGCTGTTAGCTCGGCGTGCAACGAATTCAGCCCCGTGGTGTGTGTCGAGAACTTGCGCATTCTGTGTTTGCGTGTTCACTGTAGGCGGAGGATGCCCTGCGAAGTCGGAGTGTGACGACCTCTCGAACAATCATACGTTACATTTGTAACCATCGCGGATAGCCACTTACGTCCACCCAATACAAGTTGGTAATTCCTTCGCGGAACATTCGATCGATGTTGCCCTATTTTTTTTTGTACAGCACGATGGCATATGGTAACAGTGGCTCATGACCCGTTACGCAGTCGCACTTGCACATCGTGAGGCCGAGTCCGACATCCAAACGATGAGTCAACGTTGGCTTGGTTTGGATTGGCGGGAGTTCCTGCCCTGGACCTCCAATGGCCTCGTCGTCGACCTCGCGTCGTGCGAGGAAACGCTTCGATTCGTGGCTGCGCACTATGCGGAACTGTTCGACCAACAGCCGCACGACGACCGTTGGGTCAAAGAGACGATGAGTCCGGCGAAACGACGGTTTCTGGAAGAGTCGGACCGCTTTGCGATCCGCGCTGACGACAAAACGGTTGGACTGGTGATCGGGCATCCCTCCGATTGGAGCACCTACTACATTCGGTCGACGGCGATTCTACTCGAATACCGTGGAGGTATCTTCGTCAAGAAACTGTTGCGACGATTCGAAGAGATCCTGCCACGCTTCGGGATCAGACAAATCGAATGCGACGTCGCACCCAACGGAAAGTCGTGCCGCATCGTTCAATCGGTCGACTACCAAGTCACCGGTTCACTCAACACTGTTCGGTGGGGAACGATGTTACGCACCACCCGATTTTTGGATTCGCATACAGATGGGACCTTCTACCGGCAATACTGCGTCGGGCACTAGCCCCCGGGTCTCATCCGTAGGATCGTTGGGGCAGAAAGGAGTCTGACAACGATGAAAAAATACGCGACCATGTGCGTCTAAGGAAATTTATGTTTGCAACCACACTACAACGGGAAATCGAACGTCACGCGCTAGACATGCGCGTGACTAATCCTTTTTTCGCCCAGGCGGCGGCAGGGACAATCACACCACAAACCGTGGCCCGATACCTTGCCGGTCTTCGATTCATGCTCCGACTGACCCCGTCGTACTTCAGTCGAGCGCGGGACCTTTCACGTGAAAAAGGCTACGAGGCGGCCATGACTTGTTTCGCCGGCAAACTGGCGGAGGAACAGGGACACGACTTATGGGCCGAGCAGGATATCCAGCACATCCGGTTACGTTTCGAACTGGGCGACGATCCAGAACCTGTTGAAGCTATCTTCGAGCTCAGCGACTACCTCTGGGCGATGATCGAACGTGACCCTCGATTGTTCTTGGCTTACAGCCTTTGGGCCGAGTACATCACTGTGCTCATGGGCGGCGAGTTCGTAAGCCACCTGGTCGAACGATGTGGCATTCCGAAGGCCGCCACGAGCGCGATCGCGAATCATGTCGAGCTCGATCGCGAGCACGCTGTTGCGGGCTTCGCGGCACTCGACACACTGGTGGACGAGACCTTGCTCCCTGCACTGCTCACGAGCGTTCGTGATTTCACAAACATCTGGAATCGGTCCACCGTGCAACTGGCGAGCCTAGGCGCGTCATGACCCCGTCGAGCGCCGAGCGACACGACCTTGCAATGGAACCCTACGGCTTCGACCAGACGCTCTGGGGAACATGGAATGTGACCGAGGTCGTGGATGCCTCGATTCAACCTTACGGCCTTCCCATCGCGCGAGCTGGCGTCACTGCACAGTCACAAGAAGGACTGATAGCGTTTGGTTCGGCAGCTTCACTCTCTGGAGCACCAATGAGGCGTGCTTGGTTTGAGCTGCTGGAACGCGTGAGCCTCCTTGAGGCGTCGCGTTCCGAGGCACCACTTTCCATCACGGATCCGTCAGGACGACTCGTAGGGACGATTTCTCCTGAGGACGCTTTTCCTTCGTCCATGTCGGACGGATGGCAGTATTCCCGTTCGAACGGGGTGGCCCTTGGATCGAGTTTAAGCCAAGCGCGTTCTCGCGCACTGCTCGAGCTTGCAGAGCGCGACGCGTTGTTAGGTGCATGGTATACTCAGGCGCCGCCGACTCCGGTAAGTTTGGGCGACCTTCCGGGAACGGTACGAGCTTCATACGAGTGGAGAGCATTTTCAGTACCGGCCCCCATTTGGTGCCCAGGGATGAGTGTGATCGGAGTGTTCGCATTGCCCTACGAGTCGAACAGTGGCCCGCTGTTGCGGGGTTTTGCTGCGGATGAGACGCCGCATCGTGCGCTTTCCCGCGCCCTCCAGGAATGTTGGCAAAGTTTGGCGTTTTTATACGAGGAACCGCTACCAACCAGTCCTCCGGAGCCAACCCCAACCCCCCTATTTCACCTCGACCACTACCTCTTTCGCAGCCACCACGACTCAATTCGCCGCTGGCTGAATGGCCACCGACCGAGGGGCCGGAGCTCTGCGGCTTCCACCGCCGAGCTGACGTTCGTTGACCTAACTCCGGTTCCTCTGCGTGGAAAGTACTTTGTGATACGAGCGATGTGCAAAGACGCGGTTCCCCTGGTGTTCGGTGCTGGCCCACCATGGGTTGAGCCCGACGTTCAGATTCACCCCTTCGCGTGAGCACGCACGGACGGCTGCGGTCACGCCGGCTCATCCGCTCGCAGCTTTTCGGTGACGGTGATACACAGCACCTAGCGTTGGAGGAACGAGTCGAGATCGCGGGCCTCGAGCTCGGACAGGAAATTGGACACGGCGCGTACTCGGTCGTGTACCGAGCTCGTCGGGGTAGCCAGCCATGCGCGGTCAAAATCGCAAGGCGGTCAAGTGCGCCACGATGGTTCCGGCGTGAAGCGGCCGCATTAGCGCGCGTCCAGCATCCCGGAGTTCCGAAGGTGCTAGACGTGGGCGAAGCTTCAGGCCGTCCGTACCTCGTCCTCGAACTGTTTGAAGGCAAAACCCTAGGAGACCGGCTTGGAGAAGGGCCACTCAACCTTGAAGAAACGATCGATCTTGCCATCGAACTTGCGGAGATAGCCGCATCGGTCCACGCGCGAGGTTTGGTCCACCGCGATATCAAACCGCGAAACATCGTTCTAGCAGACGACGGGTCAGTGCGTTTGGTGGACTTCGGACTGGTCACTCAGCTACACCCCATTTTGGGACTGGCGAGCGCCAGCGGCACACGACGTTACGCTGCTCCCGAACAGTTGTGGTTCCCCCATCTCGCCGACGCTCGATCGGATATCTACTCGCTTGGACGTGTCGTCGAAGCCTGCCTCGTCACCGACGTAAGTCAGAGACCACCTTTCGACGCGTTCCTGCGGCATGCCTGTGCAGCCGAACCCGCAGACCGATACGGAAGTATGAAAGACGTCCTGCGAGCCTTGCGTGCCATGCGGGCTGGCGCAAGTGTTCCGCAACCGCGACGGCGATTGAGCGCGGAGGACGATTCGACCCCTCTCGCAGGTCGTGAAAATGAGCTACAAAGTCTTTGTTCGGCCTACGAACAACTGCTCTTGGGCAATGGGGGTGTTCTGATCGTCGAGGGGCCCGCAGGAATCGGCAAGAGTCGATTGCTTCGCGAGTTCACTCGAATCTCGGAACGAAGTCCTGGGCCACTGGTTTTGCGCTCTCGAGCGCATGCTGGAGTTCCTCTTCAAGCGGTCCGCGATCTTGTGGATGCTTTTCTCGATCCGGAAGCAGACGACATCGAGGAGCGAAACCGACAGATCATTCGAGCTGTGCCTAATACGAATGCGAGCCTCCTCGCACGACTTTCGTGTCGCTTTGAGAAGGTCCGCGGCGCCGCGGGGCACGAACAAGGCCAGCGCGAGTGTGAGGCGTTTCTCGAAGCTGCGGCTGAGCTCTTTGCATCGCTTGCGCGAAGCCGTAACGGCCTTGTCGCCTGCGTCGACGACCTTCATCAACTCGATCCACTTAGCCGCGAAATCCTCGTGCGCGTCGCCCTGCGAACCGCTACGACCCCCATACTATTCGTAGGAACAGCGCGGCCCACCGGGTCGCTGACCCTTCAGCGTTTTGCTACGACATTGGCTCCGGGCCAGCTCAAGCGTATACCTTTACCACCACTCTCCGAGCATGCCGTCGGCAATGTCCTCGCCGGCTATCTAAATGAGGCAGCGCTTGCGCCCTCGCTCGTGGCGCGGATTGCCGCGATCGCAGAAGGCACCCCTCTGGCTGCACTCGAGATGACTGGCACGCTCATCGACAGCGGGGCATTGTGGCCTCAATGGGGCTCCTGGGGGTTCGACCCGGAGAGAGCCCGCGCAATTCCTTTGTCGCCAGGAGCCGTCGCATTGATCGAGCGTCGGATTGCGCAACTTCCGGATACCACGGTTGAGATACTCCAAGCCGTTGCGGTCGCGGATCTTCTGTTCGACGTCGGTCGAACAGCGTCGATGTTTGCGGTGCGCGAAGAAGATGTTCGCTTCGCCCTAGCGGAGTCGCGCAATGCGGGACTTGTAGACATCGTCGATGATCGCCCTCGATTCGTACACGAGGCGATTCGCGAATCAGTACTGGGTAACCTGACACAGGAAGCCGGAACGAGCCTTCATCAACGTATCGCCGAAACCTGGGACGACGGAACACAATCGGGTACTGCCGCTGTATTCGCGATCGCGCGGCACTACGGCCATGGCCAAAAGGAACGGAAACCCAGGCAAGCCTATCGTGCCGCTCACGAGGCGGCGATCCTTGCGGCCAACCAACTCGATCACGAAGATGCGGTGGAATTCTTTCAGATCGGTGCAGAGACAGCTCGATTAGGCGGGTGGTCGCTCGAACCCATTTACTTGCGAGCGTGGGCCGAAAGTCAGATTTCCGTCGGTGATCTGGACGGCAGTCTCGAATCGCTGCAAGCGGCGTTAGTGGAGTCACGCGGCATTGATCGGGTCGAGATATTGGCAAGACAAGCGTGGGTCCATGATCTTCGGGCTGATGCTTCGCTCGGATGGTCTACTTTGGAACGTGCTTTTGCCGAGTTGGGCGACGTGATGCCGACCGAAAGCCCGGTGGCATTGGCAGGCACGCTCTTCGACACCTTACAACAATGGATTCAACGCGGCGATGGGAGCGAAACCAACGAAGCGCGACGCCGACGGCAACGCTTGCTTTGTGATCTCCATCATCAAAATGCCCGACTTGGCCTCGTCTACGATCGTCCCTTGAGGGTTCTCGCAAGCACTCGTGCCCTCCTTTCGATCGGGAGGACGCTGGGCCCGTCGCCAACCATAGCGAAATCGCGAGCCATCTACGGCATGTTCATGGTTGTGCTGAAACGCCAACGGGCGGGCGTTCAAGCCATCGCTGAGGCACGCGATATGGCCCTTCAGTTGCAGCATTCTGGTTCGCTTGCAGACGTAAGCCAGGCTGAGTTCGTCGCAACGTCTTGGACAGGCGACTTTCCACGAGCGCTCGTTGTTGCGAAACGATGCCTCGATACCTACGGCCACTGGCTCAATGTGACTGACTTCTGTCTGGTCGCGGCAAGTGCAAGAATCATCGAGCTCTTTCGAGGCCGACCGGCCGAGGCGCTTGAGTGGTTGGACCGAGGCCTCAACCGTGTACGTCGGCACGGCCGGGTTCCTGCCGTATATCCGCAGGTTCTTGCCTGTGCTCGACGCGCAGAGTTGGTTTTACTTGGGCGGGAGGAAAATGACGAATTTGCGATCGAGATCGACCCAACGAGCCGTGGTCTATTCAAGCTGGCAAACTGGGGGCCACGCGCTGTAGTTGCGGCCGAAACGTCGGATGCCGAACTTGAGGTTCTCATCAGCGAGTTTCAACGAGAGCAGTACGCACCGGCCCGCGTCCACCCCGTGGTGCTCGAATACTATATTGTCGTCGCTCACGCTCGAGCCAATCAGTGCCTCGCATTGGCCCCCAGTCGGGTACGCGATAAGGAGAGCGCATTGGCTCGACTCGATGCCGCTCTCGTCGATCTGCGACGTGCAACGAAACACAATCTAGCGCGTGCCCACTTGCGATCCCTGGAAGGATTTCGCGCCATGTTGGCGGGCGACCATCCGCGCGCACGCCAACGTCTTGCCGTAGCCCAAGAATTGGCCGAGCAAGAGATCGCGCCATGGGTGCTCTACACAGTCGCTCGCATTGAGGCTCACTTGCTACGAAGTGAGGGCCGAGAAGCGTCAGCGATCGACCGAGCCAAGGTCGCAGCCTTGCTGGCAGAGGAACATGGTGCAGTCCATCGGCTTCGGCGCGTCCGTGAGGAATTCGGACTGCGACTTGTCACGCCACGTCAAGGCACCGACCCAAACCGTGACGAAGACTCATCATCGACGGGTCCGCACCAACTTCGCGTGCTTCTTTCCGCGGTCACTTCGGCTCACTTGAAGCGCAGCCTCGAAGAGCAGTCCGTCGATGCTCTCGACGAGCTCATTGCGGCGACCGGTGCCCGACGAGGCCTGTTGCGGTTCGATAGCCCGCAAGGCACGTCGATATCAATCGGCCGAACGAGCGACGGTGCGGCATGGACTGATCGAAACCCCACACGGGTCGCTTTGATCAATCGTATGGCTGAGGGCCCTTGGACGACACCGTCGCCCGCCCGGGTTCCCCTCATGCGTCCTCGAACGCTGGCAGTTCCACTCGGTCTCCATGAACGAATCGTGGGAGCGCTGCATCTCGAACGTGATTCTGACGACCCCCCGTTCTCGAGCGACGAAGCCGGAACATTCGCCACTTTGGCCCCACAAGTCCCGGTGACCCTCGAGCTTGCTCGTTCGATGAGCGAGCGAGAAAAGGTTGAATCGAAGCTCCGCCAGGCCCATCGTATGGAAGCCGTGGGGCAGCTATCGAGCGGCATTGCGTATGACTTCAACAACACCTTGACCGCAATCAACGCGGCCGTGGACGACATCGAGCGCAGCGAGCAACTCGATGAAGCGCGACGCAACTCGCTATCCATCATCCATGATTCGATTCGTCGCGCCTCGGATCTGACGCGTCAACTGCTTGCGTTCTCCCGGCGACAAATGCTGGAGATCTCCGTCGTCGATGTCAGCGACGTGCTCCGCGAGGTGGTGCCGCTCATCCAGCGTATGTTGGGTCGGCAGTTCGAAGTTCGACTCCACGGCGCCGGTAATGAACCGCGCCGGGCTCGAACCGACCGGTCCCCTCTAACTCAAGCGATCGTCAATCTCGCAATCAACGCACGCGATGCCATGGCGGGAGGTGGAACGATTGATATTCGCGTTTCCATCGTTCACCTCGGTGCCGAATGGCGGGAGCGGGGAGCTCAACGGGAGGGAGCGCACGTCGCTATCGAGATCGCAGATACCGGTGTGGGCATGCCTCCGGAGGTCCTTGAGCGGGTCTTCGAGCCATTCTTCACCACGAAAGCCCTCGGGTCAGGCAATGGACTTGGTCTTGCCTCGGTCTACGGATTTGTCAAGCAATGCGACGGGCACATCGAAGCTCGAAGTCAAGAAAGCCGGGGTTCGGTGTTCACGATGTTCTTGCCGAGTAGCGACCACGCAGTCGCGGTTCCACACCTCCCGATCGAGATTCCACCCGCGTCCCAAGTTCTTGAATCAAGCGCTCATTTCGGCTCTGGAGTGATCCTGCTCATCGAAAACGAGCGCCTGGTGCGAACGGCATTGACCTCGGCGCTCGAGCGCGAAGGCTATTGGGTGCTCACCGCTCGCGACGCATTCGAAGCCATCGATATCGTGCGAGCAGGTGGTCCCGTCGACCTCGTCATTGCGAACGCGGCGGCGGTATCAAGCCCGGGACCCGATCTTCCCCGTGAGCTTTTGGCCGCGGGTCTGCAGATTCCTCTGCTCTTCGTAACGGGCTCCTCCCCCGCCGAACGACGTTCGCTCGGGGAAGGAGTCGAGATCCTGCAAAAGCCGTTCGAGCACAGCGACCTCGTCGCCCGCGTCCGCTCGCTTCTCCGATAAGAGCCGATGGTGCTTGTCCTCGGGCATACTCCGGACCCGTGTCCGAGTTGGGCTCCGATGAAGAAGATACGCAAACCGCGAGCGGGCCTCAGCCGTACTTAGGCTCGGTTCTCGAGCCGGGTCCCGCGCAGTCGATCGGGCGTTTCACGATCCTGGGCAAGGTCGGCGAGGGGGGAATGGGACAAGTCTTTGCCGCATACGACCCTCAGCTTGATCGTCGCGTCGCGCTCAAGCTGCTTGCGGACAAGGCCCGTGGCATTGGGGCAGCTCGCCTCGTCCGCGAGGCCAAGGCTTTGGCCCGGCTCGCCCATCCTAACGTGGTCATGGTTCACGACGTGGGTGTGCACCATGATCGTGTGTTTGTTGCGATGGAATTCGTGGAAGGGCGGACGCTCAAGGATTGGGACGCGACGCATCGGAACGACGGAGACAAACGGTTGGTTTCCGCCCTCGATCTGCTGTTGCAAGCAGGGAGAGGATTGGCGGCCGCCCACGAGAGTCATCTGGTCCACTGCGACTTCAAGCCGAGCAACGTGCTCGTGGGCAATGATGGCCGCGTGAGGGTCGTCGACTTCGGCCTTGCGCGTATCGGGGCACAAGCAACCCCATCCGATGTCGCTGAGGTCCAGTCTCTCACCAACCGCGATTCAACGATCACCGCTGAAGGAATGATCGCTGGAACCCCAGCCTACATGGCGCCTGAACAACTCGGTGGGGGCCCACTTGATGCCAGCGTTGACCAGTTCGCGTTCTGTGTCACTGCATGGGAGCTTTTGTCTGGCCAAAGGCCTTTCGAGGATAGGGACAGCACGAGCCGGCTGGTCGCGATCGAACGCGGCGAGTTGCGCATGCCTGCCACGGTTCGACTTCCGCCCACCATCGAAACGGCACTGCGACAAGGCCTCAACGCCGCTCCTCAAGCCCGCTACCCGTCGCTCGGTGCGTTGCTCGAAGTCCTCACGAAGGAACGCGACCGCATCGCCGGAGAGGGGATCACGCACTCGGCGGGGGGTCATCATCCCTCTCCCAACCACGTCTCACCCGCTCTGCACGTATTCCTCGGCCAACTCGCACAAGGTTCCCCGTCATCCTCGACTGCAACCGCAGTGATGGATCAGTTGCGACGCACGTTGGGGGAGCTTCCGTCCGATCCTGGGGCTCGCCTCAGCGAACAGCTGCGGACCTTGAGCCTCAGCGGACGAGACATCGAGCTCAGCACGCTCCGACGTTCTTGGGATGAAACCCTCAGCTCGGGCAGTCGGATCGTCTGGCTCAACGGCATCGCGGGCTCAGGGAAGACTCGGTTGGGTGAAGCGTTAGCGAGCGAACTCGTCGGCACGGTGGCGGTGTATCGGGCACGATGCGGACGCGACGATCCCCAACCCTACGCCACGCTCCGGCAGCTCTTCGACGCCGAACTCGACCGAATCGATGGAATGGTGGAGGCTGCGCGAGTGCCCGCTCTCAATGCTTTCGAGTCGGCAATTGGCGACCTCATGCCCGTGATTGCGGCCGTTGCACCGCGCTTGGCTTCGACGTTCGGCGTCCGAATCGATGGTTCCTGCAGCGTGGACCCGAGCCATACCTTCATCGAAGGGCTTGCGCGCGTTTTGAGTCGTTTACTTCGTTCGACCTCTCCCGCGATGGTCTTCATCGATGACGTCCAGTGGCTGGAACCTGGTAGCCAAAATGTACTCAATCGAACGTTGAGCCAGACGTCCGCCGATCCATTGCTATTCGTATTCGCTGCTCGAACCGACGACGCCGTGACAGAAGTCCATGAACGAATGCTGCGCGGTCTATCCTCGGACAGGTGCTTATCTTTGAAGCTCGGTCCGCTCGACCGAACCGGACTTGGCCATCTCGTGGCCGATTACTTGCTAACATCGGCTGACCATCAGACGTTGCTAGCCTCGGTTGCGAATCTCAGCGACGGCACCCCGATGAGCGTCTTCGAAGTGTTGCGGGCCATGCTTGGAGCTGGAGTCCTTCAACCCCAACTCGGATCATGGTGGGTCGATGGAGAGGCAGCAGCTCGTCTCGTGCTGCCCAAGCGAGCGGTTGAACTGCTTCGTCGTCGTGTCCGCGAGCTGGCACGTCCTGTGTTGGAAGTCTTACGGGTCGCAGCAGTCTACGGCCCGTCGTTCGACCGCAACGTGCTCATTGCGGTTCGGGGGGTACCCGACGAAGTGGATGACGCGATCGAGCAGGGTCGTACGGCCTCGCTCATCGAAGACTCGGGTCCTGCATTCTCGTTCGTGCATGGCTTGGTTCGCGACGCCCTGCTCGACGATGTTTCACCGAATGAGCGGCGTGCGCTCCATCAAAGTATCGCCGAAACGCTCGACCACCCCATGTCATCCGACCCCGACGCGCTGTATGAACTGGCGTCTCACTACGCGGCTGGCGTGCTGGCAAAAACTCCCGAACGCGTCCTCGACGTCTGCACGAAAGCCGGTCGTGCGGCCCTCGAACGCTACGACAACATCCGAGCTCTTGCTTTCCTGAGATCCGCCGGAGACGCGGCTCAATACTTGGGCCACCCGTCCAATCCAGCCCGCGACCGTCTGGTGGGTGAGGCAAGTCTTCGGACGGGTGACATCGATCTGAGTCTCGCCAGCTATCGACGCATCCTGGCCTGTGCAACCGATCCGTTCGTCCGATCCGAAGCCTGGGCGCGCATTGCCTGGATTCACGAGACTCAGTTCGATTCAAGTCCGGCATGGGAAGCTCTTCGCCACGCGTTCGATGAATTGGGTGTCTCGATGCCTCGACCGACAGCCGCTGGCGCGATGTTGGGGTTTGCACGCTGGGCCGGTTGGACCTTGCGACGAGCTCGTCCAGCGCCCCTCGGGGAGCAACCGCGTTTGACAGCGGTTGCCTCACTCTATGTCCAAATGGGGCGGCTCGCCGGAAGTACGGGCCATATGGCTTGTCTTGTTCAAGCTTCAATCCTTGGTTGCTCAACCGTGGACATGCTACCCGAAGCCACCGGATTGAAATCGAGGGCGTACATGATGTTCGCATTCCTCCAACTCCTTATGAGACGGACAGCCGCAGCAGAGAAATTCCACGAACTTGCAATGGCAGCGGCCATACGGAACGGCGACCCGTCAGAAATAACCACAGCCCTCAAGCACTCGAGTGTATTGTGGGGATGGGCCGGAGACGCCGAACGTTCATCGGAACTCTCGCGAGAGTGTCTCGACGAACGCAGCCACTGGGTCGAGTTCACCGAATTTACATTCATCGCCATCGGGCAACACGTGCTCGAGGCGGTACGGGGCCGTGGCATCGAGGCTTGGAAATGGCTCGAACGCGGTTTGCATCGCGCTCTCTCGGACGACATCTCGCGGAACCGTCCGGGATTGCTCCCTATCGCGGCGCGGGGAAGTTTGCTTGCCCTGGGGCGCGACGACGAAGTCAAAACATTGCTTGCGAGTTTTCCCACCGAGGAGCCGACGCACTTGCCCAAGACGGAGCTCGCGTTCCGATTTCAATTTCGAGTTCGCATGCTCACGGAGATTGGTGACCTCGGACCAGCCTTCGAACAATTGCTCGACGAGTTTCGTCGAACCGGACCGAGCACCCCCAAATACGCTCACCGCCTGTTATTCGAGTTCTACTTTGTCGTCGCCCATGCACGCGTTCACCAACTTCTGAGGCAGAACGATACCTTGTCCAACGTTGCGTCTCGGTCCGCCGACCGTACGGTTGTCCGTCGGACCGATCCTACGAAACAACTCAAGGAAGCGCTCGACGACCTGCGTGCGATGCCGAGGGTATCTTTCGCCAATGGCCACCGTCTCGTGATCGAGGGGTACTATGCATGGTTCTCCAACAAACCAGCGAATGCCCTGAAGTGGTTCGAACAAGCCGAGACGAATGCTTTCCAGAATGACATGCCATGGGTTTTATACGCCGTGGCGCGAGGTCGGGCCCACATCCACCGTGCCGAAGGTCGTCACGAGTCGGCATTGACCGAAGCACGTAAGGCGATGAAATATGCTGGCGACCATGGCTATGTGCACCGCGTGCGCTGGATCCGAGAAGAGTTCGGTGACGACGTCATCTCTGCGTTTCGATGACCCACGTGGATGGTTGCATACCGTGACCACCTACCAAAGCGGTGTGTGCCTTCGCGCCCGACGTGGTGATGCACCAGCTCACCGACCTCGAAGCCATGACGCTCAGCGTCGATAGTGTGGTGATCCGCTACGGCCAGCTCTATGGCCCGAACACATTCTACGAAGCCGAGCGGCCCTCACGATGCGCGCTACGACGGTGACGCTCATCGACGACGACTGACGCGCTCTGCAACCATCGACGACGACGCGATGTGTGACTTCATGGACCGCCGATCGACGGAGCTCGCTCCGGTCCCCTGAGTTCGACGACCAAGTCGTCTCGACATCGCCGTAGCGAGAGCCACTCGGCGTCCGAGCTCACACCGCGGCTTCGTAGGACTCGTGCATCAACCGCACGTCGACTTCGTTGCGCCCGAGGATCGCCGCATACCGTTCCGCCCATTCGAGGGCATCATCCTTGGTCGGCAGCTCGAGGATCGAGAACCCTGCGATCAACTCCTTCGACTCGGCAAACGGCCCATCGACCCAGGTCTGCTTCCCTGGTCTGCCCAAGGGCAACCGCGACCCCTTGGCACTCGGCAAGAGGCCCTCGGTCACGATCAGTACGCCTTCGTCGGCACACTGCGATGGAGGCCGGCGCCGTTTTGGAAGATGCCTTGCTCGCGCGAGTCGCGAATGAGTGCGCCCATGTTTTCAAGGATGGCTGGGTCGGCGGGGCCGCCAGCTTCCATGTAGTCATCGACTTTGTGCATGACGATCGATCGCATCTCGTGTCTCCGTGGCGAGGTTGCTAGTTGGTGTCGTGGGTACGGGTCCCCCGCAGGAGGCGGCCCGTTCGAGCAGGAGCCGTCGTTCGGTGAGGTTGCGGGTCAGGCTCGCGGCCCGTTCGAATTCGCGGCGGGCTTCGTCGAAGCGGCCGAGTTTGAAGAGCAGGTCGCCGCGAACGCTCGGTAGATGTTGGTAATCGCGGAGGGCGGGGTCGGCCGCGATCTCGTCGACCAGGACGAGACCGGCGGACGGTCCGAGGGCCATCGCGACGGCGACGGCTCGATTGAGAGCGACGATGGGCGATTGGGTGAGCTCGGCCAAGGCATCGTAGAGCGCGACGATGCGAAGCCAGTCGGTTTCATCGGCCGTGCGAGCCCGGGCATGACATGCGGCGATGGCCGCTTGGAGCACGTAGGGGCCGCGCGGGGCCGTCAGGCGATCGGCACGATCGAGCGCGGCGAGGCCTCGCCGAATGAGCATGTGGTCCCAACGAGCTCGGTTCTGTTCGAGCAAGGTGATCGGCTGACCCGATGGACTCGTGCGAGCGCCGAACCGCGACGCTTGGATCTCCATGAGCGCGATGAGGCCGTGGACCTCGGGCTCGTGGGGGGCCAGGGCCGCCAGCATTCGACCCAAACGCATGGCTTCGTCGCAAAGGGCCGGTCGCATCCAGTCGTCGCCCGACGTGGCGGTATACCCTTCGTTGAACACGAGATAGATCACCTCGATGACGGACTCGAGCCGGTGGCTCAACTCGTCGCCCCGCGGCACATCGAAGGGCACGCGGGCTTCGGTCAGCGTTCGCTTGGCCCGAACGAGGCGCTGCGCGACCGTGGGTTCTGGTTGCAAAAATGCGCGGGCAATCTCAGCCGTGGTCAAGCCACCGATGAGGCGCAAGGTGAGCGCCACCCGAGACTCACGGGCGAGGACCGGGTGACATGCGGTGAGCATGAGTCGCAGCACGTCGTCACCCACGTGATCGTCGAGGGTCGCATCGAGGTCGGGGTCGAACAGCTCTTGCGCTCCTGTGCTGCGTTCGACCTCGTCTCGTTTCCGATCGAGCATCGTTCGTCGCCGCAGCAGGTCGACCGCGCGATGCTTGGCGGTGGCCATGAGCCACGCACCCGGATTCCCGGGAACGCCGGTAGTGGGCCACGCTTGCAGGGCTCGGAGCAACGCGTCCTGAGCGAGGTCTTCGGCGAGGTCCACGTCCCGGACGAAGCGCACGAGTCCGCCGATCAAGCGGGCGGACTCGATGCGCCAGATGGCCGAGATCGCGTCACGGGTGGGTGACTCGCTCATTTGCGAGCAGCGATCTTCGCCTGCAGGGCTTCCTCTTGGGCGCGAAGCTCGGGGGTGAACTCCTGGCCAAAGTCTTCGGCTTCGAACACGGGCCGGAGCTCGATCTCCGCGCCCCCGTCGAACGGCGCACGCTTGATCCATTCCAGGGCTTCGTCCATCGAACGGACCTGCCAGAGCCAATAGCCCGCGATCAGCTCCTTCGTTTCGGCGAAGGGACCGTCGAGCACGGTCCTGTCTTTGCCCGTGAAGCGAACGCGCTTCGCTTTCGAGCTCGGGTGCAGACCTTCGCCGGCCAACATCAAGCCCGCTTTGACCAACTCCTCATTGTAGGCACCCATTCGGGTGAGCTCGTCGGTGCTCGGCATTTGTCCCGCCTCGGATTCCTGGCTTGCCTTCACGATGACCATGATGCGCATGACACTTTTCTCCTTCTCGTCTTTCGGGTGGCTGAGACCGCCCCACCGGGGCGCTCTTCGTCAAGGCGACGAACGAGCGGTCGAGCGATCGACACGGGCCCTCGTTTTTTTTCTTCGTGAGAGTGACCTGGCGGATCCCCTCGGTTGTAGAGCGACAACGCGCAAAGATCGCTTCGAGAACCAATGGGTAGTGGCGCCCGCGCCTCCAGCCCGCCTCGCGAGCAGCCCGAAAGCTTGGGCGAAATTTCAGCGATGGAGGGTGGTCACGAGTCCATGGGAGGCGGCGACCTCCATCGTTTTTTCTGCGCAGAAGTCCCGCAGCCAACGGTGAGCGGGATCGTCATGAAAGCGCTCGTGCCAGGTCATGACGACCGGGACCGAAGGGAGGGCGAACGGGAGGGCGAGCACACGCAGGGGGAGCCAGTGTGCAGCGGCTTGGAGCACACCTCGAGGTCCAACGATCAGAAGATCGGTGCGCGCTGCCACGAGCGGACCCCCGACCAAATGAGGGGTCGTGACGACCCGGCGACGTTGCAGCCCTTGCTGTGTCAGGACTTCATCGATCGGATCCGGTCCCTCATTGTAGGCGTGCACACAGACCACGTGACCCACCCGCGTAAACGTCTCGAGATCGATCGCATCTCCAGGTCCCACCTCCGGGTGATCGCGCCGAACACCGCAAACCAGCTGCTCCTCGAACAACGCCCGACGTCGGAGGCCGGCTCCTTCAAACGCTGATCCAATGCACCAGTCCGCTTGGCCGCGCTCGAGTTGATCGGCCGGATCGAGGGGGCTCAGCAGCACGGTGTCGACTCCGGGAGCGGCTTGGGCGAAGGCTTCGACGACGTAGGGTGCGACCACGAGTTCCGCGTAGTCGGACGACAGCACCCGCACGGCTCGACGCACCGTTCGTGGATCGAATTCGCTCGGTTTCTCGAGCACCGCCTGCAACGATCGAACGGCACGTTCGAGGGTCGGCGCAAGAGCATCGGCCCGCGGCGTCGTGAGCATGCCGCTACGCGCGGGCACCAGCAGCTCATCGTCGAAGATCTCCCGCAGCCGTCGGAGCTTGTGACTCACGGCGGACTGACTGAGTCCCAAACGCACCGCGGCACGCGTGACATTGCGCTCCGTCAGCAGTGCGTCGAGGGTCACGAGGAGATTCGCGTCGATCGCCGAGATATGCACGCCGTTCATGGACATCCCGACGAACATGCCATGGATTCACGGCGCGGCCGCACCGCTCGGAACAGTTGACGGTCCGAAGCCCTCTTTGGGGGCGTCGGACGACGTTTCCACTCCGTTGGCCCGCCCTTCGAAGACTTCCGGCGAGTCGGCTTCGATGCAGAACCTTCAGCTCATCTCGACGGCGACGTGACGAGCGAGCCAATCGATGATGTCGGCCATGACCTTGTCCTTGTCCAGGTCATTGAGCAGATCGTGATAGTGCCCGTCATAGAGTTTGAGGGTCTTGTCCGACGAACCCGCCATTTCATGAAAGCGCTCGCTGCCGTGAGGTTTCGTAGCCCGGTCGGCGGTCCCATGCAGAATCAACACGGGTAAGGTGATGTTCGGGAACGCCAGCTTGAGCCGTTGGTCGGCACGAACCAACTCCGCCACTGTCCGCATCGCGCCGGGAGCATGAACGATCAGTGGATCGTTCTTGATACGCTCGACGAAAGCCGGATCGCGTGAAAAATGCTCGTCCTCGATGCGGAGGACATGTGCATGCGGTGTGATGTAGCTGAGCCCTTTGAGCACCGCGAGCACGAAGTCGGGAGCGTAGATCTCGTGGGCGAAACTCTCGCAGACCAGCCCCGCGAGCTCGGTTTGGTGCTCGAGGGCATAGAGGCACGCAATCACGCCACCCACGCTATGCCCGAGGACGAATATCGGCAGCCCGGGATCCCGTTTTCGTGCGATCTTCACCAGCTGGTCCACGTCGGCGAGGTAGTCCGCAAACTCGTCGACGTAAAAGCGTTCGCCCTCCGACTTCCCGTGACCGCGAAGGTCGAGGGCATGGACCGCAAAGGCTCGATCGACGAGTTGTCCGGCGGGCCATTCGTAGAGTCCGCTGTGTGATTTGAAACCATGTACGATGACGACGATGCCTCGCGGGTCGCCTTGGGGGCGCCAGGATCGGGTGAAGATCGTGGTCCCGCGATGGCCTTCGAACATTTCTTCGAGCATTCGAAATTCCTTGGGTGGTGTCCTTGTTCCCTCGACCATCAATCCGGTTTGCGCGATGTGATGACCACCTTGCCGACCGTGAGTCCTTGCCGACACCGGCTCATGGCGTCGATGGCCCCCTCGAGCGGGACGCGTTCGGACACGTTGGGAACGAGCGCGCCTTGGCTCGCCCAGTCCGCGAGGACGTCGAGGTGGCGAGCGTTGGGTTCGACCGTGACCTGAGCAAACGGGATCGTTTTCGCGGCGAGTTGGCGGGCGACCAGCGATACGACGCGCCCCTCGGTATGGAGCGCGCCGACGCTGCCGTTCAAGCTGTCGCCTCCAACACAGTCGAGCACGAATGTGGGCATATGACGGCGTGCCTGCTCTACCCAATCGGAAGCCAGGTAATCGATCACCTCTCGAACTCCCAGCGTTGCGAGCCGCTCGCGGTCCATCGGTCGCGCGGTGCCCACGACCCGTGCGCCCAGATTCCGTGCGATCTGCGAAGCGAATGTGCCGACGCCTCCCGCCGCACCGAGGATGAGCACGGTTTCCCCTCGGACCAGTTTGCCCACGGTGACCAATGCCTGGTACGCCGCAAGTCCAGCAAGGGGGATGGCACCACAGTCCGTGAGGCTCACGTCGCGTGGTGCCTTGGCCAAATAACATTCGGGTACGGCAACGGCTTCGGCAAACGTACCTCGCTCGAGGACCGGTCGCCGGATGTAGCCGTAAACCGAGTCACCGACGTCGAACCGTCGCGCTGCGTATCCCACGGCTCGTACGGTGCCGGCCAGATCCCAACCGACGACGTATGGAAACCGAGCGGGGAGGAACGATGCCATTCCACCATCGAGCACTTTCCAATCGACCGGATTGATCGAAGCGCCGCACATGTCGACGAGCACCTCGCCCTCGCCGGGTCGAGGTTCCTCCAACTCGCGCAGTTCCAAACCTTCGATGCCCGAATATGCAGTTGCAACGATAGCTTTCATGGGTTCCTTCCCGGGGTCGCCATGTACGATAGGTCATACCGTCGCGCCGGCTATCGACGCACCTGAACTACATTTGTTCCAAACACTCAAAACACGCAGAGGCGGGCCGAGAGTGCGCGGCACCACGGGGTGGGGCTCCGGGGGTGGGGGTGCTGCGCTCGCGTCCTTCCTCACCGCACTCGGCGGTTCAATGACTGCATTTGCTGCGACGACGACCGTGCCGGAGTTCGACCCCAATGCCGCCGTGACCCTCGACATGGAGGGGGCAGTGAGCGGCCGGACGAATATTTGGTCCTGCAAGCGTTCGAACAGCAGTTCAGCGCGTTCCGGCGAGCGCGCCCGAGCGCTCTATCGCCGCTGCGGTGGCATCGGTGACGATGCCCTCGATCACGTTCCGATGCGGCTCTTGTCATCAGAGGAGGCCCTCGGTGAGGCAGAAAGCCTTGCCGAGCGTGAGGAGGCTCTGGCCTCGACGCCGGTGAACGGTGCCGAGAAGTTCCTCTGTTTTCGACCCTGGCGAACCCCCACTCGCAGGCGAGCGCGGGTTTTTTCGCCCCTCCGAACGCATCCAACCCCACGCGCAATGGTTTGACAATGGGCTGTTCAAACCCGGCTCATGATGCGGCGGGGTCGGGCGGCGTCTTGTACCGCCCCTTCCTTCTATGTTTCATGCGTGACCAGCCGAAAGCTGAGCTGCCGGGTCGGCGGTCCACGAGATTGAGCCTTGCGCTCGTCATTGGACTTGCCAAGTAAACCGTGTCGTGTAACCCGGCAACGATAGCCTCGGATGTCGTCGCAATCCCCCGAATGCGCATTGGCGTGTGCAAGCGCAGGTGAAGCCTGGCGCGCAAAGAGCATCAAGAACCGCGTGGAGTTCTTCCGGGGGGCCATCGGCCACTACCTCGCGCATCTCGGAACGCGCGACGCGGCCGCGCTCTTCACGAACGCGGGCACCATGGACGCGTGATCCGAGAGGGTTGGCTCAGCGGCGTCGAGGCGGCTCGTGTCCGACCATGACCTGCAGCTGTGGAAACCGATCGTAGAGCTCGCGAAGACCTGCGAGCGAGCGGATCGCCGCCTCCTGATCATCGACGCCGGGGTTGGGCTGTATGCGGTGCTCGAACTGCGCATGGTATGCGCAGGCGTCACCGGTGATCAGGACCGGGCCGGACTGGGCATTGACCAAGTACGACACGTGATTCGGTGAATGCCCGGGCGTAGAGATCGCCCAGATCGAGCCGTCGCCGAGCAGATCGAGCACGCGCTCGAAGGGCGGCAGCGCGTGAGCTTCGTCGAAGTCCAACGCGTAGAGGGGCCTGCCGTCGAGGTGGTCGCCAATCATCGCTTTTTGCATGAACGTGTCTTCGCCTCGCCCGAACACCGCGGGCACGAGAGCGGGGAGGTCGACGAGCCCCGAGGTGTGGTCGCCGTGCAGGTGGGTGAGGAACACGGCTCGCGGCGAGATGCCGCGCGAGCTGAGCTGCGACGCGACGTCGGCCCCGTTCGTGCTGCGGCTTTCGGCACCGATCAGCGCGAGGATCAGTCGCAACAGGCCCGTGTAGTTTCCGCCCTCGCGGGCGAACGCGCGGGCGAGGCCGGCGTCGATCAGGTAGTCGCCCTCGGTCGGGTGATGCACCCAGTAGGCCGACACCGTGCTCGGCGCATGATGGTCACCCAGCTCCTTGATGTTGGAATCGCTCTCGTCCAGGACCACGCGACGATCCCCATCGACGGTGCCGGTGAGCAGGACCTCGACGGTGACCGGTCGCGGTCGCGCGAGGATCTCCTCCCAGGTGATCGGCCGCTGCACAGGTAGCCGGTAGGCGGCGACATCGAGCGAGCGAAAGCCACCGCGCACAAGTATGAGCACCACGCCGAGCACTAGCGTCGCGCCGAGTGCCGCGTATCTCAGGAGTCGGCGGCGTCGTTCGGTACCTCGCGCAGTTGCGCCTTTGCTGGATGCCATGGTCGAGGGCTACGCCAAGCAGACACATTACTCAAATGCATGATTGGTATAGTTAGGCATGATCATGAATCATTCTCGACCGAACCGCGCGAGCTCCGAGCCCCGGCTCGAGCAAATGAACCTCAACTTGCTGCTCGCGCTGCACTGGCTGTTGGTCGAGCGAAGCGTCACGCGTGCGGCGGTCCGCCTTGGCGTGACGCAATCGGCGATGAGCCGGAGCCTCGGGCAACTCCGCGAGTGGTTTGATGATCAGTTGCTCGTCCCTGCGGATCGCAAGATGCTGCTCACGGCTCGCGCCGCGGGGTTGCGCGAGCCGCTCACGGCCAGCCTCGACGGGCTCCGCGGGCTCCTTCGCCCGCCGCAGCCGTTCGACCCGTCCACTGCGACTGGGACC
>Ga0315912_10000758_pt1 | contig 49232 bp, 44 predicted proteins | sample VfabasoilMG_FD_204469 | JGI IMG/M metagenome (GOLD analysis project Ga0315912, IMG submission 204469) | Garden soil microbial communities collected in Santa Monica, California, United States - V. faba soil | ecosystem: Environmental > Terrestrial > Soil > Garden | place: USA: California... | reverse complement strand
CCGCGCGGCGCCCGCGCCGCTGATCTCGATGGCCGTGATCGCATCGACCTGGTCGGCGAGCCCGGGGACGAGTAGCTCGCCGGCGGAGTCACCGGCGATCGAAGCCGTGTCGCCGCCGTGCTGGGACAGCATCGCGACGCCGACGAGCAGCAGGGCGACGACGGCGAGTACGACGAAGGCCTTGCGGTTCATTGCGGGTGTGCCTTGCGCTGGCGTCGCAGCAGGTAAAGCGTCAGCGCCAGCGCGGCGAGCAGCACAGGGATCACGACGATATTCATGATCTTGAGCCAGCGGCCGAGGCTCTCGATGTCGCTGTCGAGCTCGCGCTGCACGGTCCGGAGCTCCTGGCGAATCCGGAGCTGCTCATCGCGGAAGCGCTGGATTTCCTGTTGCTGCTCGGGCGTCATCAACAACGAGCCTGCATCCTCGCGCTCGGCCTGGAGCTCGCCGAGCGTCTGCTCGGTTGCGGCGAGTTCGGCCTGCAGTCGCTGCTCGGTCTCGCGGAAGCGCGCGTCGGCCTCACGCTGCAGATTCTCGACGCGGTCGAAGGGGCGAATGTAGGTCTGACGGCTCTTGATGCCGAGCAAGTCTTCGCTGCCGGCGAGATAGGCAATGGCGTTTGCGACGAAATCGCCGTTGTTGGCGAATGCCGTCGCGACCTCGCCGCCGAAGATGCTGCGCTGGCGCTGCACCCAGAGCCGGTCGCTGAGAATGTCCACGTCGGCGACAACGACGATGCTCGAATTCTCGGCGGATGTGACGTGGCCGTCTGGCGGGGCCAGCAGACTATTCGCCTGGCTCGGCGGACCGTCGGGGAAGGCCGTGGTCAGCGGCCCCTCGATCCGGGCCGCCAGCACATGCTTCATGCCGTCGGGCACGAAGCCGTCGAGCAGGGTCCGCGGGTCGGAGAGGAACTGGAACTGCAACCCGGGCAGCAGCGCGGACTCGGTGCTCGACTCGAGCAGCGGCGTCAGCGTGATGGCGGCGCCCTCGGCCAGCCGGAGAGCTCCGGGCGTGCCGAGATTCACAGACGCGAGATCAGCCGAAATGATCTCGTCGTCGGCCATCGCCTCGTCATCGAGTCCGAGGAGGCCAATGTGGCGCAGCGGCCGTCCGGAACTGCTGCTGACGCTGAGCGCATAGCGGTCGTCGCCGACGACCTGGCCCGGGTCGAAATCGAGGCCCCAGGCTTCGAACAGCCGCTCGAGATTCGACGCGGTGCCCGCGCCGAGACCCGTGGGGTCGGGCGCAATGGTTGCAATCTCCGCGAGCGGATCGACGAAGATCAGCGCGCGGCCGCCCTTGAGCAGGAACTGGTCGATCGCGTAGAGCGCGTTGTCGCTCAAGCCGGTCGGATGAACGATCCAGAGCAGCTTCACGTCCGAGTCGATCGTGGCGAGATCCGTCGGCAGGTTCCTGATCTCGAACAGCTGCCGCATCTGCTGACCAACGACCCAGGGCTGCTGCATCTGCTGCGTCTGCGGGTCGAAGCCGCCCGTCATCGGCACGCCGCTCAGGAGGCCGACGACGCTCTTCTCCGGTGTCGACAGGCTGTAGATGAGGCGCGCCAGGTCGTATTCGAGCGCCGCCTCCTTCTCGGGGTCGAAGACCTCGATGATGGCCTCGTCGCCGATGGCGTTCGTCGCCGCGAGGCCGAAGTAGATGCTGTCGCCGCCGAGCGCGGTCAGGCCGAGGTCCGTCAGCCCGAACTGCGCCGCGCGATCCTCATCCTCGGAGAACGGCAGCGGATCGATGATCTGGAGCCTCAGGTTGTCGCCGGCGGCATCCGCGAACTCGACGAGCATTTCCTCGACGCGTGTCGAATAACTGCGCAGCACCTGGACGTCCTCGGTGCTCTGGTTCGAGAAGAAATAGTAGAGATTGATCGGCTCGGAGAGATTGCGGAGCAGCGATTTCGTGCCATCCGCGAGCGTATAGAGACGATTCTCGGTGAGGTCGAGCTTGACGCCGCGCAGCAGCGAATTGCCGGCGATCACGGCGGCGATGAAGCCGACGAAGATCACGGCCAGGGAGCCGTAGGCGAACTGCTTGCGTTGCATGCTGCTCATCGTCTTCTCAGTCCGACTGCTTGATGCCGAGGATCAGCGTCGTCGCATAAAGCGAGGCTGCGATCAGGACGGCAAAGTAGAAGATGTCGCGCAGGTCGACGACGCCCTTGCTGATGCTTTCGAAGTGCGTCAGGAAGCTCAGGCTCGCGATGCCGTCGACGAGAGTCTGCGGCGCCCAGCCGGAGAACGCGTCGATGACGGGCGCGTAGCCCGCGACGAGCAGCACGAAGCAGATCAGGACGCCGACGACGAAAGCGATGACCTGGTTCTTCGTCATCGCCGAGACGAAATTGCCGACCGCCAGGAATCCTCCGGCAGTGAGGATGCTGCCGATGTAGGAAGCCGCGATGACGCCGTTGTCCGGATCGCCGAGGAAATTGACGGTGATCCAGATCGGAAACGTGAGCAGGATTGCGAGCGCCGTGAACGCCCAGGCCGCCAGGAACTTGCCCGCGACGGCATGCCAGGGCTCGATCGGCAGCGTCATCAGGAGCTCGATGCTGCCGGAGCGACGCTCCTCGGCCCAGAGCCGCATCGAGAGCGCCGGCACGAGGAACAGGAACAGCCAGGGGTGGAAGGTGAAGAACGGCAGCAGGTCGGCCTGTCCTCTTTCATAGAGTCCGCCGAAGCCGAAGCCGAACCAGTTCGCGACCACCAGGAAGATGACGATGAAGACGTAGGCGACGGGCGTCAGGAAGTAGGACTTGAGCTCGCGGCGAAAGATGGCCAGCACCGGATTCATGCGCTCGCCCCTCCCGTCACGGTGCGGAACACCTCGTCGAGCCGGCCCGACTCGAGGTGCAGCTCCGCGAGATCCCATTTCTGGCTGGCAGCGAGCTGGCTGATCGCGCCGAGCGGCAGGCGGTTCTTCGCCGGGAAGGCCGTCAGGCGCCCCGTTGCCGCATCGACCTCGGTGCCGGAGACCTCGGCGAGCGCCTTGATCGCGGAATTCACGACCTGGGTCTTGCCGGGATCCTTGAGCTTCAGGCTCACCGCATTGTGGAAGCGCGATTTCGTCTCGAGCCCGGCCGGCGTGTCGTCGGCGAGAATCTTGCCGCGGGCGATGATCAGCGCGCGGTTACAGACCGCGTCCACTTCCTCGAGGATGTGCGTCGAGATCACGATGATCTTGTTGGCCGCCATCTTGCCGATCAGCGTCCGGACGTCGAACTTCTGATTGGGATCGAGGCCGTCGGTCGGCTCGTCGAGAATCAGCACTTCGGGGTCGTGCAGGATCGCCTGGGCCAGGCCGACGCGGCGCTTGTAACCCTTCGAGAGCGTGTCGATGCTCTGCTCGAGCACCGAATCGAGATGCAAAAGGCCAATGACCTCGTCGAGCCGCTGCTTGCGGCGGGCGCCCGTGAGCCCGCGTACGTCGGCGATGAAATCCAGGAACGACAGCGGCGTCATCTCGGGATAGACCGGCGCGCCTTCGGGCAGGTAGCCGATCCGCGCCTTGGCCTCGATCGCCTGCGACTCGACGTCGAAGCCGGAGACGCTGACGCGGCCGGCTGTCGGCGTCACGAAGCCCGCGATGATTCGCATCGTCGTCGACTTGCCGGCGCCATTCGGCCCGAGGAAGCCGAGCACTTCGCCCGGTCTGACACTGAAGCTCAGATCGTCTACGGCTCGGAGCCTACCGTACTGCTTGGTTAGGCCTTTACAGTCGATCATTCGGGTATGCGCAAGGAATGGCGGGCCATTCTGCATAGCGGTTTTTGGAGTTTCAAGCCGCGGAGAATTACCGGCCTGTAAGATACGGGCTGGTTGCATCGACCAAGGCGCTCTGTTGGATCCCCGGCTCGAACACATTCTCTATCCGGCGAGCGAGCCCTTCGATCGCGGCTGGCTAGCCGTCGGCTCGGGGCACGAGATCTATTACGAGCAGCTCGGCCGGCGCGACGGCCCGGCCGTCGTTTTCCTGCATGGCGGTCCCGGCGGTGGCGGCGACGTCAACGCGCGGCGCCTTTTCGACGCGAGTCGCTGGCGCATCGTGCTTTTCGACCAGCGCGGGGCCGGGCGCAGCCGGCCTTTCGCCTCTCTCGTCGACAACACGACCTGGCACCTCGTCGAGGACATCGAGCGGCTGCGGCGTCACCTCGGCATCGGGCGCTGGCTCGTCTTCGGGGGCTCCTGGGGCAGCACGCTGGCCTTGAGCTATGCCGAAACCCACCCGGAGCCGGTCAGTGCGCTGGTGCTGCGCGGCATCTTTCTCGTGCGCAAGAAAGAAGTCGACTGGTTCTATCAGCAAGGCGCGAGCGAGATGTTCCCGGACCGCTGGCGCGAGTTCATCGCCCCGATTCCAGAGGCGGAGCGCGGCGATCTGCTCGCGGCCTATCACCGGGGGCTCAACTCCGGCGACCCCGGACGCGAGCGCGAGCTCGCGCGCAGCTGGTCGGTCTGGGAGGGGGCGACGAGCTCGCTGCTCGCCAATCCGGAACGCGAGAAGACTTTCGGCGCCGACAGTTTCGCTCCGGCCCTCGCGCGCATCGAGACTCATTACTTCGTCAATCGCGGCTTCTTCCGGGCGGAAACTCAGCTGCTCGACGACGTCGGCCGCATCCGTCATATTCCCGCCGTGATCATCCACGGCCGCTATGACGTCGTCTGCCCGCTCGTCAGCGCCTTCGATCTCGCGGCGCGTTGGCCGGAGGCGGAGCTCCGCGTCGTACCGGATGCTGGTCACGCGGCCTTCGAACCTGGCATCGCTGCCGAGCTCGTCGCGGCGACGGCGCGGCTGATGCAGGATGCGAGCTGAATGAAGCGCCTGCTGCTCACGAATGGCATCGTCGTCAATGAAGGACGAATTGCCGCGAACGACATCCTGATCAGTGACGGGAGGATCGAGCGTATCGGCCCGGGGAAGGCGCCGGCGGGCGCCGAGGTCGTCGATCTCGCCGGGCGGCATGTCCTGCCGGGAATCATCGACGATCAGGTGCATTTCCGCGAGCCGGGCCTGACCCACAAGGCCGACATTGCGAGCGAGTCGCGGGCTGCGATCGCCGGCGGCGTCACGAGCTATCTCGACATGCCGAACAATTCGCCACCCTGCGTCGATCGCGAGGGGCTCAAGCGGAAAAAGGCCCTCGCCGCGGGCCGGAGCTTCGCGAATTTCGGCTTCTATCTCGGCGCCACGAACACGAATCTCGAGGAGCTCGAGGCTGCGACGACGGCGGACGCCTGCGGAATCAAGGTGTTCATGGGCTCCTCGACGGGCAACATGCTCGTCGACGATGCGCGGACGCTCGAAGGAATCTTCGCCGGCGTCAACCTTCCCATCGTGACCCATTGCGAGTCCTCGCCGCTGATTCGCGAGGCCGAGGCCAAGGCGCGCGAGCGCTACGGCGACGATGTTCCAATCGCGCTGCATCCCGAGATCCGCTCGGCCGAAGCCTGCTACCGCTCCTCGTCGCTGGCGGTCGACCTTGCCCGCCGCCACGGCTCGCGGCTGCACGTCCTGCACCTGACGACGGCGCGCGAGCTCGAGCTCTTTTCAGCCGGCCCCATTGGCGGCAAGCGCATCAGCGTCGAGGTCTGCGTCCACCACCTCTGGTACGACGAGTCGGATTACGCGCGGCTCGGCGCGAAGATCAAATGCAATCCGGCCATCAAGTCGACGGCGGATCGCGCTGCCCTGCGGCGCGCCGTTGCAGCCGACGTCATCGACGTGCTCGCCACGGATCACGCGCCGCATACGCTCGAGGAAAAGGGGCGTCCCTATTTCGAGGCGCCGTCGGGCCTGCCGCTGGTCCAGCACTTCCTGCCAATGCTGCTCGAGCTCGCTCGCGCGGGGCATTTGAGCCTCGAGCAGATCGTGGAGAAGGCCGCACACAATCCCGCGCGGATGTTCGGGATCGACGGACGTGGCTTCATCCGCGAGGGATATGCTGCAGATCTCGTCGTCGTCGATCTCGACGCGGAGCAGCGCGTGACGCGCGACAGCCTGCTCTACAAATGCGGCTGGTCGCCGCTCGAGGGCGAAATTCTGCACTCGCGGGTCTTGCTGACGATACTTGGCGGTGAGATCGTATTTCGGGACGGCAAGGTGAGCGCCGAGCCGCGTGGCCAGGCATTGCAATTCGCAGAGGCAGGACGATGAGACAGTTATGGATTCTGGCACTGGCCCTGCTTGCCTGCGCCTGCGGTGGGGACGACGGCGCGGCGGTCACCGACTCTGCGCAACCTGCGACCAGCGCGGCGCCGGCTCCGTCCGCCACGCGCAGCTCGCCGAGCATTGCCGACATTGCGCCGTCGATCGAGGTCACCGGCTACGAGATTGCCTACGGCGACGCGGCGGTGCGCATTCATAACGGATACTTCGTGCTCCCTACCGACGTCGGCGAGGAATTGCCCGGGATCCTGGTGATCCACGATCAGTGGGGCCTCAACGACTACGTTCGCGCGATGGCGCGGCGCCTGTCTGGCGAGGGCTATGCCGTGCTCGCAGTCGATCTCTTTGAAGGGCAGACGACGGATTCGGCCGGACAGGCCGACGTGCTTGTCGGGCAATTTCTGGGCGACCGGGAAGCCGTGCTCACCAATATCGGCCAGGCCCGCGCCTGGCTCGAGGAGAACGGCCTGCCGCCGCGCATTGCCACCCTGGGTTTCGGCTATGGCGGCGAGTGGGCGCTCGAAGCGGGGCTCGATGCCGGCGATGCCATCGACGCGATCGTCATGTTCTACGGGCGCGTGATCGGCAACACGGACGAGCTCGATACGCTGAGCGCGCCGCTGCTCGGCATATTCGCGCAGCAGGACAACACGATCCCGCTGCGTGATGTCACGCAGTTCCGGAGTCAGCTGCGCGATCTCGGCAAGAGCGGTTCCGTCGTCCTGATTCACCCGAATGTCGCGCACGACTTCGCGAATCCCGACAGCGGCGCGTACGACCACGATGCGGCCGTCGAAAACTGGAATAGCGCCGTCGACTTTCTCGGTACGACCCTGCGTTCAGGGGAATGAAAAAGAATGGGGACCAGGCTCAAACTTCCATGTCTTCCAGAGCGGAATCCATTGTCCGTTTGTTGGCTGCCGGACAACCTGGTCCCCACCAAAGTGCCTTCCGGCAAGGCTAGCGTCCGTCGTTGGGGGGATTAACGGCGGACGCGGGGGTCTAACGCTTAGCCGCGCGTTGGAACCTCGGCAATTGCGAGCTCGACTCGGGCAGCATTGAGGGCTTCGATCTCGCGGACCAGCTGCTCGGAGAGTCGCTTGTTCAGGTCCTCGATAATGGCCCTGATCTCGATCTCTACCGACCGCCTGAGAGACGCGACGGTCTCATTCGCGGCCACGGTGCTGGCAGGCTCCCGCTCGACGTTTCGCTCTTCACTCCATGCGCCCTGCGCCATGAGGGCAAGAGCAGTAGCGAGGAGCGCTCGGGCCTTTCCTGCGGTGACTGACTTGATCTTCATGACTCAATCCTTTCCTTACGGTTCTCCGCAATTCACGATTGCGGTACGACTTCACTCGGCTCTATATATGCACTGATCGTGCCAACTACCAGAGTTATAAAAATCAACAAGATACGAAATCTACGTATTACGGAAATCCGTCATACAACGGAATTCCGTTGATTCATGTTACGGAATATCGTAGAACTGCAGGTATGACACCAACCGACCGCTACCAATGGCTGTTTCGCCGCTGTCCCGCGTTGATCGTGGCGCTCGACAAGGACGGATTCTTCGTCGATACGAGCGATGCCTGGCTCGAACGCTTCGGCTACTCGCGCGAGGAACTCACGCGCCTGAAGCCCCACAACCTCGCGACACCGGAGTCGGCGCAGCTGATCTCAAAAGAGTATCTGCCGATGTTGCGCCGCACGGGCCGACTGCTCGACGCAACGATCGATCTCGTAACGAAGTCGGGAGAAGTAGTCCGCTGCATCGCGAGCTCCGTCAACGAGCGCAGCGAATCCGGCGACTTTCTGCGCAACGTCGCGATCTATCGCGAAGTGAGTCAGGAGCTCAAGCTCGAGCAGCACTACCGCGACCTCTACCGCGCGACTCCGGCGATGCTGCATACCGTCGATGCGCAAGGCAGGTTGCTGCACGTCAGCGACCACTGGCTGCGCAAGCTCGGATACCAGCGCGAGGAAGTCATCGGCCGAGCGATCACGGATTTCATGAGCGAACGCTCGCGAGCCGCGCTGCCGCAGCATGAGCTCGAAAACGTGATTGCGCAGGGCACTTTGCGCGATGCGCCGCGCGAGCTCCTGACGAAAACCGGCGACGTCATCGAGGTGCTGATCTCCTCGACGGCCGACCGTGACGCTGACGGCAAGGTCCGCGCGCTGCTCGTCGCCTGCAAGGACGTCACTGAGCGCAATCAGGCCGAGCGCAAATTGCTCGCTGCATTCGAGGAGAACGCCCGGCTACGAGGCGAGCTCGAGCGCGAGCGCGACTATCTGCGCGAAGAAGTGCAGGTGCAGATGAATTTCGGCCGCATCATCGGCGAGAGCCCGGCGCTCAAGAAGATGCTGGCTCGGCTCGAGGCCGTCGCGCAGACGGATGCGACCGTGATGATCCAGGGTGAGTCGGGCGTCGGCAAGGAGCTCGTGGCCCACGTGATTCACGCATCGAGCGCGCGTCGCGACGGCCCGCTCGTCAAGGTCAACTGCGCGGCCGTTCCTCACGAGCTGTTCGAGAGCGAGTTCTTCGGCCATGTGAAGGGCGCGTTCACGGGCGCGCACCGGGATCGAGTCGGGCGGTTCGAGCTCGCCAACGGCGGGACCATCTTCCTCGACGAGGTCGGCGAGATCCCGCTTTCGCTGCAGAGCAAGCTCCTGCGCGTCCTGCAGGAGAGCGAATACGAACGCGTCGGCGACGAGCGCACGCATTCGGTGGACGTTCGCGTGATTGCAGCGACCAATCGCGATCTCGAGAATGCCGTGGCCGAAGGACGCTTCCGCGAGGACTTGTTCTACCGCCTGAGTGTATTCCCGATCGAAGTGCCGCCGCTTCGGCAACGCGGCGACGACATCGTCCAGCTCGCGGCGCATTTCCTCGAGCGTGCGAGCCAGGCATTTGGGCACCGTCCGTTGACGCTCTCGAAGCAACAGGCGGCATTGCTCAAGCAGTACAACTGGCCCGGCAACATCCGTGAGCTCAAGAACGTGATCGAGCGCGCCGTAATTCTCTCGCAGGGCAAGGTGCTAAGGCTCGACCTCGCCATGGCCACGATTCTCGAGCACGACGCGGAAACTGCGGCCGCAAACGTTGCCGCGACCGGTGATCGAATCCTCACGGAGGAGGCCATCGACGAGCTGATCCGCCGCAATACGATCGCGGCGCTCACGACGGCGAACTGGCGAGTCTCGGGACCGAAGGGCGCTGCCAGGATTCTGGGCATCAAGCCGACGACGCTTGCTGATCGCATGAAGAAGCTGGGAATCAACCGACCGCGGGACACAGCTGCCTCAAATCCGGGGCTTGCGGCGAGTTGACATATTCTGGTATACGTGCCCGCGACAGGGCACTGAATAAGAACAAGAATTCAAGGGAAGGCGACATGTCCCAGATCGTGGAGCGCTTCGAGGCTGCGACGCAGACCTTGCTTGGCGACGGCCCGGTGAAGAACCGGCTCGGTGCGGCTTATTCGGCCTATCTCGAGGACTTGAGGCAGGTCGAGCTGCCGATTGCCGGCATGGCCGAATTCAGCGCGTTGCACGTAGCCATGCACAGCGCGGGCCCCGTCGGACGGCTCAGCCCCGTGGCCGCCAGCATCCAGAAAATGTCACCCGCGGAAGCCTCGTCTCATGCGCGCACCATCCTGCGGCTCTACACCGAGCTGCTTGCAATGGAGCAGGGTGCGCGACCGCCGGTCGAGGCCGTGCTCGGGCAGGCCGAGGAGCGGACGCCCCGGTTCCTCGCCAGCGCTCGTCGCTGAATTTTTCCCGATCCTCTCGGGACTGGGACCGGGTTCACCGCATCAGCTAACTATCCTTCCCAAGATGGGGGCCGGGACCCACGCTCCGGCCTCCATGAATGCACCGAAAATAAGCGTCGACAATCAGCCACTTGCGGCGTCGGCCTATAGGGCCTACGGGCAGATGGTGAAGATGCTCTTGCCGAGCTCCGGGTGCTTCGCGATCCATGGCGTCAATGGCGACCTGACGTGGTGCTCCGACGGCTTCGAGCGACCCGATTTCCGGGAGCTGCTCGACGAGGTTTGCCGCAGCGACTCGGGCTCGCTTGCCAATCAGGGTCAGCTCCGCAAGACCAGCGCCGGCGCGAGCGCGGTCGTGGCGCGCCTTGCAGATGGCGACGGCAATCCGCTGGGTTCCGTGCTGCTCGAGCTCCGTGGCGAGGCTACGGCCGCCGCCAGCTCGATGGCGATCAGCCTCACTCGGCCGCTGTTGGCCTGCCTCGCATCCCAGCTCGCGCTCGAGCGCCGGGTGGCAGCCGTCCCGGCGGCCCCGGCGGCGTTGGCGTCCCCGGTTGCGCTGCATGCATCGAGCGTCGTCGACGCACGCATCGAGTTCCTGCTGAGCGCCGGCGAGGTCGATTTTGCGAGCCCCGGAGTGGTTCAGGAGCTGTTGCTGCGCTGCGTCGAGCGCCTCGATTGTCTCTGTGCGGCACTCTGCATTCCCGATCAGGAGCTGACGGTCATCGCCGAGCGTGCGGCACCGACCGACGATGCGACTCGCGCTCATCTCGACGCCACGCGCAGGCACCTCCTGGCCTGGGCACAGCTCAATAACCGGCCGATGGTCGTCAACCGTATCGATGAATTGAAGTCGCCGTACAAGATCCTCTCGGCGCCGGTGCCGTCGCGCCAGGGCAAGACGGGTCTGCTGGCGCTATTCCGGTCGGCGGAGAGTCCCAACTTCGAGCTCGATGACGTACGCCTGATCGAGTTCATCGGCCGTCTCGCGATGGCCTTGCTAGACGAGCGACGCGATCGGCTGACGGGCTTCATGAACCGTACCGCTTTCGAACGCCATCTCGACGCCGCCGTCCAGGGCAAAGGTCCCGGCGGCATGCTCGTCTACTTCGACATTGCCTCGTTGCGCAAGATCAACTCCGCCTGGGGTCTGCGCGCCGGCGACGAAGCCATCGTGCGCACCTCGCAACTGATTCGCCGCGCGCTCAAGGCCGAGGACGTTGCCTGCCGGCTCGCCGGCGACAGCTTCGCCGTGCACCTGCCGGGACGCGACGCCGCGGCTGCCGCGGAGATCGGCGCCGAAATTGTCCAGGCCGCCGCCGATCTCGGCTATGTCACCGGCGGCAACCGTGTGCCCCTGACACTCTGCTTCGGGCTCGCCGGTCCCGATACGACGTCGCCTCCCGCGTCTGCCGCGCGGCACTGGATCGCCGCGGCCGAGCTTGCCTGTCGCAGCGCCAGAAAGAATTGCCGCAAGCCGTCCCTATAATGGGTCCCATGCGACCCCTTCGAGCCGTTCGCCTCTCGACGCTCGCCATCTGGCTGCTGCCGGCGGTCGCCGCCTGGCCGCAGGAGACGATGTACGTCACCGATGTCGTGCAGCTCGGGATGCATCTCGCCCAGGACACGAGTGACGAAGCCTTCCAGAATCTCGTCAGCGGCACCGAAGTGACCGTGCTCGAGCGCGCGACGGATTTCGCGCGCATTCGAACGGCCGACGGCACGGAAGGTTGGGTGCGCTCGTTCTACCTCATCGCGGAGCAGCCGGCGCGTACCCGAGTCGCCGAGCTCGAGGCCCGTGTCGATTCACTCGAGCAGGAAAACCAGGCGTACTTCGAGCGCTTCGAGCGTTACCGCGGGACGTTGCCCTGGCCCTGGGTTCTCGGTGCCGTCGTCATTGCTCTCGTCGGTGGTTTTCTGGCCGGCTACTGGTGGCTCGATGCCACGATCCGCCGCCGGTACGGCGGCTTCAAGGTGTACTGACGCCCTGGCCCAGACTCCGGCGCTGCCACGCGCGCCAGATACGAAAACCGAGGAGCACGGCCAGGATCGCCGCATAGACGATGGGCTCGTTGCCCGTCTGCTTCCCGTGCCACCAGAAATGCCAGATCCCCAGGATCGCGATCGGATAGATCAGGCGATGCAGCTTCGCCCAGCGTCTGCCGAGCCGTTGCTGCATGGCGCGAGTCGATGTGACGGCGAGCGGAATCAGGAGGAGCAGGGCAAGCATGCCTATGAGGAGGTAGGGCCGGAGAACGATTTCTCCGGCGATGATGTTCCAGCGGAAGCCCAGATCGAGCCAGATGAAGGCGTACAGGTGCAGCGACAGATAAAAGAAGCTGAAGAGCCCCAGCAGGCGCCTGAAGCGCAGCAGCAGGTTGAGTCCCGTCAAGACCCTGACCGGCGTGACCGCGAGCGTGATCATCAGGAGATTGAGCCCGGTCCTGCCGACGGTATGCAGGATCTCGGAGCTCGGATTGGCGACATAGCCGCCGGCCTGGTGATAGATCCGCAGATACAGCCAGACGAGCGGCGCGAGACAGGCCGCCCAGACGACGGCCTTCAACAGGCCGAGCTGCCAGCGCTGCGTCACCGAAGATTCTTAGTGGTTCTCTATCAGGTCCATGCCCTGGTAAAGATGAGCCACCTCGTCGGCATAGCCGTTGAAGAGCTGAGTATCGATGACGGGTACGCTCAGGCCACCGGTGCCGTCGAGCCGCTGTTCGACCTCCTGGCTCCAGCGCGGGTGGGGGCGATTCGGATTGACGTTCGAGTAGAACCCGTATTCATTTCCGGCGTACTGATTCCAGCTCGACATCCAGGTCCAGCCGCTGGCGGAGCGCTGCTCGTCGCCGATGCGCGGCTTCTCGCTCGTGAAGTTGATGCGGACGATCGACTTGATGCTCTTGTAGCCGTACTTCCACGGCACGACGAGCCGGATGGGCGCGCCGTTCTGGGCCGGCATGACCTTGCCGTAGACGCCGACGGCGGCCAGGGTCAGCGGATGCATCGCTTCCTCGATGGTCAGACCTTCGCGATACGGCCATTCGAGAACCTGGTTTCGCAGACCGGGCATCTGCTCGCGATCGGCGAGCGTGAAGAACTGAACGTACTTCGCTCCGGACCTCGGCTCGAAGCGTTGCAGCAGATCGCCCATCGGAAATCCGACCCAGGGGACGACGAGCGACCAACGCTCGACGCAACGCAGCCGATAAATGCGCTCCTCGAGCGTGTGCGGTTGCAGGATGTCTTCGAGCGTGTACGTGCCGGTCCGGTCCGCCTCGCCGGTGACTTCCACCGACCAGGGGTCGGTCTTGAGCGAATCGGCGTTGCGCGACGCAATGGAATAGCTGCCCGTGCCGAGCTCGTAGTAGTTATTGTGCGTCGTCACGACTTCCCAGGGGCTCTTCGTTTCAGTCGTCGAAGCGGGCCAAGGCTGGACATTCTCGAATTCGCCCCCGTCGGGAATCGCCGCGGCCGTGGCGTCGGGCTGGCCGCAGCCCGGCAACAGTCCCATGGCAACCGCGCCGGCGACGAGCTTGCGGCGGTTGAGAAAAACCGCTTCAGGAGTAATTTCCGACGGCTTGATGTCGTTCCGCTTCATGACGCCTACCTCCGGCCGTCCGGCCTGGAGCCCCTCTCAAGTCCAATACTAGGCTTCGATCTTCCTACATATTGCGCCCGCTGTCATGAATTGGCATTGTTAGGCGGCGCCCGGCGGCACTGGCTGCCCGCAACAATAACAATGGCTCCCGGGGGGGATTCATGAAGCTCATCACAGCAGTCGTCAAGCCGTTCCGGCTCGACGACATCCGCAACGCGCTGGCGGAAGTCGGCGTGCAGGGAATGACGGTCACCGAGGTCAAGGGGTTCGGGAGGCAGCGCGGACATACCGAGCTGTACCGCGGCGCGGAATACGTCGTCGACTTCCTGCCCAAGGTAAAGATCGAGGTCGCCGTGACTGACGACCTCGCCGAGAGGGTCATCGAAGCCATCATCGAGGCCGCCAAGACCGGCAAGGTCGGCGACGGCAAGATCTTCGTCACCAATCTCGAGCAGGTCTACCGGATTCGCACGGGCGAAACCGGCGACCAGGCCGTCTAGACGGGGAGCGCACACATGAAACTCCGATGCAAGCTTCTGCCTGCAGGATTGCTGCTGGGCTGTCTAACGCCAATGCTCGCGGCAGCGCAAACGGCCGACAGCGGCGACACCGCCTGGCTCATGACATCCACGGCGCTCGTGCTCTTCATGACCTTGCCGGGTCTCGCGCTCTTTTACGGCGGCCTCGTCCGCACGAAGAACGTGCTCTCGGTGCTCATGCAGTGTTTCGCGATCTGCTGCGCAATCACCCTGCTCTGGTACGTCATCGGCTACTCGCTTTCGTTTGGCCCCACGGCCGGAGGCGGCGTCGTCGGCGACCTGTCGCGAGCATTGCTCGCGGGTGTGACCGTCGACTCGGTCAGCGGCACGATCCCGGAATCGGTGTTCGTGATGTTCCAGCTGACTTTCGCGATCATCACGCCGGCGCTCGTCATCGGCGGCTTCGCCGAGCGCATGCGCTTTTCGGCGATGCTGATCTTTTCGCTGCTCTGGGCGCTTGTCGTCTACTTCCCGGTCGCACACTGGGTCTGGGCCAGCGAAGGCTGGCTTTTCGCACAGGGCTTCCGTGACTTCGCCGGCGGTGCCGTCGTGCACGTGAACGCGGGCGTCGCGGCGGTCGTCGCCGCGCTGGTGCTCGGCCGGCGCAAGGGCTTCCCCGAGGAAGCGATGCCGCCGCATAACCTGACGATGACGGTCGCCGGCGCCTCGATGCTCTGGGTCGGCTGGTTCGGCTTCAACGGCGGCAGCGCCGTGGCTGCGAACGGCTCGGCGGGCATGGCGATTCTCGTGACTCACATCTCGGCGGCCGCCGGGTCGCTTGCGTGGATGAGCATGGAATGGATCCGCTTTGGCAAGCCGAGCGTGCTCGGTATCGTCACCGGCATGGTCGCAGGTCTCGGCACGATTACGCCGGCTTCCGGTTTCGTCGGGCCGACGGGCGCGCTCTTCATCGGCCTGATCGCCGGTGTGGTCTGCTTCTTCGCGACGCAGTTCATGAAGCGCAAGCTCAAGATCGACGACTCCCTCGACGTCTTCCCGGTGCACGGAGTCGGCGGCTTCATGGGGCTGCTGTTGACCGCGGTGTTCTCGGTGTATGCCGGCGGCGTCGGCCTGCCCGAGGGGCAGACGCTAGGCGGACAGTTCGTCGTGCAGCTCACGGGCGCGCTCGCGACCGTGGCCTGGTGCGCGGTGGCGACCTTCGTCCTGCTCAAGCTCACGGGAGTCGTGACGAAGCTGCGCGCCGAGACCGACGACGAGCGTCAGGGCCTCGACCTGACGCAGCACGACGAGCGGGGCTACAACCTGTAAGAAAAATCCGGGTCAGAGCCCCTTGTTCCCCGCGGGGAAAAGGGACTCTGACCCCTCTGTTCTAGGCACTGCGTTGTGCAGGTAATCGGAACGTGACGGCGAGCCCGCCCTCGGGCCGATTGCGGGCCGTGATCTCGCCCCCGTGGCGCTTGATGACACTCGCGGCGATCGCAAGCCCGAGGCCGTAGCCGCTCGTCTTGTGGTCGCGGCTCGGGTCGACGCGATAGAAGGGCTCGAACAGGCGCGTGAGCTGTTCCTCCGGCACGCCGGGACCGTTGTCTGCGACGGTGATGAGGACATCGTCGCCTGATCGCCCAAGATCGACCTTCACTTCTGCCCTTGGTCCGGCATGGAGCAGGGCGTTGCGAAGGACGTTCTCGACAGCGCTCGCGAGCTCGGAGCCATTGCCCTTGATTATCGGCACGTCGCCGGCCTCATAGCTGATCTCGTGATCACCGTGCTCGAATCGCGCATCGTCGACGACTTCCTGGAGCAACTCGGCAAGGTTGACCTCGACGAGCTGCTCGAGCGGCGACGAGCGCAGGCGCGCCACGGTCAGGATCTGGCCGACGAGCTGGTCAAGCTTCTCCGTTTCCTGCTCGATGCGGCCGAGATCGCTCTGCGCCGCTGTGTCGGCCTTGCGCTGCGCGAGCGCGAGCGCAACGCGAATCCGCGCCAGCGGCGAGCGCAGCTCATGCGACACGTCGCGCAGCAGCACTTCCTTGTCGGTGACCAATGCCTGGATGCGCTCTGCCATCTTGTCGAAGTCTCGGGCAAGTGTGCCGATCTCGTCCTTGCGCGAGGCGAATGGCTGGCCGACGCGCGTTTCGAGGGCGCCTGCCCCGAGGCCCCGCGTCGCGCGCTGCAGGCGCACGATCGGCGACGACAGGGACTTCGCGAGCATCAGCGCCGACAACGCCGACATGATGACGGCCAACGTGACGACACCAACGCGCGTGGCAGGCAGGTTCAGGATGTCGATCAGGGTGATCTGGGTGCGAAGGAACAGGATCCGGTAAGTCTCGTTGGTCGGCCCGACCAGGAGCTCGGTATAACGCGCCTCGAAGCGGTTACGCGGGCCGCTGCCGCTGCTGAAGTCGGGCGGCGGCCTGGACTCATCCTCGCGAACGTTTCCGCCCGGGAAGTTGCGCGGCTGGTCGTCATCGATATTGCGCCGCCGGTCGTCCCAGCTCCTGGGGTTCAGGAACGCCATTGCCTGGTTCGAGAGCTCGCGGCCGAGCAGATCCTGTCCGTTATCGTCGACGATATACATCACTCGTCCAGGCACCGGCGTCTGGTTCTGGCGCAGCCAGCCCGTCAGTCCCTCGCGCCCGCCGGAATTCAAGGCGACAGCAGCACGATTGATAGTCGGCTCGCGCTCACTGAAATTTAGCTCCATCCATTGCTGGAATTCGATCTGCCCGGTGTAGTAGCCAAGGCTCACGGCCGCGACCATCGCGACCGTGATCGCAAGGCCGAGCGTGATGAACAGTTTGGAGAACAGTTTCATGTTGTTGCCTCCGGCGGCACGAGCACGTAGCCGCTGCCGCGAACGCTGCGGATTTGCAAATCAGTGCCGCTGCCGTTCGCGAGCTTCTTGCGCAGATTGCTGATGTGGGTGTCGAGGCTGCGGTCGTCGGGCAACAGCGCGCGCCCGAGCGCGGCGCGCGTCAGCGCCTCGCGCGAGACGACCTCGCCGGCCGATCGCATCAAAGTGAAGAGCACGACGAACTCGGCATTGGTGAGCTTGAGCGCCTCGCCGTTGAGAAACGCCTCGCGGCGTTTCAGGACGGCCCGCAGCGGTCCGACGTCGAGCTCGCTCTGCTCGTCGACTTCCTCCTCGCCGGTGCGCCGGAAGATCGCCTTGATTCGCGCGACGAGCTCGCGAGGGTTGAAGGGCTTGGCGAGATAATCGTCGGCGCCCATCTCGAGGCCGACGATGCGGTCGACGTCGTCGCCGCGAGCGGTCAGCATGAGCACGGGAGTCTTCGAGCCCGAGTCGCGCAATTGCCGCAGCACTTCGAATCCTGAAAGGCCGGGCAGCATGACATCGAGGATGATGAGGTCGTAGGCGCTCTGCTGCGCCTCGCGCAGTCCTTGCGTGCCGCTCGTCACCGACGTCAGCGTGAGCCCTTCCGCGGCGAAATACTCGCCGAGCATCTCGGCCAGACGCGCATCGTCGTCGATAATCAGAATGCTCGTTCCAGGCATCATTTCGCTCCCTCCCGCAACTTGCCACATGCCGCCCGAAAGCCGAAGCGCTCGCGGCAAATCTTCAGTCAGGCTATAGAAAAATCAAGTTCCTATTGTTCCACTGCCGCTTCGGGCGGCACGTAGCGGAACGGGAAGCGGTAGCCGCGCCGGACGGCGACGATCTCGCCATCCGTGACGCGCGGCCGGAAGCGGGCGCTCCGGATCACTGCCAACACGGCACTGTCTTTGAGCCCCGGCGGTTCCGAATCGGTGATCTCGATGTCCCGTGTATGGCCCGAGGCGTCGACTGTGAAATAGACAACGACGTGACCCGCGGGCGCCTCCGGGTCGTCGGTCAGGTTACGCTGGCTGAGCCGCGGCATTTCGATTCGCACGAGCTCGTCGAACCATTCGCGGCGCAGCTCCTGTCCGTTCTCGAGCTCGCCGAGCAGGGTCCAGGCGCGGACGTAGTGATCGCTCGGCATTCGGTTGCCGCCGTACCTGACCTGCCAGTCGCCCAATTCGACGAGGACCTCGGCCATGAGCTGCGGCGGCGGTTCCGGCATGCCCTCCAGTATCTCGAGCGCGTTCGCGAGCGAGCTGCGCTGCATCCCGAACCCGGTATCGCCCCCCTGGACCATCGAGCTCCTCGAACGCTCGCGGAGCAGGCGCACCATCATCAACGGATCGTTGTCGTAGTGATCGCCGATGACTTCCTCGATCTCGTAGTAGAACTGCAGCGCCTCTTCATCCCGTTGGTGATCGCGCAGCCAGGCCGCATACCGGTACTTTGCTTCGATCGCCTCGAGCGACGATTCGCTGTGGTTTCTTTCGACGATGACCAGCGCCTCGAGCTGCAGCTGCGCGGCCTCTTCTTGCTGTCCGAGCTCTTCTGCGGCATCGCTCATGTAGTCGATGATCGGTATCTGGTCCTCATTGAGCAGACCGAAATGGCGGCGGCCGATGGTTCGCGCCTCGCCGTAGGAGGTCAACGCGCTCGCGAAATCGCCGGCTTCACCGTAGTTCTGCCCGAGATCGATGTAAGGCTCGATGAGTTCCGGCGAGAGAGGGCCGAACGAGCTCTCGTAGACGTCGATCGCGTCGAGAATTGCAACCTCGGCCAGCGCGTATTCCTTGTTCTGCCGATGCACGTCCGCGATCAGCAGATGCGCTTCGGCGACTTCGGGGCTGTCCTCGCCGAATTGTGCGGCCGCGAGCGCGAGCAGGTGCTCGCGCAGCGCGAGAGCGGCCTCGAAATCGCCCGATTCGGCGAGCTCCTCGATGGCGATTCGCGTTTCGAACCAGGTCGCCGGCAAGGGCAGCGGTTCGATCTCGAGGGAATCGGCGGCAAGGTTATCGTCGGCAAGGGTATCGTCGGCAGGGTCCAGAGGCGCTTCGACAGGATCACCGGCCGGCGCCGCCGCCGCATCCTCCACCGGCGGTACCGCAATTTCCTGGCCCTGCGCCGCGGGCAGCAGCCCGCAGAGGCAGAGGATCGCAGGCAGCAACGCTCGGGGTCCGGGATGCACTGATGGATTCCACGCAGGTGCAAGGCGTCCTGCTTCTGCCTCCCATCCTACCGCCGGAGGCCCATGCGCCCCAAGTCAAGCGTTCTGCGGGGGTGGCAGCCACGTTTGTGACGGATATCAATGAATTTGCCCCCGGAAACGGGCACTTTGGGGCTCCGGAAATCCGGCCCCGGCGTACCGTCATGACCGATCTCGAAAAGCCCATCATCAGCCTGCACGAGCGCCTGGAATCCTTGCGCCAGGATTTCGATCGTGAGTTCACCCTGCTTTTCGCCGAGGTCGACGCGGCCAAGGATGCCATCGAGCAGGCCCGTACCGCCGAGAACGGCCAAGGCAAGCGCCTGCGACAGCTCGAAGAGCGTGCCGAAGGCCAGAGCGCCCTCATTGCCACGCTGACGCAGGAAGCGCAGGAAGCGCGTGCCCTGCGCGACGAGGTTCGGGCTCGTGAGCTCGAAATCGAGAAGTTCGGATCGGAGCTCGCGAGCAAGAACGAGCTCATTCATGCGCTGCGGCAGCAGCTCGGCGACGCCGACGGCATCAAGACGACCGCGAAGCAGCGCGACAAGAAGATCTTCGAGCAGCAGCACGAGCTCGACCGGAAGCAGCAGCAACTCGACGAGAAGCAGCAAGCTCTCGAGCGCGCGCAGCGCGAGGTCGACTCGCTGCGAGGCGAACTTGCCGCGGCGGCCGAAGTGTCGCAGGTCGAGACGTCGGTTGACACAGCCGAGATCGTGGCGCTGAAGTCCGAGCTCGACGCTCGCAAGTCGATGATTCGCAGCCTGCGCGCCGATGCCGAAAGGGCGGAGGCCCTCGAGGGCCAGCTCGAGGCGAAGCGCGAGACGATCGGTGTGCTCGAGGATTCGATCGAGCAGCAGGGCAAGACGATCGCCGAGCTCCGCCGCAGCGTGGATGCCTGGAAGAAGAAGTACCAGGCCGCGAAGGGAGAGGTCGGCGAGGAGCTGGATCAGACTCTGATCGAGCCGCCTGAATTCACCGACACCGAGATCGAAGCGCTGAAGGAGCTCGACAAGGCCCACGCCGGAGCGCCGCCGGACCGGACGCTCGCCATCGACATGCGCGACGCGCTCAAGGAAGCGCGACGCCAGAAGTCGCAGTCGAAAAACCGGTCCTGAGCCGGACTACTTCTTAAACAGACTTTCCGCTGCGTCGAGCAGCGAGTCTTTCTCGCCGGTTCCCGAAGCCTTGGCCGAGCTCTCCGCATCGGCACCAAACAGCGCGCTGAGCTTGCGTCGCGCCTCGTTCTCCGCCTGCTGCGCCCGGCCGTCGAAGGCCCCAGGATCGGGCCTGAACCAGTCGCAGAAATTCGCCGTCGTCTTGTTGTGCACCGGGACTGCGCCTTCCTCGTCGCAGGCATCGGGCTTCGTTGGCGCGTAATGCCCGCACATGCGGCAGACGTGGAGCTCGACTCCGCAGGCAGGACACAGCTCGAGCCGGCGGAGCGGCAGGGAAACTTCCGCAAGCGAGGCACCGCAGCGATAGCAGCGAAGCCCGGGCTTGATTGCGTTCTGCTGAGGCACAATTACAAGAGCGCGAATCCTTGGCTTCACATTAGCGATCCCACAGCCCGCCTTCAATGGACCGAGACGATTTCACCGACATCCGTGTTTGCGAGGGCAGTGGCAGGGCAGAAGAGCTGGCGCTCGTGCTCACCGCCCAGGCAATCGAGTCACGCATTCGATTCGATCCCCGCGGCTGGATCCTGAGCGTGGCGGCGAACTCGGTCGCCAGGGCGGAGCTCGAGCTCGCCGCCTACCTGGCCGAACGGCCGCGCGGCCCGGCACGAATCGCCGCGCCGCCACCGCCCGGACGGCCCTGGCCGGGCATCGTGGCCTACATCGGCATCATCATGGGTGTCGCGCTCGCGGCCGGGTCGCTCGCCTTCGGCATCGACTGGCTGGCGCGCGGCGGCATGAATGGCGCGCGGCTCTTCGCCGGTGAATGGTGGCGGCCGATCACGGCGCTCACGCTTCACGCCGATGCCGCGCACCTGCTCGGCAATGCCTTTTTCGGCGGTTTTTTCGGTTATTCCGCGGCGCGTTATCTCGGAGGAGGCGCCGGCTGGCTCGCAATCCTCGTCTGCGGCGCCATCGGCAATCTGGCGAATGCGCTGCTGCTCGGCGCAGCCCATCGCTCGATCGGCGCGTCGACGGCCGTGTTCGCGGCTCTCGGATTGCTGACGGCCTGGTGCTGGCGCCGCGGTTTTCCGCCGGGCGCCTCGCGCCGCGAACGCTTCGCGCCCGTCGTCGCCGGCATCGGGCTGCTCGCCTTCACGGGTGCGGGTGGCGTCGGCACCGACGTCGGCGCCCACCTCACGGGGTTCGTTTCGGGTTTCCTGGGCGGTCTGATTTTCGCGCGCTTCGGAACGCCACGCGGCCGGGCGGCGCAACTCGCCTGCGGCGTCGCGGCAGTCGCTGTCGTCGCGCTGGCGTGGGTCGCGGCGCTCGTTTCCGGCTGAATCAGGCGAGCGCCGAGGCGATCAGCGCGAGGAACTCGTCCTCGGTCCGGACGCGATTGGCCGCAACGGCGTCGATCGTGTAGCCGTGCGTCGCGGCCAGTGCCTCGTAGCGCGGGCGGCGGTGCTCGACGAGCGACGGGAAGATCCAGCGGACGAACTCGTCGGGCACGATCTCGTCGGTGCTCTTGAGTTTCTGTGAGGCGAGATATTCGCCGAGCTTCGCGTCGAGGAAGGGCTCCTGATAGTAGAGCGGTTTGGGATCGTCGACGGCGCGCTGCACCAGTGCTTGCTCTATCGCACGATCCGGCTTGAGATACAGAAGCAGTGTGTGCTCGGCGAGCGTTTCGATCGTCGCCTCGTCGTCGAGCTCGACGATGCTGCCGCCGGCATCGTTGAGGAAGTGGTCGTAGCCGTAGATCGTGTGCGCCTTGTCGATGAATGACGCGACGTCACGCATCGCGCCGATCTCGGCCTCGCGATGCAGCCGCTGGCGGCGCTTGAACTCCTCGACGGGCAGCCCGCCGAGATCGCGCCGGCCGATCTTGCCGAGAAAGGTCGCGATCGGCGCGAGGTTATCGACGGTGATATTGCTCGCAATATATATGGAGTCGCTGCGCAGCAGGTCGCGCAGGAATCCCACCTGCATCGCCTGGCGCTTGATGTTGTCGAGGATCGGCTCGGCGAGGTACTTGGTGCCGATGCGGTAGTCGCCCGAATAGTGGAACCACTTGTTCGTCGGCAGCGAGGCCGCGAGCGTGGTCTTGCCGACGCCCGACATGCCGAGCAGCGTGACCGCCTTGTGCTTCCACGCCAGGAACTCTCTGCCAGTCATGCGCATAGGGGCGCGATTATAGGCCGAGTAGACTTGCACGCGGGATTGCCGGATGCTGGAAAAATGGCGCTCCCGCTCTTCCATCCCGCGGTCCGGAACTGGTTCGCCAGCGAGTTTGCCGCGCCGAGTCCGGCGCAGGAGAGGGCTTGGGGCCAGATCAAGGCCGGCCGCGACACGCTGATCAGCGCGCCGACCGGATCAGGCAAGACACTCGCTGCCTTCCTCGCCGTCATCGACGACCTGCTCGTCCGGGCCCTCGATTCCGGGCTGCCGGATCGGACCGAGGTGCTCTACATCTCGCCGCTCAAGGCGCTCTCGAACGACATCCACCGGAATCTCGAGCAGCCGCTCGCGGGCGTCCGCCGCGAGCTCGCGGCCCTGCTCATCGACGATCTGCCGATCCGGGCCGATGTCCGCACCGGCGACACGCCGCAGCACGAGCGCGCGCGCATGCGACGGCGTCCGCCTCATATCCTGGTAACCACGCCCGAGTCTCTTTATATATTGCTGACGTCGGAGTCCGGCCGCGCGATGCTGAGCTCGGTGCGTACGGTCATCGTCGACGAGATCCACGCGCTCGCCGGCAACAAGCGCGGGGCGCATCTCGCCCTGTCGCTGGCGCGGCTCGAGTCGCTGTTGCCCGCGCCGCCGCAGAAAATCGGTGTCTCGGCGACGAGCCGGCCGATCGAGGCAATGGCGGATTACCTGACGGGTCCAGCGCGCCCGCGCGCCGCAATCGTCGACGAGGGCCACGTCCGCGAGCGCGATCTCGCGCTGCTCCTGCCCGGCTCGCCGCTCTCGGCCGTCATGGAGACCGAGGTCTGGGGCGAGATCTACGACCGCCTTACGGGCCTGATCGAATCGCACCGGACGACGCTCGTCTTCGTCAACACGCGCCGCCTCGCCGAGCGCGTCGCGCGCCAGCTCGCCGAGCGCATCGGCGAAGACGCCGTCACCTCGCATCACGGCAGCCTCGCGAAGGAGCATCGGCTCAAAGCCGAGCAGCGGCTCAAGCGAGGCGAGCTCAAGGCGATCGTCGCGACGTCCTCGCTCGAGCTCGGCATCGACATCGGCGACGTCGATCTTGTCTGCCAGCTGGGCTCGCCGCGCGGAATTACGGCCTTCCTGCAGCGTGTCGGGCGCTCGGGCCATGGCCTCGGCCGCACGCCTAAAGGGAGGCTCTTGCCGCTCTCGCGCGACGAGCTCGTCGAGTCGGTCGCGCTGCTCGAGAGCGTACGCGCGGGCTTGCTCGATGCGCAGACGCTCTGCCAGAAACCGCTCGACGTCCTCGCGCAGCAGATCGTCGCGGAGTGCGCGCAGCGCGAGTGGTCGTTCGATGCGCTCTTCGCGCTCTGCCGGTCCAGCTCGAGCTATCGCGATCTCGATGAGGCGTCTTTCCGCTCCGTGGTCGAGATGCTCGCCGACGGCTTCACGACGCATCGCGGCAGGCGCAGCGCCCATCTGCATTACGACCGCGTCAACGGAATGCTCCGCGGCCGCCGCGGCGCGAGCCTGACGGCCGTGACCAACGGTGGCGCGATTCCCGACATGTTCGATTTCGACGTCCAGCTGCTGCCGCAGGGGTATTCGATTGGCACGGTCAACGAGGACTTCGCGATCGAAAGCCTGGCCGGCGACATCTTCCAGCTCGGCAATGCGTCATACCGGATCCTCAAGGTCGCGGGCGGCAAGGTCTACGTCGAGGACGCGCACGGTCAGCCGCCTGGCATCCCGTTCTGGTTCGGCGAGGCGCCGGGGCGGAGCGATGAGCTCTCTGCGGCTGTTTCGGCGCTGCGCGAGCGGATCGGCGAGCAGCTCGCCCACGCCGCACCGGTCGAGGTCGTGCGCGAGCTCATGGCTTCGGCCGGCATCGATGAATCCGCGGCGAGCCAGGTCGTCGAATACCTCGCAACAGGCCGCGCCGCGCTCGGCACGCTGCCGACACGCGAGCGCCTTGTGCTCGAGCGCTTCTTCGACGAGGCCGGCGACACGCATCTCGTCGTGCACTCACCGCTCGGGTCGCGCATCAATCGCGCGCTCGGTCTTTCGCTCCGCAAATGCTTCTGCCGCCGCTTCAACTTCGAGCTCCAGGCCGCGGCGCTCGAGGACACCGTCGTGCTCTCGCTCGGCGCCGTCCACAGCTTCGCGCTCGAGGATGTGCCGCGATTCCTGTCGAGCAAGTCCATCGAGCGCCTGCTCGAGCAGGCCGTGCTCGGCGCGCCGCTGTTCCCCACGCGCTTCCGCTGGAATTCCACGATAGCGCTTGCCGTCCGGCGCTTCCGCAACGGCCGCAAGCAGCCGGCTCAGCTGCAGCGGATGGACGCCGAGGACCTGCTCGCGACGGTTTTCCCCGAGCAGCTTGCCTGCGCGGAGAACCTGCCCGGGGGCGACATTGCCGTGCCCGAACACCCCCTCGTCGCGCAGACGATGCACGACTGCCTGCACGTCGCGATGGACGTCGACGGCCTCAAGCGACTGCTCGAAGGCATCGAGGCCGGGCTGATTGAAGTGATTTGCCGCGATCTCACGAGCCCGTCGCCGCTGGCGCAGGAAATCCTCGGCGCGCGACCCTTCGCTTTCCTCGACGATGCCCCGGCCGAGGAGAGGCGCACGCTTGCGGTGCAGACGCGCCGCTACATGAGCAGCGCCGAAGCGGCCGAGCTCGGCCGGCTCGACGCGGCCGCGATCGACCGCGTGCGCGACGAGGCCTGGCCGCGGATAACAACGCCCGACGAGCTTCACGACGCGCTGATGCTCATGGGCTGCATGACCGAGGCCGAAGGCGAGGGCGGCGGCAGGCACCGTCATGATCTCCGCAGCGACTTTGCCGCTCTGGTCGGCGCGGGACGCGCGACGACTTTCCAACTGCCGTCAGGCCACTGCCTGTGGGTGGCGACCGAAAGGCTCGGCGAGCTCGAGCTTGTCATGCCTCAAGGCCGCGCAGTGCCGAAGCCCATGACGCTGCCGGTCCGCGCAGCCGACGCTGACGCCGCGCTGGTCGATCTCTGCCGCGGCAGGCTCGAGGCGCTGGGCCCGGTGACCGCCACTCAGCTGGCCGATCCCTTGAGCCTCGACGCGGCGCAGCTGCAGTTTCCGTTGCTCGCGCTCGAGCAGCAGGGCATCGTCATGCGCGGCCGCTATACGGACGCCGCGGCCGGAGAGGAGTGGTGCGAGCGGCGCCTGCTAGCGCGGATTCATCGCTATACGCTCGGGCGGTTGCGCGCTGAAATCGAGCCCGTCTCCGTCGCCGACTACCAGCGCTTCCTGTTCCGCTGGCAGGGACTGGGCGCGCAGAGGCGCGAAGGCGTCGAAGCGCTGCGCGCCGTACTCAACGAGTTGCAGGGACTGACGCCGCCGGCGATCGCCTGGGAGCGCGAGATCCTGCCGGCGCGAATCGAGGCCTACGACTCGGGCCAGCTCGACGAGCTCTCCGCCGCCGGCGAGATCGTCTGGTGGCGGCCGGGCCCGCGCGGGCCGGGCCGCGTCGCGGGCGCCGTCGCGGCGTCGCCGATCGCGATCCTGCCGCGCAACGAGCTCATGCACTGGCGCGCGCTCGTCGAACCGGGCGGGACCGCGGCCGAGCCCGAGCTGTCTTCCGCCGCCGATACGTTGCGCCGCACGCTCGCCGAGCGCGGCGCGCTGTTCTTCGTCGATCTCGTGAGCCTCACGGGACTGCTGCGAGTCCAGGTCGAGGAAGCGCTCGGCGAGCTCGTCGCCGCGGGCCTCGTGACGTCGGACGCTTTCGGCGGCTTGCGCGCCTGTATCGCGCCGCAGCGCGACCGGCCATCGTTCCGCGGCCGCTCGCGGCCGCGCCGCCACACCGTCAGCTTCGATCGCGCCGGCCGCTGGGCACTGATGCCCGTCGCGCCGGCCGCCGAGCTCGCGGCGCAGCGCGAGCCGGCCGTCGAGCACGCGGCCGAGACGCTGCTCCGTCGCTACGGCGTCGTCGCGCGCGCCGTGCTCGCGCGCGAGCCGTTGCTGCCGCCCTGGCGCGAGCTCGTGCGGATCTACCGCCGCTGGGAAGCGCGCGGCGACATCCGCGGCGGGCGCTTCGTCGAGCCGCTTGGCGGCGAGCAGTTCGCGCTCAACGAAGCGGTCACGGCGCTGCGTCGCACGCGCCGCGAGCAGGATGAGGACGAATGGATCGTGATCTCGGCCGCCGATCCGCTCAACCTGCCCGCGATGAACGGCGCGGAGAAGAAGATTGCGGCGATCGGCGCGAACCGGATCGTCTATCGGAGCGGAGTGCCGTTCGCAGCGGCACTCGGCGACCGCATTGAGGCGCTGCGTCAGCTCGACTCGGACGAGCTCGAGCACGTGCGCGACATGCTGCGGTCGCCGCGCGACGGAGGGCCGTCGGGTACACTACGCTCGCGCATGGCACGGGCCCGGCATTGAAGATTGCGGTTCTTTTCGGTGGCGACAGCATGGAGCGCGACGTGTCCGTCGCGAGCGCCGCTCAGGTCGTCAGGGCTTTGCGCTCGCGCGGCCACGAGGTCGTCGCCGTCGATGCCGAGCGCGGCCCGCTGTCGGCGCGAGACGAGGCTGCCACGCTCGGTCGCCAGGTAGACCGCAAGCCGCCGCAGGCAACGCGGGGCTCGGGCCTCCCGCGCGTCATCGCGGGGCTCACCGGCAAGGACTTCGACGTCGTGTTCCTCGCGCTCCATGGCGGCAGCGGCGAGGACGGCACGGTCCAGGCCCTGCTCGACGTTCACGGGCTCCGCTACACGGGCTCCGGCCGGCTCGGAAGCTCGCTCGCCTGGAACAAGGGCATCAGCAAGCAGCTCTTCGCGCTCGCGCAGGTGCCGACGCCCGCCTGGCGGCTCGCCCCGGCCGACCCGAAATCGGTCGAGCGGCAGATCGGCTTCCCCGTCATCGTCAAACCCTCGGGCCAGGGCTCGACCGTGGGCCTGAGCCGCGTCGACGACGCGGACGGCCTCGGGGCGGCGATCGAGATTGCCTCGCGCTTCGACAGCGAGGTGCTCATCGAGCGCTACATCGCGGGCCGCGAGCTCACGGTCGGCGTGCTCGGCGACAAGCCTCTCGCTGTCGGCGAGATCATTCCCGCGAGTGGCGACATCTTCGACTACGAGTCGAAATACCAGCCGGGCGGCGCAACGGAAATCTTCCCGGCCGATATTTCCGCCGATACCACGAAGCAGGCGCAGATGCTCGCGCTCGTCGCGCACTCGGCGCTGCACCTCTCGCATTACAGCCGCGCCGATTTCCGACTCGACTCCAATGGCGGCCTCTGGTGTCTCGAGGTCAACACGCTGCCGGGGCTTGCTCCGACGAGCCTGCTGCCGCAGTCGGCCGCGGCCGTCGGGATTCCGTTCGACGAGCTCTGCGAGAGGATCTGCCTGGCCGCGCTCGGCTGAGGAAGAATCGATCCTCTCATTCCGTGATCTGAAAGCTCTGGTCGCAGAGGGGATTCATCGCGCAAATCTCGTCCAGCTTCTCCTGCAGCTGCGCGAGGGTCACTCCGGCGTCACGCAGCGCGTCCTGGCCAACATCGACGGTGTACGACCAATCGTCGGCGTACGTGATGATTAGCAGCATACCGGGTACGAAATCGAACGAGCTGCCCCTGAGCCGGACGATTTCGCCATCGAACCTGAACTCATATCTCGCCTGTCGAGTCGGATTGTACTCATTGAAGTAGCCTTCCGGTCCAGGCTGTACCCAACGAGTACGGTGCCCGACGATATGCGGAGACGTGGTGTTACCCATGCCCCCGCCGGTGAATCGCCACTGGCTGTTTGCCGGTCCTTGTACGAGGACTGCGATAGCGTCGAATTCAGTTCCCCATTCGCAGATCCCTTGCACGCAGGGCGTTCCACGGCAATATCCCAGCACGCCGCCGGACACGGGAGCAGTGCCGCAACCGCCGATCGCAACCGGCACGCCGACCGGCACATGAGTGCGGGGATCCTGTTCATCGTTCATCAGGATCGTCGTGCTGGCAAACAGCAAGGTCAGCAAGATCGCGCTGCCGCTGGCGACATACCGGGGGGCAGACGACAATGCGGTTGCCGTCTGCGCCTCCGGCCCGGTCGGCCGCAGCGTTGCCCCGAACACGATACCCAGAACGACCGCCGGCCACTGGCCGAAATACAAACCAGCCAAGGTGGGATTGCCGATGAAATCCGCGACGTTGCCCGGAACGAATTCAGCCACGGCATTCCAGAACGGCTGCCCGGCGGGCGACTCGGCAAGTTCGATTCCCATTGCCACCAGGAAAGTGGTTGTCGTTACTGCGAGCGTTGCGGCAAGCAAGGTAATCAGTGCAGCGCCGACACCAGCGATGATTCGGTGGGCAAGATGCCGCCCGATGTCGATGCGGGCGAACCAGGCACCGATCAGGGTGCTGACGGCATACGACGCGATCAGGCCGGCGAGACCGCCAGGAATGAGCTCCCAGTAGAGGCCGAACCCCGAGATCAGGAGCGGATACGCCAGCGCCGATCCGATCGCCGCGAACGTCGTGCATGAGTTCCACGCAGGACGGCTCATGGAGCCCAGTCTACAACCGATACCTCGACAGATCCGTGTCGACTCCGCGACGGATCCCTTCTGCCGAATCGCGCACAAGGCGCCCTCGTTACTTCGGCTCTTGATAAGACACGAGAATCCACGGCAATAGCCCTGAAATCCGCGTGGTCTTCGCCCGCCCACCCTGAGAACTTGGTCGGCACCAGTTTCTGTAGTTACAATAACCGTGGCGATCACTTTCGACCGCGCCAAACGCGACCGGACATTTTCCGCGCGAGGGTTGGCCTTCGAGGATGCCGAGAAGGTGTTCGCCGGTGTGACGATCGAAGTTGAAGATACGCGCCATGCTTACGGAGAGAGGCGGATCATCTGCTTTGGAAGTCTCGAGGGTCGAGTTGTCGTCGTGGTCTATACACCGCGCGGTGACGACCGTCACGTGTTCAGCATGAGGAAAGCCAATGCCCGCGAGGAAGCGTTCGTCGCGCCATACCTTGAAGTCTGATCTCCGACGTGTCGACGCTCACAAGATCGGCAGCGAGGAGTATCGCGATATTCCCGAACTCACCTCGGAAATGCTCGAGCGCGCAGTCGTAAAGAAAGGCGGCCGCCCGAGATCGGCCAATCCGCGAAAGCTCATTACCATTCGGCTCCCGGCCGACGTCATCGCGCGATGGAAGGCCACTGGGCCCGGATGGCAAACGCGGATGGCGAACCGATTGAGCAAGCCGCGTTAGTTACAATCAACCGGCGCCGGGGGATCTCTGCGCAACGATCAGCCTCTTACCGATCGGTTGAGATGCCGCCGCAGGCGATCTAAGCGCCCTCGTCGAGGAATGCCCTCGCGCGCGCGATTTCGGCGCGATCTGAATCAGCGCTCCCTGCAATCTCGAGCGTGCGCTCGTAGTAGCGGCGCGCCAGCGCATCGTCGCCAGCGGATTCGGCGGCGCGCGCGGCCCCATAACTGCCGCGAAAGCGCCGGGGCTCCCTGACCATCGACGACTCGAACGCCGCGAGCGCGCCAGCGGAATCGCCGGCCTCGAGCAGCATCTCGCCGAGCAATTCGCGGGCGGGTGCCAGCGGTCCCGGCGTCACCGCGGACTTGTCGGTCGCGTCTTCGGCATCCGCCGCCGCGCGCATCTCGACAAGCGCCTCGTCGCGGCGCCCTCGCGCGAACGCTACCCATGCGCTCGCGACGCGCAGCTGGATGTCGACCTGCTCGGCCCAATAGGCGTCGTTCGCCGCACGCAGCTCGTCGCGCAGCTCAGCCAGGCGCTGAATGTCAACGTAAGCCGCATCGAGCTGCAGACCGCGTGCATCCGGGACGCGCTCGAGGCCGCGCGCCGCGCCGAGCGCGCGCGCGAAATGCGCGATCGCGATCGTGAATGGAGTGCCGGCCGCCGGAACCTCGAGCTCCGCGGCTTCGCGCCAGGCGCCGCGCTCGAGCGCATAGCGAGCCGGAATCGAGGTCAGTGCATAGAAGCCGGCCATTGGCGGCGCAGCGCCTCCGGCGACCGCCGTTGGATCGAATCGGGCTTCGACTGCGGGCAGTCGCGTCAGGACTTCATAGGCAGCCGCATCCTGCGCCATCTGCAGATGCGCATAGGTTTGATAGTCCATCGCATGCAGGGCCTCGGTGGTGCTGCCCTGCTCGAGGGCCGTCTGCTCCGAGCGGCGGTTCGTGTCCACGGACTCCTGCCAGGAACCGACGCGCGTAAAAGTGTGCGACGGCATGTGCAGCGCATGCGGCGCCGACGGGGCAATCAGCGCGTAGCTGCGGGCGGCTCCGAGCGCCCGTTCGGCGAGGGGCGGATGGTCGTAGGCGTGGATGATGTAATGAGGGAGACCAGGATGGTCGGGGTATTCCTCGAATAGCGGCTCGAGGATCGCCGCAGCTTCCAGTTGAGCCGAGTAGGTCTTGTCCGACGGCAATGCCGTCTGATTTATCGCCAGAGCGTGAAAGATCCGCGCCTCGATATCGCCGGGATTGGCGCGTACGACTTCCGCCATGCGTGCGGCATACGCGAGGATGCGATCGCGCTGCGGGACGCTGTCATGGTCTTCGAACAACGCCGCTACTGCTTCGATGTAAGCCCTCTCGCGCACATCCGGCGTGCGCGCCGCACGGGCCGCCGCGACGGCCGCCGAGCCCGCCTCGAGCGCGGCAGTCGATCGCACGCCGCCGAAAGGATTGCCCCAATAGGCCAGCGCGATGCCCCAGTACGCAATCGCGCAATCGTCGTCGGTTGCCAGCACCCGCTCGAAGGTCTCTATCGCCGGTCGGAACTCGAACGAGTGCAGCTGCGCAACCGCGAGATTGAACTCCGCGGCAAGCGCTCGCCTGCAGCTGTTCTCGAAGCTCACGACTCCGAAACCGGAGGACGCCTGCGGAGAGGCCGAATGCTCTTCATGCTGTGCCCGGACGGGTGTGGTGACGCAGAGGATGGCGACAGCGGAGAGAGTGGTGAGGTCCGGAATTCGCTTTGCCATGGCAGACTCCTGACGGTGCCGACCGGTCGATCGCAATAGCATCGCGCTTCCGCGCGCCCGAGGCTAGGCCGTCGACAGCACGAGTTCGCCCTGGCCTTGCTCGCGCTGCGCTTCCATCTGCCTCTTAACCATGTCGTGATAGATACCCTGCGCGGCCATCAGCGACTCGTGAGTGCCGCGTTCGACGATTCGGCCGCTCTCCAGCAGCAGGATCAGATCGGCGCGGCGCACCGTCGAAAGGCGATGCGCGATGACAAAAGTGGTGCGCCCCGCGAGCAAGCTCGCCATCGACGCCTGGATCAGCTGCTCGCTCTCCGTGTCGAGATTGCTCGTCGCCTCGTCGAGGATCAGGATCTCCGGGTCTGCAAGAATCGCGCGCGCGATCGCGAGCCGCTGCTGCTGGCCGCCCGAGAGCTTGACGCCGCGCTCGCCGACGAACGTCTCGTAGCGCTCCGGCAGGTGGTCGATGAATTCATGGGCATTGGCGCGCCTCGCGGCGTCCTCGACCGCGGCGTCGCTCGCGTGAGGGTGGCCGTAGGCGATGTTGTCGCGAACCGAGCCGTCGAAGAGAAAGACGTCCTGCTGCACGAGCGCAAGCAGGCTGCGGTAGGTCTTGAGGCGGAACTGCCGGATGTCGGTGCCGTTCAACAGGATCCGCCCGCGCGTCGGATCGTGAAAGCGCGCGACCAAGTCCGTCACCGTCGTCTTGCCGGCCCCGCTGCGCCCGACGAGCGCGACGACCGTGCCGCCGGGCACCGTGACGTCGAAATCGCGGACGACGGGCGTGCCCTCGCGATACTCGAACTCGACGCCGTCGAAACGGATCTCCCGTACTGTCTCAGGCGCGTCGATCGCGTCGGGCCGGTCCGGCTTGTCGTCGTCCATCGCGAGCACCTCGAAGACGCGCTCGGTCGAGGCCAGCGAGCGCTGCAGCTCCGAGAACGAGTTGACGATCTGCCAGACGGGCCCGAGCAGCAGCATCGAGTACCACTGGAAGGCCATGATGTCGCCGACCGTCGCGCGGCCGTCGAGATAGAGGTAGCCGCCGTACCAGACGATGACGACACTGACGCCCGACACGAGGAAGCCCCAGGAGGTCCAGAGCGCGAGCTCGCGCCGATGCGCGAAGAGCTCCTTGCGCACGACGCCGTGGCGGCCGCGGATGTAGTCGAGCGCTTCGCGCGCCTCGCGGCCGAAGGCGCGCACGACGCGGATCCCCGAGAACGTCTCGCCGACGCGGCCGTCGATGCGCTCGACGTCCTTGCGGATCACGCGATAGATCGGGCGCACGCGCCGCGCCGAAACGAAGCTCATGAGCATCGCGCCCGGGATCACGGCGAGGGCGACGAGCGCGAGCTGCCAGTTGAGTGCGAGCAGGATGCCGACGGCGATGATCAGCCGGATCATCGAGATTGAGGGCGACAGGATCGCCATCTGCAGGAGCCCCGTCGTCGAGTCGATGTCGCCCGTGAGCCGCGACAGAATCCCGCCCGTCTTCATGTCCCAGAGCTTCGCGAGCGGCAGCCGCAGCATCTGGTCGTAGAGCGCGCGCCGCAGGGTCAGCATCACCCGCGTGTTGAGCAGGCGCTGATAGTAGTCGCGCACGACGCCGAGCCCGGCCGAGACGGCAATCACAGAAAGGAATCCCGCGCCGACAAGATTGAGCAGGCGGAAACGCTCGCCGCTCGCGAGCGCTTCGTTGAGCAGCACGCGGTCGATGATGAAGCGCATGAACAAGGGCTCGATCATCTGCAGGCCCGACGTCACGAGCGCAAGCAGGAACATGAAGGCGATCGCGTTGCGGTGCGGCTTGAGCCAGCGCAGATAGTCGCGCAGGTATTCGCGACGGCGTCCGCGCAGCAGTCCCTGGCGCGAGGCGGCTTTCGCGGGTTCGCCCGCTGCGGGCACGGCTCCGTCGGCTTGCGCAGCCGCAGGCGACGGTTGCTCGTCCTGCTCGTCGAGCCGGCGCTGACGGTAGCGTTCGGCGAATTCGCTGTAGTTCGCGCGCGAGGAGCGGCCGGTGGCGCCGGAGCGTCCGCCCGGCCCCGATTCACTGATCGGCGGCTTAGCCGTCTTCGTAATCGTCGTTCTCGACACTGCCGGCGCTCTGCGCGGGATCGAGAACGTATCCGGCATTCGGCACCGTGCGCAAGAGTCGCGGCGCTTTCGGATCGCTTTCGATCTTCTGGCGCAGCCGGTGGACGAGCTGCTTGAGCAATTGCCGGTTGCCGCCCGCGCGATTACCCCAGACGTGCGTGAGGATGCGCTCGGTGACGACCGTGCGGCCGGCATTGGCGAGCAGGAGCTGCAGGAGCCGCGCCTCGAGCGGGGTCAGCCGGACCGACGCGTCGCCGAGGCCCTCGAGGCTCAAGTCGTCGATGCGGAGCTCGAGCTGGCCGACCTTGAGCGCCGTATCCTTGTCCTGCTCGGACCGCCGCAACAGGGCGCGGATGCGGGCGATCAGGATCTTCGGGCTGAAGGGCTTCGTGAGGTAATCGTCCGCGCCGAGGCCGAGCGCGCGCAGCACGTCGTCCTCCTCGGAGCGCACCGTCAGCATGATCAGCGGGATCCGGCTCTTCTGTCGCAGCCGCGACGCGAGCTCGAAGCCGTTCATGCGCGGCATGTTGATGTCGAGGACGGCGAGGTCGGGACTCTCGCGCTCGAAGGTTTCGAGCGCGGCCACGCCGTCGCCGGCCTTGACGACGAGAAAGCCGGCCTGCTGCAGCGCGAACGCGGTGACGGCGAGCAGGTCCGGGTCGTCGTCTACGAGCAGCACTTTCATGCCGGCGCCTCCTTCGGCAACTGGATCTGCGCGCGCGTGCGCTGTTCGGGCGTGCGCGCCAGCGAAGCGCGTCCGCCGTGACGCTCGACGATCGAGCGGACGATATAGAGCCCGAGGCCGAGGCCGCTTTCCTTCGGATCCTCGCCGCCGGCGCGGTGAAACTGCTCGAACAGCGCCGCGTCGTCGGGATTCGCAGGTCCCGGGCCCTCGTCATCGACCCAGAATGTGATGCCGCCGTCGCGCAGCGCCCTGCCGCCGATCCGGATCACGCTGTCGGGCGGGCCGAACTTGCTCGCGTTCGCAAGCAGATTGACGAGCACCTGCACGAGTCGCTGCCGGTCGCCGCGAATGACTGGCATCCCGTCGGCAAGATTCACCTCCAGAGTCTGGCCGCGCTGTCGGATCAGCGGCTCGATGAGGTCTCGCGCCCCACCGATGACTTCGTCGAGCGCGACGTCCTGGCGCCGGATTGCGAGCTGGCCCGACTCGATGCGCACGCTCTCGAGCAGGTTGTCGATGAGCCAGGTCAGCCGCTGCGCGCCGCGCCCGAGCGATTCGACAAGCTCGCGCTGCTGGTCGGCAGGCAGGGTACCCAGCCCGTCCTGCAGCAGCTCGATCGACGCGAGCTGGGCGGCGAGCGGCGTGCGGAACTCGTGCGAAATATTGGCGAGCACGGTGTCGCGCGTGCGGCGCACCGCTTCGAGCTCGGTTTCGTCGCGCAGCACCTGGACCTGCATGCCATCCGAGGGCGCGGCGCTCGAGATGACGACACGGCGCACGCGCCCGGGAGTGGGCTCGACGATCTCGACGGCATTGGCGGCGCCGGCGCGCCTCGCGGCAAGGATCGGGCAGCTCGTGTCACAGGGTCGCCGGCCGTCGCGATCGCGCGCTGGGTTCAGCACGTCGCCGCAGAAGCGGCCGACGGCGTTGGCGGGCAATTGCAGCAGCCTCTCGGCCTGCGGATTGAGGAAACGGATGCGCCGGTCGTCGTCAACCGAGAAGACGCCTTCGACGATGCCGCTAAGCACGGCCTGCGCCTCAGCCTCACGGTGCTTGAGTTCGCTCGTCAGCGCCACGAGATTGCCGCGCATTTCTTCCATCGTCGAGGCAAGAACCCCGAGTTCCTTGCCGCCTTCCGCGGGTACCGACATCGCGAGATCGCCGCCGCCGATGCGCCGCGCCGCGAGCGTGAGGCGCTCGACGCCGCCGGCAAAATACCGGCCAATGAGAATGCCGGCCGCGGTCGCGAGCAGGCCGACGACGATTGCCGCGCTCGACATCTGGCGCGTCAGCGTCGTGACGGGCGCGTGCGCGACTTCTTCCGGAAGGAACGCCTGCAGCAGCGCGATAGTCTCTCCCGTCGCCGCGTTGACCGGGGTGCTCGCGGCATAGACGTCGAGCTCGGCAACCGGGCTCGCGACGGGCTGGCCGCGCTCGAGCGCAACCCGATTGAGCTCGGCGAGCGGGCCCTCTTCGATCGCGACGGCACTGAAGTCGACGATGCGGATTTCGAGGCCGGCGCGTTCGCCCAGGCTCTGCTCGAGATTCGAATCCAGTGCGCGAATCGTCGTGACCGTGACGTCCGGGTGCTCGGTGACCGTTGCCATGGCGCCGCCGAGCGCGGGCCCTGCGCTCCCGCCGCGGACGAGTATGCGCTCGCCCTGTTCGGCGGAGTGGACGAAGACGCGCGACCAGTCGATCTCGCGCCCGAACGTGGCCAGGATCGACTGCCCGCGAGCGACTGCGCAGGCATCGAGCACGGCTTCCTCGCAGTAATTCGACAGGAAGGGCGCGATCCCGGCTGAGTCGCCCTCGCGCAGCAGCCGCTGCAGCGTTGGCCGCTCACCGAGCACGCGCGCCTTGATCAGCAGGTCCTCGTTGCTCTGGCGCAGCCCCTCCCTTGCCGAGGCCACGGCGAGCTCGACGCGAATCAACGCTTCCGCCTCGGCCAGCTCGCGGAGGAGGCGCACGCCGGCGAGCGACAGAATGGCGATGGCGGGGATCACTAGCAGGGCGGTGACAACGGCGAGCCTGCCTGCGAGCCCCGGGGCACGGATGGTCATTTGAGCGAAATCATACTCGCTGCCCGCCAATTCCATGGCGCGTGGGGCGGGCCATGCTACTTGCGCCAGGTCTCGGCGTCGGTGCCATTGCGGTTATAGAGCGGTGACATCGCCCGTGTGCGGCGGCGGTCGGCCTGCAACAGGCCGCAAATGTCATCGATTTCTAACCGCGAAAAGACCGACAAGGTCACCCCGCATCCCTAGGCTGCACCTTCTCGGCGTTCCCGCTAGCAGGGGCGATGCGGCCGCCGGCGTTGTAAGCCCAGGAGATTCTTGTCATGTCTGCTCGCACGATTCTGGCCGCCGCCATTGCGGCCGCCCTGTCCTCAACGGCCGGTGCACAGGAGGCGGAACAGGATGCCGCCCCGGTGGCTGCCGCGTCGTCGAATGTCGAAGTCATCGCGGTCACGGGCGCGCGGCGCCGCGAGGAACTCGCCCAGGACGTGCCGATTGCGATCTCCGTGGTCAACGGCGACCTGCTGCAGGACTCGGGCGCTTTCAACGTGAACCGCCTCCAGAACATCGTGCCGACCGTACAGTTCTACTCGAGCAATCCGCGCAATACCTCCGTGAACATCCGCGGCCTCGGCCAGCCCTACGGCCTGACGAACGACGGCATCGAGCCCGGCGTCGGCTTCTACGTCGACGGCGTGCTCTACGCGCGGCCGGCCTCGACGACGATGGACTTCATCGACGTCGAGCAGATCGAGGTCCTGCGCGGACCGCAGGGCACGCTGTTCGGCAAGAACACCACATCCGGCGCGATTCTGGTGACGACGCGCAAACCCTCCTTCGAGCCGGAGATCGATTTCGAAGTGAGCTTCGGCGACGACAATTTCACCCAGGCCAAGGCGTCTTTCACGGGCCCTCTTGGCGAGAGAATCGCCGGACGGCTCTCTCTCACTTCGACGCAGCGCGACGGCAACCTCCATAACGTGCTGACAGACGAAGAGGTCAACAACCTCGACAACACCGGCTTACGCGCGCAGCTGCTCGTCGAGGTCTCTGACAAGACCGAGCTCCGATTCGCGCTCGACTACGCGGAGCAGCAGCCCGTCGGCTATGCGCAGGTGCTCGCGGGCGTGGTTCCCACATTTCGCGGCACGCCGGGATATGCATCGGAGCTCTACGGGATTGCGGCGAATCCGGCCGCCAACGAGCGCCGGCACTTCTGGGGCATCATCAACGACCTCGGCTACACGCCGGCCAACGTCGACGCGGCCGCGCGCGAGGTGCGCCCGTTCGACCGCGTGATCGACACGGCCACGCCGTGGAAATCCGGCAATGAGCTCGGCGGGTTGTCCATCAACCTCGACACGGACATCGCAGGCGGCACGCTGACGTCCACGACCGCGTGGCGCTACTGGAACTGGGATCCGTCCAACGATCGCGATTACCTGGCGCTGCTCGTCGGCACGCTGTCGCAGGCGCCCTCGACGCATGAGCAGCTGACCCAGGAAGTCCGCTGGGCAGGCGACTTTTCCGACAGCTTCAGCGCGGTCTTCGGCTTCTTTGCCTTCGACCAGAAGTTGAGCTCGGATCCGGTTCACACCGAGCAGGTCGGCCCCGATTATTTCCGCTTCGTCTGGAACCCGTCGCCGGCGCCGAACGGCAGCCCCAGCCTCGCGGTCTGGGGACCGGGCGGAACCGGCTACGTTCCCGCGTTCCCGGGGCAGGCCAACTATTTCGACGGACAGCGCAGCGAGATCACCTCGCAACTCGACACGGTCAGCGCGGCCCTGTTCAGCCAGCTCGACTGGGCGATCACGGAGCGGCTCCACCTGCTGCCGGGCCTGCGCTGGAACTACGACCAGAAGGAAGTCGATTTCCAGCAGCGCGCGTTCAATGTCCCGACGCTGACGGCGGGCGCGCCGACGCCGCCGGCCGCGGCCTACACCAATCAGACGGCCTTGCGTGATGAGAAAGACGACAACGTCTCGGGCCAGCTCACACTCGCCTTCAATGCCGACGGTGGCATCAACTACTACGCGACTTATGCCACGGCCTTCAAGTCGATCGGTGTCAATCTCGGCGGCGGGCCGGCGATTGAGGTTCCGCCCGAGGACGTCACGCATGTCGAGTTCGGCATCAAGAGCACCTCGGCGCGCGGCAACACGGCCAACCTTTCGCTGTTCAACACGGGCGTCCAGGACTTCCAGACCCAGGTGCTCGTGCCGGGCAATGCGCGCCCCGTCATCGCGAGCGCCGAGGAGATCCGCGTGCGCGGCGTCGAATTCGACGGCAGCGTCCGCGTCGGCAATTCGCTGACGTTGCATGGCGCGCTGGCGTACACGGACGGCGAATACATCTCGTTCCCGAACGCGCCGGTGCCGCTCGAGCTCACGGGCTACACCTCGGGCGGCCTGCCGCAGGTCGACGCCTCGGGCGGACGGCTTCCCGGCATCTCGGAATGGGCGGCTTCGCTCGGCGGCGAGTACTATCGGCCGGTCAATTTCTTCGGCGGCTCCGGTGAGTTCTTCACGGGCTTCGACGTCTACTATCGCGACGACTTCTCGTCGAGCTCGACCCCTTCGGAATTCCTGAACATCGCGGCCTATTCGCTGACCAATCTGCGCTTCGGCTACCGGGCCGACAGCGGCTGGTCGGGCTACCTCTGGGTGCGGAATGCCCTCGACGAGGAGTACGTCGAGCTGCTGCAGGCCGCCCCGGCGGGTCAGGGCGTCGGCCACTACGGCGCGCAGCTCGGCGATCCGCGCTACTACGGCGCGACGCTGCGATTCGAGTTCTGAGCGGCATCGGCATCTGATTTTCGCCCGCGTGCGGGCGCACAGTCTTGCGCCGACGTCGGCCCTGCCATCCCCTCTCCTGGCCCCCCCGGCGAGCGATCAGAGGCAGGGCCCCGTCGGCGCAAACCACTCCCGACCGACCGTGAATCGGTGCGGCGCGCTCAAGCGCTGTAGGTGTATGCGAGCCCGAGTAATGCAGAGACGCCGAGCACGCTCATCACTCCGAGCCGGAATCTTGCGAGCGCGATCAAAGCCGCCGCGGCGAGCAGAGCCTGAACCCATTCGAAGCGGCCGGAAAATATGGCATCTGCCGTCGCCTCGGGCCAGAACACGTGCCAGCCGAAGAACACGCCGAGGTTGAGGATCACGCCGACGACCGCGGCGGTGATCGCCGAGAGCGGCGCGGTGAATTTGAGATCGCCGTGCGTCGACTCGACGACCGGGCCGCCCGCGAGAATGAAGACGAATGAAGGCAGGAACGTGAAGAACGTCGCGACGCTCGCGCCGGCGATGCCAGCCATGACGGGACTGCCCGGACCGAGAATCTCATGCGTCCAGGCGCCGACGAAGCCGACGAAGGCGACGACCATGATCAACGGCCCGGGCGTGCTTTCGCCGAGCGCGAGGCCGTCGATCATCTGGTCGGCAGTGAGCCAGCCGAACACATTGACGCCGCCCTCATAGACGTACGGCAACACGGCATAGGCGCCGCCGAAAGTCAGCAGCGCCGCCTTGCTGAAGAAGAATCCCATGTCTCTGAGCGTGCCGCTCGGCAAGAGCAGCATCGCAACGGCCCAGAGCGCGAGGCCGCCCCCGACGAGCTTCGCGAGATGCAGATGACTGTGGCGCGTATGCGGCAGCGGACCGGTGTCGTCGTCGATCACCGCGGCGCCGAAACTCGCGGCGGCGTTTCCATGTCCGCCGCCGACGCGGAACACTTCCGGCAACAGTTTCCCGCCGATGAAGCCGAGCACGGCCGCACCGAGCACGATGACGGGGAAGGGCAGGCGCAGGACCGCGATCGCCACGAAGGAGACGGCTGCGATCCCCCAGAGGATCCCGTGCCTGAGCGCGCGGCTGCCAATGCGCCATGCCGCGAAGACTACGATCGCCACGACAGCGGGCTTGATGCCGAAGAAGATGCCCTGCACGAAGGTAACGTCGCCGAACGCCAGATAGATCCAGGTGAGCAACACGAGAATGAACAGCGACGGCAGCACGAACAGCGTGCCCGCGACGATGCCGCCCCAGGTGCGATGCAGCAGCCAGCCGATGTAGATTGCGAGCTGCTGCGCTTCGGGTCCGGGCAGCAGCATGCAGTAGTTGAGCGCATGCAGAAACCGGCGCTCGGAGATCCAGCGGCGCCTCTCCACGAGCTCCTGGTGCATGATCGAGATCTGCCCGGCGGGCCCGCCGAAGCTGATGAAGCCGAGCTTGAGCCAGTAGCCGAAAGCTTCGCGAAAGGAAGGATGCGCGGGGCGCTCCGACGACGCGACCGCCGATTCGTTCACGATTGACATGAGATTGCGAACTGATCGCCTTATGGTTTGGTCGACAGTATCACGCTGCCGCGCAATGGCGAGCGTATGTCACCGATTTCAAACCGCGCTCAGTCGGCGGCGGCAGACTCCGCGAAGTGCGCGCGAATGCTGTCGATCGTCAGCTGATTCCCGGACTCAAAGAACCGACGCATCGCGAGCGAGTCCTCGTCCGTGCCGAATCCCAGGCTTGCTGATGCGAATCGCCATCATCCGCGGCGGCTCGTAGGCGAGGATCGTGTTCTCGATTGTCTCGGCGTCGCCGAGCGTGCCGTCGGCGCTGTAACGGCTCCGGATGGTGCCGCCGATGCGCAGATCCACCTCGGCGAGGGCGGGGCCCATCGCCTTGTAGCCCTCGGAGGTCGAGAGGATCTTCCAGCCTTCCTCGATTGGCGCGCCGATGACGCCCTCGTTAACGAAGGAAACCTCATCCGCGTGGGCCATCGAGCACAGGGCGAGCAACAAGGCTATCGTGCCTTTCATGTCGATCTCCTCCATGCCTGATGCAGCACGGCGAACGCGACGAGCACCCAGGCGACGATGAGACTCACGCCGCCCGTCGGCGCGAGCCGGGCGATGAAGCGCGGGCCGTCGAGGCTCGAAGCGTAAACGCCCCCGCAGAAAAGCAGGACGCCGACGAGCAGCAGAGCGGCGCCAAGGATGAGCGGCTTCGAAGGCTGCCGCTCGGCGAGGACGCCAACGGCGAGCAGGCCGAGCGAATGGATGAATTGATATTGGACGGCGGTTTCGAAGGAGTGGAGCGCGTCTGCATCCAGCGTCCCGCCGAGCGCGTGGCTCGCGATCGCTCCGAGCGCGGTGGCCAGCGCGAGCAGCAGCGCGCCTGCTGCGATCAGCAGTCGAATCGTCATGGCGGCCACTGTGAACCATCGGCCTATTCCCGGCAACGTATCGCGGATTGTGACAGCGCACTGCCGGACCGATTAAACTGCGTGGGAGCGGAAGGGGTCCGGCCAAGAACAATGAATTTCATCGTCCGTCTCATGCCTCGCGAGGGGCGCTTCTTCAACCTGTTCGATAGCCACGCGAAGCTCATTGTCGACGGCGCGATCGCGCTCGCCGACGTCTTGCGCAACTACCACGTTCGGAAGGACTGCGCCGCGGGCATCAAGGTCATCGAGGACATCGAACACTCCGCCGACCGCATCACGAACGAAACCGTGCGCTTGCTGCACACCACTTTTGTCACGCCGTTCGATCGCGACGCCATTCATCGGCTCATCTCGCGCATGGACGATGTCCTGGATCTCATCCAGGACGCCGGCGAATCGCTGGTGCTATACGACATCCAGAAGGTCACGCCAGAAGCCACTCAGCTCGCGGAGTTGCTGCTGCGTTGTGCCGAACGCGTGCAGGCCGCCGTCAAGCTCCTTGCGTCGATGGCCCAGGCGCCCGCGATGCTCGAAATCTGCCAGGAGATCGACAAGCTCGAGTCCGAGGCCGACAAGGTCATGCGTGGCGCGATTTCACGCCTGTTCCGCGAAGAAACCGACACGCGCCAGCTCATCAAGCTCAAGGCCGTCTATGAGACGCTCGAGTCGGCCACGGACAAGTGCCAGGACGTCGCGAACGTGATCGAGAGCGTCGTGCTCGAGAACTCCTGACGTCGGCAGCCGCAAATGGATCTCGCTGAGGTCTCCACGACGCTGGTGCTGCTGGTGCTGCTCGCGCTGGCATTCGACTTCATGAACGGCTTTCACGACGCGGCGAACTCCATCGCCACGGTCGTGTCCACCGGCGTGCTCAAGCCCTGGCAAGCGGTGCTCTGGGCGGCGTTCTTTAACGTTCTTGCCTGGGCGGTCTTTCATTTGTCGGTCGCCGCGACGGTGGGCAAAGGCATCATCGATCCCGACTTCGTCGACAGCCGCGTGATCTTCGGCGCGCTCGTCGGCGCCATCTCCTGGAACCTCATCACCTGGTACTACGGAATTCCGTCGAGCTCGTCGCACGCGCTCATCGGTGGCCTGATCGGCGCTGCCCTCGTGAAGGCTGGTGTGGCGCCGTTGCTCTGGCCCGGGATCCTGAAGACAGCCTCCTTCATTTTCATCGCGCCGCTGCTCGGCATGACGCTCGGCGCGCTCATCATGTTGATCGTCTCGTGGGCGCTTTTCCGGCAGACGCCGGGGCGCGTGGACCGCTGGTTTCGGCGGCTGCAGCTCGTCTCGTCCGCGGCCTACAGCATGGGGCATGGCGGCAACGACGCGCAGAAGACGATGGGTGTGATCTGGCTGCTGCTGATCGCGAACGGCCTGACGACCGAGGATCACCTGCCCACGTGGGTGGTAATGAGCTGTTTCCTGGCGATCGGCGTCGGCACCATGTTCGGCGGCTGGCGCATCGTGAAAACGATGGGCCAGCGCATCACGAAGATCAAACCGGCCGGCGGCTTTGCTGCGGAATGCGCGGGGTCAATCACGTTGTTCCTGGCGACGCACTACGGTATCCCCGTATCCACCACGCACACCATCACGGGCGCGATCATCGGCGTCGGCACGACGAAGGGGTCGTCGGCCGTGCGCTGGGGCGTTGCGGGCAACATCGTGATCGCGTGGCTCATCACCATCCCGGCGTCCGCGGCGATCGCGGGACTGGCCTGGTGGGTCGGTGGCCTGTTCTTCTGACAGGAACTCTGCAGGAGTAGCATCGGAAGCGCATGGCGACAGGCTGGGCAAAAGAGGGCGCCGTTCAGGAGCAGATCGACGCGAGCGTCGAAGATGCCGTGAAGCGGAGCCAGAGCCGGATTCCGGCCGGCGAGAGCCTGAGTCATTGCGCCGACTGCGGTGCGGAGATTCCCGAGGCGCGGCGTGTGGCGCTGCCCGGCGTGCGCCGGTGCGTCAGCTGCCAGGCTGCGAACGACGAGACCGAAGCGCGCGCCGTTGCCGGTTACAACCGCCGCGGCAGCAAGGATAGCCAGCTGCGCTGAGGAGTGACCGCTACAGCATCGCCAGCGACGCCTTGCGTCGCGGCGGCGGGAATGCCGCGTCGATCTCGCGGAGGTCGTCAGCAGTCAGCCTCAGGTCGAGCGCGGCACGATTTTCGCGCACGTGCTCGGGCGTGCCGGCTTTCGGAATCGCGACGACGTGATCGTTGCGCAGCAAGAAGGCCAGCGCGATCTGTGCCGGCGTCGCGCGATGGCGCTCGGCAATAGACCGCAAGGTCTCGTTGCCGAGGATCGCCTGCATCCGCCGGCCGGAATTCCCGAGCGGCGTGTACGCCATGACCGTCGTGCCGCGCTCGCGGCACCAGGGCATGAGATCGAATTCAACGCCGCGGTCGTTGACGTTGTAGAGCACCTGGTTCGCCGCGATCAGGTCGCCGCCGGCGATGGCGGCCGCTTCCTCCATGTCGTCGACGTCGAAATTGCTGACGCCGTAGTCGCGGATCAGGCCGGAGCTTTTGAGCGACACGAAGCCCTCGAGCGTCGGCTCGAGCGGCTTCGATTCGCGCCAGTGCAGCAGGTAGAGGTCGAGGTAGTCCGTCTTCAACCGCTGCAGGCTGCGCTTGCAGGCATCGATCGTGCCGCGCTTCGATGCATTGCCGGGCAGCACCTTGCTCACGAGGAACACCTCCTCTCGGCGGCCGGCGATCGCCTCGGCAACAAGTTCTTCGGACTTCCCGCCGCCGTAGAGCTCGGCCGTGTCGATGAGTGCGAGGCCGAGGTCGAGACCGAGCCGCAGCGCGCGGATCTCGTCCGCGCGACGCGCACGCTCGTCGCCGATCGCCCAGGCGCCCTGGCCGAGGCGGGCGACGGGCTGGCCTGAAGGGAGTTGGAACGGATGCATCGCCCGATTCTAAGCCCGGCGGAATCAGCTGTGCGACGCAGTAGTTGAGCGCAGCGAGGCGCTCGCGACTGCCGCTGTCGGGTATCTTAACGGCCGATGCCAGCGCCCGAGGTTTATGCCGACATCGAAGCCTGCGTCGACGCAGTGATCGCGGCTGTCGGTCGCAAGATCGTGCTCGGCGTGCCGCTCGGCATCGGCAAGCCGAACCGATTCGTCAATGCGCTCTGGCGGCGGGCAGTGGCCGAGCCAACGCTGAAGCTCAGCATCTTTACTGCGCTGACGCCCGCCCTGCCAGGCGGCCGCTCGCTGCTGGAGCGGCGCTTCATCGGTCCCCTGCGCGAGCGCCTCTACGCGGGCTACGAGCCGCTCGAGTACGCGGAGGCGGTGCGTCGCGATGCGGTACCGCCGAATATCAGATTGTCCGAGTTCTTCTTCTCGCCCGGCTCCTGGCTCGGCGCCGACTACGCGCAACGCCAGCACGTCAGCACGAACTACAGCCAGGTCACCCAAGCGCTCATCGATCGCGGCGTCAACGTCATCGCGCAGACGATCGCGCGGCGCGGAGAAGGCGATGCCGTCCGCTACAGCCTCGGCAGCAATCCCGATCTCACGCTCGATCTCCTGCGCGAGCCCGGGCGGCACCGGCGTCCCCTGATGGTCGGCATCGTCTCGCCGGCGATGCCGTACATGACCAACGCAGCGGAAACGCGTGCCGAGTTTTGGGACGCGATAGTCGATTCCGGCGGATCGGACGGCGTGCGCGCCGAGAGCCTGTTCATCGCCCCGAACCGCCCGGTCTCGCTCGCCGACTACGCAATCGCGACCCACGTGACGAGCCTGATCCAGGACGGCGGTACGTTGCAGATCGGCATCGGCTCGCTCGGCGATGCGGTTGCGCACGTGATCCGCCTGCGGGAGATCGATAACACTGTCTATCGCCGGCTCTGCGAGCATCTCATCGAGCAGCCAAAGCGGGCGCTGCGCCAGGCGCTGCCCGTCGAGCTCGAGAGTTTCGGCCAAGGCCTCTACGGCGCAAGCGAGATGCTCGTCGAGGGTTTCTTGCATCTCATCGACGCCGGCGTCATCAGGCGCCGCGTGCCGGCACTCGTCGATCCGTCGCGCCGCGTGCTGCTGCACGCCGCTTTCTTCCTCGGCTCCACCGAGCTGTACCGCCGGCTGCATGCGCTGAGCGACGCAGAGCGCGACTCGATCGAGATGACCGGCGTGCGTTTCGTCAACACCCTCGACGACGACTTCGAACGGAAGTGCGACGAGCGCATCAAGGCTCGCTTCGTCAATGCCGCGATGATGGTCACGCTCGACGGCGCGATCGTGTCCGACTCGCTCGCGGGCAAGCGCGTCGTCTCGGGCGTCGGCGGCCAGCACGATTTCGTCTCGATGGCGGAGCGACTTCCCGGAGCGCGTTCGATCATCGTGCTGCAGGCGACGCGCACCAAGGCCGGCCGCACGCAATCGAATATCGTCTTCGATTACGCGCATACGACGATCCCGCGGCAGCTGCGCGACATCGTCGTCACCGAATACGGCGCCGCGGACTTGCGTGGTGCGACCGATCGCGACGTCATGGTGCGGCTGATCGGCATCGCCGATGCGCGCTTTCAGGACGCGCTGCTGGCGCAGGCACAGGCAGCCGGAAAGATCGAGCGCGCGTGGAGCATTCCGGAAGCGTATCGCCGCAACACACCGGACGATCTCGTCGAGCGTTTCGATGGCGAACTGCGCGCGAAGCTGCCTCACTATCCGCTGAGCACGGACTTCACGCCCGAAGAGGCGCGGCTTGCCGTCGCGCTCGACTATCTCAAGACTCTCGTCGGCTCGAAGCGCGCGCTGGCCGGGCTCTGGCTCGCGGCGCCTCGCGTGGATGCCTCGAGCCGGCCGCTGCTCGAGCGCATGGGGCTTGCGACGCCGCGGGGTCTTGAGGAACGGATCGCCAGCCGCGTGTTGCTCGGGGCGGTCAAGCAGACGCAGGATGGCCGACCGCTGCTTCCCTGACGGAGGCTTCATGGCAACGACTCGCAACGTACGACAAGCGCGCAGGGCTGGCGCCCGCACTGCCCAGGCTCCCCCCGTCACCGGCTCCGGCTACGCCGGCATCTACGCCGTCGTCGCGATGATTCCGCGCGGCCGCGTCGCCACCTACGGCCAGATCGCCGAGCTGGCGGGCCGCCCAAAGCAGGCGCGGCAGGTCGGCTATGCCCTGGCAGCGCTAAAGCCGGACACCGATGTGCCATGGCACCGCGTGATCAACGCCCGCGGCGAGATCAGCCTGCGCTCGCCCTCCGGCGCCTCGGCGTTGCAGCGCGCGCTGCTCGAGCGAGAAAAGGTCAGATTCGACGCCGACGGTCGCATATCCCTCGAGCGCTTCCGCTGGAGCCCCTGAGAGCGCCGACGTACAATCGGCCGGAAGTCCGTGAGAGGGGTTCCGATGGACAAGAACGCAGATCCGGTCGCAACAGCAGTCGATCGACCGAAATCAACTTGGCCGAAGCGCCTCCGGTTGCCGGTTATCCTGCTGGCGGTCACCGCTGCCGGCGCAGCCTTCGCCCACCACTCCTTCACCGCCACCTATTTCGAAGACCGCACCGTCAAGATCTCGGGCACGGTGAAGCAGTTCCAGTTCCGCAATCCGCACTCCTTCGTGCATGTGGAAGCGCCCGACGAGAACGGCGAAATGCATCGCTGGGCCGTCGAATGGGGCGGCTCGGCCCAGCTCTCGAACCAGGGTCTCGCGAGCGCGACGCTGCGTCCCGGCGACGTCGTCGAGATCACCGGCAACCCCGGACGTGACGCGGCCGATCATCGCGTCCGCATGCTCTATCTCCTCAGGCCCTCGGACGGCTTCGACTGGGGCAACGAGCCCGGCGAGACTTTCGACTAGGCCGCCACTTCGGGGAGAGCATCGAGGTGCCGAAAATAAAGGTGTCTGACACCATTTTCGTGTCTGGCACGAAATTCCTTCTGCTCAGCGTGCTCGCTTTCGCGCTTCCCGCGGCGAGCGCCGTCGCGCAGATCAACATCTCGGGCGAGTGGGCGGGCGCGAGCCACGAAGACTTTGACGACCGCGTGCCGGGAGACGTGCAGGGCGACTTCACGGGTGTGCCGGTCAACGACGCCGCGCGGCGCTACGCCGAGGCTTTCGACGTCACGCGCGTGGCCGTGCTCGAGCACCAGTGCCAGCCCTACAACCTCGCGCATATCTACCGCGGACCGAATCAGTTCCGGATCTGGGAAGAAAAGAACCCGGCGAATCAGGAAATCATCGCCTACCGCATTTTCAACGGCACGTACATGCAGCCCAGGACGATCTGGATGGACGGCCGCGAGCACCCGCCCGAGTATGCGCCGCACACGCACATGGGATTCTCGACGGGCCAGTGGCATGGCGACATCCTCACGGTCTATTCGACCCATATAAAGAAGGAGTACTACCGCCGCAGCGGCATCCCGAGCAGCGACCGGACGACGGTCACCGAGCACTTCATCCGTCACGGCAACCTGCTCTCGCACGTGATGATCATCAACGATCCCGACTATCTGTCGGAGCCGTACGTGTTGAGCCAGGAGTTCACGCTCATGGAGCGCGGCAACCAGAACTGGCTCTACAACTGCGAGTACGTGATGGAAGTGCCGATGAACAAGAACGAGGTGCCCTTTTATCTGCCGGGCGACGCTCCCTTCATCGAGGACTATTCGAAATTGTTCGGCCTGCCGTTCGAGGCCGTCATCGGCGGCGCCGAGACGACGTACCCCGAGTATCAGCCGCGGCTCGAAGAGCTGATCCGCGAGCTGGGCGGGCAGGGCGAGTGATGCGGGGCAGTCTTGTCGCAGCCGCGGCGCTGCTTAGCAGTGTGGCCGTCGCGCAGACGGGCATAGTCCAGAGCGTGCACGTCCAGGGCAACGTCTGGATGATCGTCGGCGCGGCCTCGAACATCGCCGTACAGATCGGCAATGACGGCATCCTCGTCGTCGACACGGGCGGCAGTGAGACGGCCGACGAGGTCCTCGCCGCGATCCGCGCGCTGTCCGACAAGCCGATCCGCTGGATCGTCAACACCCAGGCGCACTCCGACCACACGGGCGGCAACGAGACGATTTCCCAGGCGGGCGAAACCGTCAACGGCAATCCCGCGGCGATCGTCGCGCACGAGAACGTGCTCGCGCGGATGTCGGCCGAGGATCGGCCGACGACCGAGTGGCCGCTCAATACCTTTTTCGAGTCGGGCCGCGATTTCTACTTCAACGGCGAGGCCGTGTTCCTCTATCACGTGCCGTCGGCGCACACCGATGGCGACATCATGGTTTACTTCCGCGGCTCCGACGTGCTCGTCACGGGCGACATCTTCGTGACGACGCATTTCCCCGTCGTCGATCTCGAGTACGGCGGCGGCATCGACGGTTTCGTCGATGGCCTCAATCTCGCGCTCGACATCACGGTGCCGGCCTTCCAGCAGGAAGGCGGGACTTACGTCATTCCGGGCCACGGCCGGATTTCCGACGAGGCCGACGTGCTCTCCTATCGCGACATGACCTATTTCATCCGCGAGCGCGTGCAGCATTTCATTGACGGGGGCATGAGCCTCGCCGGTGTTCAGTCGGAGCGGCCGGCGTTCGACTACGAGCCGCGCTACAGCGACGAGGAGCTGCCGTGGACGAGCGAGATGTTCGTCGAGTCCGTCTATCGCTCGCTTGAGCCTGCGAGCTCGCGATGAAGAGGCGCGACATGAAGATTCGCAATCGGTCCGTTGTGCTGCTCGGGCTCGCTCTTGTGCTGGGAGCAACGACCGCGAACGCACAGCGCGGGCCGGGAGGCGGGCCAGGAGGCGGTCCGGCCAACGCGCGCGACGGCGCGCCCATCGACCTCACGGGCACCTGGGTCTCGATCGTCAGCGAGGACTGGCGGCATCGCA
>Ga0315912_10000757_pt1 | contig 49237 bp, 38 predicted proteins | sample VfabasoilMG_FD_204469 | JGI IMG/M metagenome (GOLD analysis project Ga0315912, IMG submission 204469) | Garden soil microbial communities collected in Santa Monica, California, United States - V. faba soil | ecosystem: Environmental > Terrestrial > Soil > Garden | place: USA: California... | reverse complement strand
AGGGCGAGAACGTCCAGTTCAGCCCGACCGAGCGGCCCTCGAGCGCCGTCGCCTTGCCCACCTCATACGCGAGCTCTTCCGAATCGTTCGCGCCGAGACCCATCAGATCGGGAAATGCGGTCGCGCCAAGCACGGCCGAGCCGGGCCCAGATTCGAGATCCGCCGTGCACAGCGGCGGGATCTGACAAGCGGCGCGCAACGCCTGCGCTTGTCCGGCGATCTTCTCGCGCGTGCCGCGCGGGATATGCGCTCCGCCGACCGTCTCGCTGGGCTCGAAGCTGAGCAGCGGGCAACAGACCTGGCGGTACGCCTCGCGGATGGACATGCGCTCGGCGAGGGAGCGCGCACGGGCAGACGGGACGAGCGTGTACTTCATGAGCGTTCGAGCACGAGGCGAGACCTGGCCGCGCCAGCGTGTGCGCCGCTAGTACCTCGAGTCATCCAAGGCTACGACGCTCCGGCCCCGCCGGGCGGGGAAACTACATGCACCGGGGCGGGTAGGGCCCGCGAGCTTCGTCAAAAGAACGAACAGACGTACTCGGTGATCCCGCCCTGGACGCTGATGTTGAAGCCGCTCTTGCCTGGCACGTCAAAGCTCGCGCCCGCTGCGTACTCGTGCGTGCCCGTTTGCCCATCCAGGCGAACTTTACAGCTACCCGCGATGATCTCCATGCGCTCGGGAGCGCCCGTGGAGAAGTGATACTCGCCAGGGTAGATGAGCCCCACGGTCTTCTTCGAGCCATCCGCGAACAGCACGCTGTGGCTGACCACCTTGCCGTCAAAGTAGACGTTGGCCTTGGCGGTGACGGTGACGTTAGGGAATTCACTGGTCATGCGGGCGCGTATACCAGATCTCCCCCGCCTCGGGAGCGCGGAGGGCTCAGGTTCCCGCGCGGCAACGTCGGCGGTCGGCCGACGGGCGCGGGTCTGAGCGTACCTGCCCCTGCTCCTGCCTGCGGCTCCCCAGAGCCGCAAGCGGGCTCCGGAAGCCGTCAGGGGAAGGTGACGTCCTCGTTGCCCGTGTGGGTGAACGTTACGGGGGCCGTGCCCGACGCAGTCACGGTGACGTTGCCATCGCCGGTGTTGGTCACCGTCACGTTGCCCGTGGCCGTGCTGTTGATGGTCATCACGCCATTGCCGGTATTGGTCGCGGTCAGGATCCGGCCATTGTTGACGATGTTGATCGTGCCCGTGCCGGTCTCCGTCACGGCAACGTGGGCACCATTGTTGACCACGTTGATGAAGCCCCCGCCCGTGATGGTAGGCGACACATCGGCCGCGTTGCTCCCGCTCACCGTGACGTTCGCCCCGAGCTCCTGAGAGCTCGAGCCATTACCGTCCTCGGACGGGGCATCAGAGGCCTCGTCGGATGCCTCGTCGGATGCCTCGCTGGAGGCCTCACGGGAGGGGCCGTCGGCCCCCTCACGGGAGGGGCGCGCCGCCTCGACGTCCGTCGAGTCGCTCGACGCTTCGTCTGCCAGCTCACTGGACGAGCCATCGTTGCCCTCATCGGGTGAACCGCTACAAGCCGCCGCAAGGACGAGCGCCGAGAGAGAGGCAACGAGAGAGAGGCGCGGAAGAGTCAGAATGCTTCGAATCATGAACAGACTGTAAGAACGATTGAGACAAAGACCATGCAGCCGCGGTGCAATAGTTGGAATAAACCGAAAATACCATTTCGCCCACCACATGGCCTCAGTGAGGCGCAAATGCGCCGCTGCTTCTTCGCACTCTCTCACCCCTAGGCGAAGAAGCGCCGAACCCGATCGATGAGCTGCAGGCTGCGGCGCTCTTCGTCCAGATCGTCACCGCGCTCGGAGGAGAGAGCCTGATCGAGTTCATTGAGTCGCGAGGCGAGGCGCGACGTCAAACGCTCCGCGATCGAACGGTCCAGCTCGACCGCGGCGCGCAAGGCCGCTCGGGTGATGACGATCAGCTGGCACTCGCTGCTGGCCAGCACGGTGGCCGAGCGCAGCTCCTCCGCGAGCAGCGCCGCTTCACCAAAGAACTGACCGGGGCCCAGGGACGCGACACGCCGATCGGTGCCGTCAGCGCGCCGGGCGAGCACCTCCACCGCGCCGCGTTCGATCACGAACAGCTCGCTGCCCTCTTCGCCCGCACGAATGATCGCCTCGCCGGGTGCGTACACGGCCAGGCTCGTGCCGGCAAGCAAGCGGGCGAGCACCTCGGGCGCCACGCCCTCCAGAAAATCCACCCGGGAGAGGCGCTGCGCGAGCGGCTCCTGTGCGCTGGCGGCGGGAACGTTGCTCAGGGACGTCGGCAGCGCACCGATCGCTACCGCCTCCACCCGGCTGCGCGTCACCGGCAACTCGACGTCGGCCCGCCGCAGCGCATACCAGAGCCGCTTGCGTAGCTCACCGTCACAGGGCTCGATGCGGGTAAACTCGTCCACGAAGTAGCGAATCGAGTAGCTGGCGCCACGTTCGACGAACGGCCCGACCAGAACGCTGGGTGCCGGCGTCGACAGCACGCCAGGCAGATCCGCCAGCAGCCGCAGCACCAGGGCCTGAATTTGCTGCGGCGACACCGAATCCGGCAGCACCAGAGTGCTGGTGTGACGGATCAGTGGGGTGGGACGCGAGAAGTTCTTGAGGGCCGCCTTGGCGATCACCCCGTTCGGCACGATCACCTCGATCTCACTCAGGGTCACCAGGTGCGTCGCCCGCCAGTTGATCTCGATCACGCGCCCGATCCCCTCGGGCCCCTCCGCGTATTGGAGCCAATCGCCCACGGAGAACGGGGGCTGAGCTTGCAGCGACAAGCCGGCGAACAAGTTGCCCAGGGTTTCCTGCAGTGACAGACCGATCACCGCCGTCAGCAGCGCCGACGTCGCCAAGAGCGAGGTCGGCTCCACGCCGGCCGCACGCAAGGCGAGCAGCCCCACGCCGAAGTACAGAAAGCCCTGCAGCAGATCGCGCAAGATGCGAGGCCAGGGCCGAGTGAAGCGCCGCGCGACGCTCGACATCACGCCGAGCAAAAATGCGCTGCGCGCGATGGAACCAAAGATCGCAAACGCGCCGATGAAGCTCAGGACGCGAGCGCCGAGGGAGCTATTGTCGATCGCCCCCTCGAGCTTGCCGACCACGAGATGCAGCGCCAAGAGCGCCGCCGGGCCGCGCGCCAGATAGCGTTCGCCCCGCGGGAGCGCGGCGAACGCGAGCACGATGAGTGCCGTCGCCAGCCCAATGCCGAGCAGCCCCGCGCCGGCAGCGGTCGAGTCGAGCCAGTTCACGCGACGGTAGCAGTAGGCGAGCCAGACCAAGAGGTCCAGCCAACGACACGACGGGAGCGCATCTCAGCCGGGCCCCCGCTCTCCCTGGGAAGGCTCAGGCCGCGTGCCGAGCGCTGGCCGCACGTTCGCTCGAAGGAGGGCTGCTCGTGACAGGGCTGCTCGTGACAGGGCTGCTCGCTGCGTGCTCGCCCGACGGCACGGCGTGCCGCGGGGCTTCCGCACGGGGTCCGACGAGCGCGCCCGCGAGCGCCAGGCCGCTCAGCGTGAGGCGTAGCCGCCGCGCGTCCACGAGCCCGGCGTCCTCTAGTGTCGAGAGCGCGCGCAGCACGGCATATGGGCTGGCGCCGGCGCGTTCACTCAGCACCAAAAGATCAATGCAATCATTGTTTTGGCTGCGGACAAACAGGGTGGTCAGCAGCCGGCGAGGCAAGCGGCTTGGAATCATCCGTTCAGTATTAGTTGCCCACCTGAAAGCCTGTCCAGTTTTTCGCAAACGCCGCGCGCTGCGCGGGCACGGGCGCTCTCAGCGCTCGGAGGTGTAGCCGAGTTCCGCCAGCTGCCGCGGCACGTTGCGCCAGCGCTCGGTCACCCGCACGAACAACTTCAGGTGCACGGGTTGCCCCGTCAGCTCGGTCAACCGCTGGCGCGCTGCGGTGCCGATGTCCCGAATCTTTTCTCCCCCCTTCCCCACCAGGATCGCGCGCTGACCGACCTTCTCGACGTGAATGGTCGCCGCCACGTGCATGCCCTGCGGCGACTCCTCGATGGAGTCGAGCGTGACCGCGACCGCGTGCGGCACCTCGCGGCTGAACATCGACAGCACCTGCTCTCGAACGTATTCGCGAGCAAAGAAGGCCACCGGACGATCGGTGATCTCGTCGGCTGCAAAGCGCACCTCTTGCTCGGGAAGCAGGCGTGCGACCTCTGCCAGCACGCGATCCACGCCGTCCCCGCTCTTGGCACTGATCGGCACGATGGCCGCAAACTCGCGCAGTTTGCCCAGCGCATCGAGCACGGGCAGGAGCTTGGCCTTGTCGCGCACCTGATCGACCTTGTTGAGCACCAGGACCGTCGGCAACTGCGCGGGCAAGAGCTCGATCAGCTCGGCATCGCTGCGTTCAGCGGCGTCGCTACGCCGGCGCGCAGGGTTCTCCACTTCGAAGGAATCCGTCATGAACAGCGCCGCGTCGGCGCTGCGCAAACTCTCGTGCGCCTCCTGATTCATTCTGCGCCCCAGCTCGTTCTTGGGCCGATGCAGGCCGGGCGTATCCACGAAGGCGAGCTGCGCATCCCCACTGTTGACCACGCCGAGCAGCGTGTCGCGCGTGGTCTGCGGCAGCGGCGACACGATCGCGAGCGGCATGCCGAGCGCGCTGTTCAAAAAGGTGGACTTGCCGACGTTGGTGCGTCCAATGATGGCGATGGTGCCGTAGCGCATGTTTGGTAGGCGGGACTTAGCAAAATTTAGTCCCGGGGGCTCACCCCGGCTCGATTATGCCCGTGGGCTCGCGCGTTTCCGCTGCCCGCGGCTGCGGGGGCAGCGCCCTCTGGGCTTTGCTTCCCGAGCGGGATTATGCTGTACCTAGGCGACCGTAAACCGTGGGAAAGACCCGTAAATGATGTCCGTCAACGAGACCGAGACCCCGCCGGTGCCGGCCGCGGAGAGCGAGCCGGCGGCTCCAGCCAATTCGGGCCAGGTTTTGCGAGCCGATGCGGGCAGCCAGGGCCGGCAACGCTGGGCCGCCCCCGGCGTCGCAGCATTGGTAGGGCTGGCGAGCCTGATCTTGCCGCTGGGCTGGAGTGGGCTGTGGGCGCCGTACGAGCTGGAGACGGCGGAGTTGGCCCGGCGCATCGCGGTGGGGTTGCACGGTGCGGCGCGGCTCGGGCTGGAGGGCGCCCAGAACCAAGTACCAACGCTCACCGAACTGGGTCGGGGCCAACTACCGTTCAGTTCCGTCGCAGTCGGCTTTCAGGTCTTCGGCCTCTCCGACTGGGCCGGGCGCTTGCCGCTGGCGGTGTGGGGGCTGGCTGCGCTGGCGGCCACATTCCTGCTCGTCTCTCGCCTCGCTGGTCGCGTGGCGGCGGCGTATGCGAGCATCGCGCTGGCCACGATGCCGATGTTTTTTCTGCAGGCTCGCACCCTGCTCGGAGACATCGTGGCGCTGAGCGCCGTGGCCATGGCCGGGTCGGGTCTCGCGCTCGCAGTATTTCATCCCCACGGCCGTGACGCTGCGGCTCCCAGCCGCCGCGCTCGCGCCGGCTGGACGGCGCTCGCGCTGCTCGGCCTCGGCAGCGGCTTCGCGAGCCGTGGCGTGCTCTTCGGTGTGGCCTGCCCCGCGCTCGGCGTCGGTCTCGCCTGGCTCACGTGGCGCTGTGCCGGGCGTCGCTGCGCCAGCCGCTCCGCGGAGGTCGTCGGGGCGGTGTCTCTCGCGCTGGGCTCGGCAGCGCTCGGGCTCGGGTTGTGGGCGCTCTTCCTGGGCGGCCCAGACGCGTACCTCGAGGTCCTCGGCGCACACCTGAGCGAGCCGAGCAAGTTGCCGACGCACGACGCAGTGTTGCACCAGCTGGGCTTCGGCCTGTTTCCCTGGAGCGCCGTTGCGCCTTTCGCCTTCAGCGTGGCGCTGGGCTCGGAAAACGACGATTCGGAGAGCGCGCTCGGGCTGTGCCTGGTCAGTGTGTTCGCGGTTTCGTTTGCCGTGCACGGGCTGAGCGCGCCCTACCTCGGGGCTCTGCCGTTCGTGGCCACCTTCGCGGTGGCGGGCCTGATCGGCGTGGCCTTCCGCCGCGCGGAGACGCGCGGAGGTGGCACGCGCCTGATTGCGCTCGCTGCCGCGGCGCTGTTGATCGTGTTTGTCTATGACCTGCGTTCATCGCCCCAGCAGTCACTCTTGCCGTTCGTGCTGACGGGAGCGACCTTTCCGGAGAGCTTCACGACGGGAGCCAAGCGCTGGATGGAATTCGGGGCGCTGCCCTGCCTCGCGCTCCTGGCGATAGCCCTCGGCGATCTGCCCCACGCTCCCCCGCGAGGCTTCGGCGCGGACAGCGACTATGCACGCTGGCTGAAGGCCCTCGGAGAACGCTGGCATGGCCGCCTGTCCTGGATCCTGATCGGGGGGACGTTGCTGCTCGGCGTGCTGCCCGTCCTGCGCTTCTTGCAAGCGCGTGGTGTGGACGTGCCGTTGGTCGGCGCCCTCGGGCGTTGGTCGCGGCCGCTCGGCTACGCTTTCCTGATCGTCCCGAGCGTCGTGGCGGCGCCGCTCGCGGCCTGGCTGCTGCGCGACCTGGCCAGCTACTTGCTCTCGCTCTTGGAGCGCATCGGCCTGTCCTGTGCTCGGCTGGGCGTGATCGCGCTCGCGGCGTTCGGCCTGGCCCTGAGCCTGGGTTACTACCCGGCGCTGGCAGCGCAGCTGTCGCCCCGGGACGTGTTTGCGGCATTCCGGCAGCGGGCCAAGCCGGGCGAGGCCCTGGCGGTGCTCGGTGAAGCATCGCGCGTGGCGCCCTACTACGCGGGGGCAGCCGTCCACGAGCCCAAGTCGCCGAAGGAAGGGCTCGACTGGTTGCTCGCCGCACCCGAGGAGCGGCGCTGGCTCGTGCTCGGCGCGCGCGATCTCGGACAGCTCAATTCCTCGTACCGCCAGCGCGTCAATCCCCCCGCCAACTTGCCGATCCTGGACGCCGTCTCCAGCGAAGTCCTGCTGGCATCGAACCAGCTCGGGGCGAGCGAGCAGAATGATAACCCGCTGTCCATCTGGGTGACTCGGGAGCGCCCGCAGCCGGAACACCCGCTGGACGTCGATCTAAATGGGCAGCTGCGCTGCATCGGCTGGGCGATCACCGATCCCAAGGGGCGCCCCGTACCACACGTCAGCACGGGCCAGCCCTATGACTTCCGCATCTACTGGGAGGTGATCGAGCCGCAGACCAGCAACTGGAAGACCTTCATTCACATCGACGGCAACCGGCGCCGATACAACGGCGATCACGATACCCTGCAGGGCAAGTACCCGTTCAAGTACTGGCAAAAGGGGGACTTCGTCATGGACGTCCATCGCCTGGAGCTCGAGCCACACTTCAGCGGCGCGTCCTACCAGGTGTACTTTGGGCTCTTCATCGGGGATCGCCGGCTCGCCGTGAAGAGCGGCAAACATCAGGACGACCGCATCATCGGTGGCAACCTGGTCGTGGATTGACGGCGGCGGACCGGCTCGAAACGAGCCGTGTGTGGCGGCGCCGTCTCGCGAGTTGGAATTTCCCACCGGGCCCGGCGCCGAGAAATGCAGGCTGGCCGGCGTCGATGTAGGTAGCGCGCCGCGTGCCGGCGCTCCGGATCGGCACGTTCCACAGTTGCCCCTGGTGCACCAGGAAGGGCAGAGAAAATGGGGTGCGCCCGCGCAAATGTTCGCGGACCTGGCGGGATAGGAATGGTAGGTACGACGATATGGACTCCGGAGATCCGAGCGCATCGAATCGCAGGGTGTCTGAACGCCTCGACGTGTCTTGGGACGTCGACTGTGAGACCGAAGACACCTTTCTGTACGCGTCCATCCGCAACGTCTCGGATCTCGGAATTTTCGTGCATACGCTGGAGCCGCTCGAGGTGGGTACCTCGGTCATGCTGCGCTTCTCTCCGCCCGGCAGCGAGGCTGCGTTTGCGCTCAAGGGCGCCGTGCAATGGATCAATCCGGTGCGCTTGCTCGACAACCGAAATCCCGGCATGGGCATCCTGTTCGTGGACATCACTGCCGAGGACAGAGAGCGCCTGGTAGAGGCCGTACGGACCATCGCCTACGTGCGCGATCAGTCGAATTGAACGGCGCGCCCCCTGGGCAGCCTTCTGCGCCAGCTCCCGATGCTGGTCCCGAATTTTGGACTTGGGATGCTCCCCTTGCGCTATCTAGCGGTCCCCGGCAGCGGCAGGCTGCGACACCAGAGGCAGCATCGTGATCGGAAAATTCCGCGTTATCCTGGGCTGGGCGAGCGCGACCAGTGCGCTCTCGGCTACGGGTTGCAGCTTTCTACATACCTCCGACGTGCGCTTGAACCAGCTCGGGTACCTGCCTCAGGCGAGCAAGATTGCCATCGTCGAGAGTAGCGATGCCTCGCCCCTGGCCTGGCAGGTGGTGGACAGCGCCGGCAACGAAGTGGTGCACGGCACCACACGGGTCAAAGGTCAGGATCCGGACTCGGGGGACCAGGTGCAATGGGCTGATTTTTCGGCGCTCACGCGACCGGGCAAGGGCTACCGGTTGGTCGTCGAGGGCGAGGAGAGCTACCACTTTGCGATCGATGCGCGTGTCTACCAGCCGCTCAAGGCCGCGAGCCTCGCCTACTTCTATCACAACCGCAGCGGCACCCCGATTGAGATCCCGTACGCGGGAGCCTGGCAATGGACGCACGGGCCCGGCCATCTGAGCGACGCCGACGTGGGCTGTATCAATGACTGCGGTTACCGGCTCAACGTGCTCGGCGGCTGGTACGACGCCGGGGACCACGGCAAGTACGTCGTCAACGGTGGCATCTCGGTCTGGACGCTGCTCGCGTTGTACGAACGCACGAAGTACCTGCACGGCAACCTGGCAGCCTTCGCTGACGGCACGCAGAGCATCCCCGAGAACACGAACGGCGTTTCCGATCTGCTCGATGAGGCACGCTGGGAGCTCGAATTCCTGCTGGAGATGCAGGTGCCAGTGGGGCAAGCCAAGGCCGGCATGGCGCACCACAAGATCCACGACAGTTCCTGGACCACGCTGGGGCGCGTGCCGCCGGAGGCCTCGAAGGATCGCTTCCTGCATGCGCCCAGCACCGCGGCCACGCTGAATCTCGCGGCGACCGCCGCGCAATGTTTTCGCGTCTGGAAAGACATCGATGCTGCGTTCGCGGAGCGCTGCCGCCTGGCGGCCATTCGCGCCTGGAACGCGGCGCAGCAGTTTCCGGCGATCTACGCGCCGAACTACGCAAACCAGGGCGGCGGCCCCTACGACGATGGGGACGTCAGCGATGAATTCTACTGGGCTGCGTGCGAGCTCTATCTCGCGTTCGGCAGCGCCGAGTTGCTCGACTTCGTGCAGAACTCGCCCCACCACCTGAAGTTCCCCACCGCGACGGGGCACGAGCACGTCACGCAGCCCACCTCGATGACCTGGCAGTCGACGGCCGCACTCGGCGCCATCTCGCTCGCGATCGTGCCGAGCGCGCTCGGCGAGCAAGGCCAGACCGAGACGTTGCGCCAGCTGATCACGGCGGCCGCGGACGAGTACCTGAAGATCATCGAGGCGCAGGGCTACCGCGTACCGCTACATCCCGGCAGTAACGGGCACTATCCCTGGGGCAGCAATTCTCTGGTCGCGAACAACGCGCTCGTTCTGTCCCTGGCACATGACTTTACGCATCAAGCCAAGTACCTAAATGGCACGATCTCCGGCCTGGATTATCTGCTCGGCCGCAATCCACTCAACCTGTCCTATGTGAGTGGATTTGGGGAACATGCCTTCGAGAACCCACATCATCGCTTCTGGGCTCATCAAAAACGCAGCTCTTTTCCGCATCCGCCTCCCGGCGCGCTCGCCGGTGGCCCGAATTCGCGCCTGCAAGATCCCACTTCGAGCCGGCTGAAGGGGTGCCCGCCCCAACGCTGTTACATCGACCACGTCGATGCGTGGTCAGTCAATGAAGTGGCGATCAACTGGAATGCCCCGCTGGTCTGGATCGCTGCATTTGTGGACGAACAGGGCACGCTCGCAGCGGGTGAGGTGCGGCCGGGCGCGACGGCACGGGCACCGTAGGCGGGAATGCGAGTGCGCGGGCCTGGACAAGCGCGCGAGCCCGCGTAACCATGACGCATGGGGTTTCGGCCGAGCAGGAGCGTACGCGGGGCAGCAGCCCGGTACTCGCCGATGTTTCGGGCGGCGGCGCTCGGGGCGGCTCTGTTCTCGGGCTCGTTCTCCGCTCTGTTGCCGACACCGGCACGGGCTCAGTCCGGCGCCGACGCGGGGGCCTCGGCGCCCGAGCAAGCCGCTCCCCCAGCGCCTCCCGCCGTTGCCGAAGCCAACGCAACCGAGCCGGAGGCGTCCGATCCGGGCAAGGGCGCCGGCTTCGTTCCCAAGACACTGCGCGACGGTCAGCGACTGCCGGACAACCTGCAGAGCTGGCTTCACGAACGCGGGGGCAGCCGCCCGACACGCATCGCTCGCCACGCGGCCTCGGCGTCCGCCCTGGCAGCGCACGAGCAGCCGCACCCCGGCTCCGATGAGTCGGCTCGCGCGGTGCGCTCGCGTCGCATGCGTTCCTTCGACGAGGCCGGCATCACGGTGCTCAGCAACCGATTGAGCCAGAGTCCCGCGTCGCTCGCTCGCGTCACCCCCGCTCGCATCGCCGAGCCAGCGCCGCGCCCGCGTCGACCCGAACCGACCGAGGTCGAGCCCGAGCTAGAGCCGGAGCCCAGCGAGGTGACCGAGACGCGCAGCCTCCGGGCGAAGCGTGCTCCCGCTCGACACAGCACCTTCGACGATGGGTTCGGCTGGGCCTCGCTGGCTGCGGGCGGCTCGGCGCTGGGCCTGGCTGCGCTCTGGTTTCGCCGGCGCGGCCGCCCCCAGCGCAGCTAGCGGGCAGGATCAGGGACCGGAGCCGGGCGCCCTGCAAACTCGACGATGGCTCGATACTTCGGGTGGGTGCGATCGACGATCGAGCTGGCGTTGGCCCAGGGATCATTCTGCCCCACCCAACCCCAGACGTTGAAGACGCTGCCACCAGCGCGACGAAATCCGTCAAAATTCCGCAGATACGCGGCCCGCATGCGCTCGTCCTGCGTGAGATCGACGAGAAACTGCTGCACGTCGTCGTGCTCGCCCGTGTACTCGAAATGCGTGCCGCCCTCGTACACCTCGAGCCCCAGCCCGCGGCGCGCGGCGAGTTGCATGAAATACCGGTAGCCCTCGATGGTGTAATCCAGATTGTCGACTGCTTCCCCCTGACATTCCGGGATCAGCCCGCCGTGCTCGAGTTGCTCGAAGCCCTTGGTCAGCGCCGCTGCCTTGCCCTCCTTGAGCCAGCCCTGAATGACGTCGGGATGCGCGGGCAGACAACCGGCGAAGTAGCCCGTGATGTTGATCGCGTCGACGTACTTCGTGCACGACTCATCCTCCGGATGTTGCTCCACCCAGCGCGGACAATCGAGCACCTCCTCCGCCAGCCCGCGCCAGCCCGTCTGCGGAGAAATCAGGCAGCGCAGGCGCTCCTCTTGCCCGGTGAATGCCTGGTGAAACAGCCGGCACAGGTTGTGGGTGCGCGCGGCCATGTACTGGACCCAGCCCGTGCCCTCCCCAGGCCAAAGTTTGGCGGCGCGTTCCTTCGCGTAGTTGGCCTGGGGGAAGCTCCAGTTCCAGACTTCGTTCGAGTATTCCACGCTCACCGGTAGCGACGGGTCCAGGTGATCGCGCACGTACTCGGCGAACTTCTGCACGTATTCATCGTCCGAGTCCGCCGGCATGTTGAAATGGGGAGAGGCCTTCGCCTGGTTGGCGAGCGCCACCATCGTCTCCACCGGGTAGCCCCCCAGCTTGGCGCCGCGCCCCGGCTTGGCCGTGTCGAGGAACTGCCCGGAGCTGATCCAGATCGCCTGATCGGCCGTGGGGCGCTCGCTCCACTTGCCGGGCATCACGCACTCGCCGCCGTCACAACTCTCGTCGCTGAGGGCATAACACGCCTCACCGTCCTCTGGGCCTCCGCTGCAACGGCCCGGAGCGTTGGATTGCATCCAGTCCATGAAGCGCAAGCTGCGAAATGGCTTCAGGAACTCGAGCAACTCTGGATTGAAGACCTGACCGTTGAGTAGCTCCTGCTCTTGATCCGCACGGAAGATCTGGATGTTTTGCAGGTAGACGCCGGTCTTGTTGGGATCGATCGCGCGCAGCCGCAAGAGCGCGATGTCCGACGGGAGGTGAAACGCGATGCGGCGGCGCGTTGGATCCCGCATCGCATCGGGGCAGCCGTACACCTCCACCTCCCCTTCCCCCTGCCAGGTCACCACAAACAACCGGCCGATGTCGGTGCGCTGCTTGCTCGTGTTGAAGATCACCTCGACGTAGGCGTAGGCACGCGAAGGGTCGTCCCGATAGGTCAGGCTGCGCACCCAACCGTGCTCATCGAGATCCAGGTGCTCGGTGGGGTGGCAATCGGGATCGACATCGGAGCACGAGCCCTGCAGGGCACGGGCGTTCTTGAACTGGTCGATGAAGGGCGGCAGATTGGTCCAGTCGCCCGGAAAATCCATGTTGTAGCCGAGACGAAAGTCCGCCGCGGGCGGCACCACGATCAGCGGTTGGTAGTGGCGCCAGCGCTGGAGCAGCCAGAGCGCCCCGATGCCGAGCAGGGCGAGCACGCCGAGGCGCAGCACCAGGCCCCGGCCCGAGCCGAACCAGCGCAGGAGGCGGCCGCCACGGGCGCGCGGCGTGTTCACCGCCCCGCTCGCTCCGTCAAGACGCCTGGCTCTCCGACACGGACTCCGCCGCCGTGGCCATCACGCGCCGCTCTCGCACGATCGCGAGGGCCAGCCAGATCCAGATCCCCACCAGGACCGCGTTGCTGAACGCGAAAGCGCGCACGCCGAGACCGAGCGCCGAGATCCCGAGGGCCACCCAGGCTCCGGAAGCGACGTCCCCCATGCGCACGAAGAAGGTGTCCACCGCCTGCTTGGCCTTGTACTTCATCTCGCGGGTGGTGGGCAGCCACAACATCTGCCGCAGCGTGTTGTTCAGCGAGTAGTCCGTAGCGTTTTCCACCACCTTGCCCCAGAACAACATGCCAAGCACGGGGAAAACTGCCACGGCAAGCCCGTTGGTCAGCGCGATCACCGGCAAGATGAAGAAGGCCCGCCCGATGCCGGCGATCTTGACCAGGCGCGACACCACAAATAGCTGGAGCAGGAAGCCGAGAATGTTCATCCACTGGTAGAAGTCATTGTATTTGCCGGCGATGAAGCTGACGATCTGATCGGGCGCCAGCTTGCCCTGCGCGATGGTCGCGCTCGCCTCCATCTTGATCAGCTTGCCGAGCAAATACTCGCCGTTCGTGTTCACCAGCGTAAAGACGAGGGAGAAGGCCGCGATCAGCCCCAGATAGCGATGCTGCCGCAAGAGGGTGAAGGCTCCACCCGGCATCAGCTTGCCCGCCTCTGGCTTGCCGTGCCCCGCCTGCCGATCGCGCGCGGCGCGTGCGCCCTCTCGGCGATGCAACCACTCCACGAGCAGCACCACCCCGACCAGCGCCACTCCGCTCACCAGCAGCATCTGGAACGTGTCGAACACGTTGACGAGCAGGTCCTTCACGACGCCCCCACCGATGGCCCCGAAGGATGCGCCCAGACCCACGATCGCGAACAGCCGCCGGCCCTGCTCTGGGTCGTATAAGTCGTTGGCGAACGCCCACAGCTGCGCCACCAGCAGCATGTTGAAGACGCCGACCCAGAGAAAGAAGCCCACGCCGAGCCAGAGCGAACCGCGCATGGCGGCCGTCGAGGTCGCCCAATAGAAGAAGAACAAGTGGGACGCGAAGAACAGCGTCACGCCGGACACGAGGCGATTGCGCGGCAGCCGCTCGGCGAGTTTCGCGTACGCGGGCACCACGAACAGCAGCAAGAGCGCGATGCCCGCGCCCAGCCAGCTCTTGTATTCGGCGCCCGCCGGGTGCTGCAGGATCAGCGCCTCGCGCACCGGCTTGATGATGTAGTAGGCGAGCAAGAGCAGGAACAGCGCGGCGGCCAGCCCGAGCGCCGTCAGCCCTTCGCCGGGGCGCACCTCCGCCACCACGCCGAGCACGCGATCGAGCAGGGAGAGCCGCGCCGTATCCGGCGCGCCCGGATCGGGCTCGGGAACGGGCACGTACGCCAGATCGGTCGCGGAGGTGGGAACGCGGCGGCCAGACATGCGGAGGGGGACGCCACCCTAGATCGAAGCGCTAGAGCTGCGAAAGGCTTTGATAAGTTCCTGGTCGATCTCCCAATGTTTGGCCGATCTGGCGTGCTTCAGGAACAATCCACGGAGTCGCCCCGGCGGCCTACCGAGCCCGCTCGCTCGCGGCCGCGCCAGAGAGAGGTCTAGGATGTCCAACCTATCGGATCGTATCGCCAAAGCCCGTGTCACCTCCGATGCCAGCAGCTGGTATGTGACCAATGGCAGCGCGGTCGTCGGCCCCGTCAACACCAGCCTGCTCTTGCGCGGGATCGCCCACGGTAAGGTCAGTCGCGAGTGTTTCGTGGCCCAACACAGTTGGTCCAACTGGCGCGAGCAAAACCGCATCCGCGAAATTCGCTCGCTGCGGCGCTGGCAGTTTTCGCAGCGCCAGAATCCGCACATCGAGCCGGTCGCGCAGGCGCTGCGCGCGCCGCGCTTCGACGAAGGTACGCTGGCCGGTATCCAGCGCGGTGAGGTGTTGCTGGAACGGGCGCTGGAGATGGCCGTCCAGACCACCCGCGCCAGCGTCGGCGTGGTGCACCGGCCGTTGCCGCCACACATCGGGCTGGTCACCTCCTGCGTGCACGGGCCGGGTCTGCGCGGAAACCTGGGCGAAGTGGTGCCCTGGAACGACGACGCGCGCATCGTGGCGAGCGAAGAGCCGATGCTGGGACAGCCCGATCAGGACGACTGGGCGCGCTGCAGCGCTCGGCGCTTGAGCACCGTGTCCCATCCGCGCGTCTCCGGGGTCGCCTTGATGCCGGTCGCCTTTGGCGGCACGCGCGGCCTGATCGAACTCGGCCGCTACGACCACTCGTTCCGTCAGAGCGACCTAGCGGTGCTCGAGGATCTCGCGAGCACCATCGTGCAGCGGCTGGGGCAGCTCTGCGACTGAGGGCAGCGCCGAAGCCAGCCTCTCCGCCAGACCGCGCCCGACTTCACGCCCCAGCTCGATGCCGGCCCGGATGCGGCCGGCGTCGCGCGTGAACCGGCTGAGCGGCAGTTCGTCGGGCGGATTGACGAGCAGCACCGACGCGCGCGTCACGGCGTCCCGCAGGCGCCCCATCACCTCGTTGTGCAGTTCGTGCTGGCGCAGCACGTGTGGGCGCGCCCGGCTCGGCACGCCGGTCCAGATGAAGGCCTTCTGCCACCAGTTCGGGGCGGCCTTGCGCGTGTCCATCTTGCGCGTCAGCACTACCACCGTGGGCCCCGGACATTCGGTAGGGATGGGCTCATCGAAGGGCACGGGCATCGACACGCCACCATCGATGAAGCCCCGCCCCGCGATGGTGACGATCCGATTGTAGCCGACCGGTAGCGCCAGCGACGCGCGCAGCCACTCGATCACGTCATGCTGCTGGGGCATCACGAGCATGCCCTGGCCCGTGGTCACGTCGGTCACCGCGACGTACAGCGCCGGGTCACCCCGCGTCGCCGCGATGGGATCGAACAGACGCTCGCCGACCATCACGCGGTCCAGCATGTCGTCGATCGCGAGGCCCGGCGCGGCAAACGGCGTGAGCTGCCGGCGCCAGCTGATGAAGTGCTTGCCGGGAACGTAGTTTGCCCACAGATCGCAGACCGTCGCTGTCTGTCCAGACGCGACGAAGGCAGCGTTGATCGAGCCTGACGAGCAGCCGATCACGACGCGCGGACGCACGCCCGCCTGGGCCAGTGCATCCACGACGCCGGCGGAGTACGCCGCCCGACTGCCACCACCTTCCAGGACGAGCTTCATGACCAGCGGCACAGCCTCAGGGTAAGAGCACGAGGTCGATCTCGACCTGCAAGCGCTGATCTCCACGCAGGATCGACAGCTTCACCTTGTCGCCCGGCTGATGCCGGTCGAGGATGGTGTACAGGTCATCGTAGTCATTGACGGGCTCGCTACCGATGCCCGTGATCACGTCACCGAACGCGACGCCGCGGCGGGTCAGCGTGGTACCGCGTAGCCCCACCTTGGCGGCGGGGCCCTGCTCGGAGACGCGCAGCACCAGCACGCCCCGGATACCATAGTTGCGCTCCAGACGCTGCTCGGGGTCGACCACCACACCGATGCCGATCTGGTCGGACTTGCCGCTCTTGATCAGCTGCGGCACCACGCGCGCAATCGAGCTCACCGGCACGGCAAAGCCGATGCCCGCCGAGGAGCCGCTGCGACTGAAGATCATGGTGTTCATGCCGATCAGGCGACCGCTCGAGTCGAGCAACGGGCCCCCTGAATTGCCGGGATTGATGGCGGCATCCGTCTGCACCATGTCGCGGATGGTCACGCCGCGATCACCGGGTACACTGCGCCCGAGTGCGCTCACGATGCCGGTGGTCAAGGTCTGGTCGAGGCCAAACGGGTTACCGATCGCCAGCGTTTTCTGGCCCACTACCAGCTCCAGCCCGCGCTCCACGCGGATCGGGTGCAGGTTGCCCGGAGCATCGTCCAGCTGCAGCACCGCGATGTCCTTGCGCTCGTCGAAGCCGACCACTTTTGCATCGAAGGTGCGATGATCAAACAGCGTCACGGAGAGGGACACCCCGCCCGTCTCCGCACCCTTGATCACGTGATAGTTGGTCACGATGTGACCCTTGGCGTCCCAGATGAAGCCCGAGCCCGTCCCGGTGGGCACCTCCACCGCGCGGCGAAACGGGTCGACCATGGTGCGCTTGTTGGTGACGAACACCGTCGCCGGGGCCACGGCCTCGAATACGCTGATCGAATTCCTCTCATCCTCGGTCTTGGCACCGGGACCGAGCGCGCTGATCGCGTTGGGCGCCGGAGCCGCCGGGGGCGGCTCGGAAACGGGAGCGGGCGCGGGCGCCGCCGGCGCCGCGGGCGGGGGGGTGCTGGGCAGGGCCGGCGCAGAGCTGCTCGGCACAGGCTCGGCACCCGGCGGCGGGTTGTCGTTCCTTCGCCCCTGACACGCCAGGGAAAAACAGGCGCAAACGAGCGCCCGGCGCAGCAACCGGGCCACGCCTCCTCGAATGGAGCCGCGGAACATCGATCCTCCTCTTCCCGCGAGATGCTGCGGCCTGTCAACGCCGAAGCCACTTTCAGCCTCGGCGCAATTGGCCCCCGCCTCCCCGAGCCGGCGGCCGCGGCTGGATTGTTGGGCAGACTTCAGGTAGTGCAGGCCCGCCGCGAGCAGCACTTCCCGCTCGCCCGAGCCCCATTGCCATGGCTTCACCACAACGCATCCCCAACGTCCTGGCAGCGCGCTACGCCAGCCAAAACATGCAGCGGCTCTGGTCGGCGGAGCACAAGATCTTGCTCGAGCGGCAGCTCTGGTTGGCGGTGCTCGAGGCGCAACAGGGGCTAGGTGTGCCCGTTCCCGACGCGGCGCTCGCGGCGTACCGCAAGGTGATCGATCGCATCGATCTCGACTCGATCGAAGCGCGCGAAGAGCGCACGCGGCACGACGTCAAAGCTCGCATCGAAGAATTCTGCGAGCTGGCCGGGTTCGAGCTGATCCATCGCGGCATGACCTCGCGGGACCTGACCGAAAATGTCGAGCAGCTGCAGATCAAGTCGGCGCTGCTTTCGATCCGCACCCAGGCCATCGCCAGCCTCGCGCGGCTGGCGGAGCTGGCTGCTCGCTTCGCACAAACGCCGATCGTAGGCCGCTCGCACAACGTGCCTGCGCAGGTCACCACCCTCGGCAAGCGCTTCGCCAATGCCGGCGAAGAGCTGCTCTTGGCGCTGCAGGCGCTGGACCAACTGATCGAGCAGTATCCGCTGCGCGGACTCAAGGGCCCCGTCGGCACCGAGCAAGACCAACTCGATGTGCTGGGCGGAGATTTCGACAAGCTAGCCCAGCTCGAACAGCGAGTGGCCGAGCACCTGGGCTTCGGACGCCTGCTGGGTAGCGTCGGGCAAGTGTATCCACGTTCCCTCGATCTGCAGGTGGTCAATACGCTGCGTGAGCTCGCCTCCGGCCCCTCCAGCTTGGCCAAGTCACTGCGCCTGATGGCCGGCCACGAGCTGGTCAGCGAGGGCTTTCGGGATGGTCAGGTCGGCTCGTCCGCGATGCCGCACAAGATGAATGCGCGCTCCTGCGAGCGCATCAATGGGCTCACGGCCGTGCTCGGCGGCCACGTGAACATGCTGCTCGCCCTGGCCGGTGACCAGTGGAACGAGGGCGACGTCAGCTGCTCGGTGGTACGGCGCGTGGCGCTCCCCGACGCCTTCTTCGCCCTCGACGGCCTGTTCGAGACGCTGCTGCACGTGCTCGGCGACTTCGGCGCCTTCGCGGTCAGCATCGAACGCGAGGTCGCACGCTATCTGCCATTTTTGGCCGTAACCAAGCTGCTCATGGCCGCGACGCGCGCCGGCCTCGGGCGAGAGCGCGCACATGCATTGATCCAGAAGCATGCGGTCGAGGTGGCGGGGGATCTGCGCAGCGGCAATGCAGCGGGGAACGATCTGATCGAGCGGCTGGGGGCCGATCCCGCATTGCCCCTCTCCGCCACACAGCTGTCGGAGTTGTTGGGCTCTCCACTGTCGCTGGTGGGCGCCGCGGGCCCGCAAGTGGCGCGTTTCGTGACACGCGTGGAGAGCTGGGTCGCGCGTTTTCCAGAGGCAGCTCAGTACGTCCCCGGGCGGCTGCTGTAGGCGCGCCGCGCGGCCACACCCCAGCGCGTCGTGCCGCACTGGCAGGGCGACGACATCCCTTGGCCAGGCAGCCGAGCCTGGGCCTTCGGCAAACCGGCTTGACGGCATGGCAGGCCGGGTTCAGATCGAAGTTTGTCATGAAGATCCTACGCCTCGTGCCCATCGCTCTGGTCTCCGGCGCGGCCTGGGTCGCCCTGCCCGCGTTTGCGCTGCCCGCACCGATCTCGGCGCCGGTACCGGGTTCAGGCAGCCGCGACGATGGCGCACAGCCGGCACCGCCCTCGTGTGGGGAGGACGACGGCGACGATGACGGGGACGACGATGGTGATGACGGCGACGATGACGACGGCGGCGAGCTGCCGGCGCTCACGTGAGCGAGCCCCGAGGCGCTACGCCGCCGGCACCCGCTAGCACCGCGGCGCCCTCGAGACGGGGGCGTCTTCCGAGTGCGCAGCACGCCGCTGGCTGGTCGGCAGCGGTGATGGCGCTCTCCGTTGCAGGATTGTGGCTCGGATGTGCACCCAAGGTGAGCACGATGCCCCTCGGGCTCGGCCCCCTCGCGCTCGCCGAACAGAACGCCGCCGCGGAGGAGGCCCGAACGGCGCCTGCTTCGGCCGCGCGCCCGCCCTCGCCCACGGTGGCTGCTGCCCCGCTCGTATCGAACAATGATACGGCCGAGGCCGCGGAGGAACCGGAGGATACCGCGGAGGAGCCCGGGCCCGACAGCGCCGAGCCCAGCGCCGCGGCAGGCGATGCGCCCGCGTTTGTCGGACTATTTGCGGGCAAGGATGTCGCCGTTTTCCGCATCTCCGGCCTGCCGGAGCGTCAGGAAGTGGACGATGGGGCCAAGATTCGCATCGAGAGTGATTCGCCGACGGCGCTGCGGATCGCCCTGATCAACAGCGCGGACGGCAGTGATCTGTGCGAGCTCTCGGCCGAGGTGAAGGGCCGTTCCGCCGTGTTGGACGCGGGCCAGCCCTGCTTCTCGTCCGAGGGCGAAGGCGCCATCCAGGCGCAACTCAGCGGCGGAAAGCTGGTTCTGCAGGGGGATCGACTGAGCATGGATGCGGAGGGCACGCTCTCGGTGACGCTCGCCGATGACGAGCTCGAGGGCAAGCTCAGCTACTCCTTCAAGGGTAAGCGGCAGTAACGCCTCCGCGCAGGCGGCCCATTACGCACGGCCCACGCTGGCCGCGGCGGCGTTGCAGCGCGAAATGCATCAACCGCGCGAGCGCGGATGCACTAGGTAGCTAAGCATCGTCCTTTACCCGGGGACCTTTACCTAAAAGGGGTGCGCTCATGACTCGAGCATTCAGTGAGTTTCAGGCCCATTGCGCCGGCACGCTCGCCAGCGGACTGTTGTTACTGCCCAGCGTCCTCGGCTGCTCCAAAACGGAGCCCGTACCCCAGCCGGCGCCAGCAGCGAGCCCCCAGGCGCTCGCAGCCAAAGCGGCCGTCCCGGCGTTGCCCACCCCACCGGAAGTGTTCGGAGCGCCCAAGACGCCTGCCAACAACCCCACCACCGTGGCCAAGGTCGAGCTCGGCCGCCGTCTGTTCTTCGACCCGGCGCTGTCTGTCGATGGCAGCCGGTCCTGCTACTCGTGCCACCAAAACGAAGATGGCACGGGGGGCCACGACCCCCTCGCCATCGGCGCCAAGAACGTGGTGCTCACGCGGCACGCGCCGACGCTGTGGAACGTCGCCTACCTGCCGCACCTGTACTGGGACGGGCGCTCGGACTCGCTGGAGGCCCAAGCCAAGGCGGCCTGGGCGGGAGGCAACATGGGCGTGGGGCAGGACAATCTCGCGGCCAAGGCGGCAGAGATCGATGCGCGCCCCGACTACAAGGAGGGGTTCGACAGCGCGTTTCCCGGCCTGGGGGCGACCCCAGACACCATCGTCCAGGCCATTTCCGCCTACGAGCGCACGCTGTTTTGCGGGGACACGGCCTACGATCGGCACGCCAACGGCGACAGCGGAGCGCTCACCGCGCAACAAAAAGCGGGCCTGGAGCTGTTCATCGGCAAGGCGGCCTGCCACGGCTGCCACACGCCGCCGTTCTTCTCCGACGCCTACCTGGTGGAGGAGGGCTCCTATCACAACATCGGGGTGGGCATAGAGGGCAAAGCCCCCGGGGCGGTCGACGTGGGCCGGCAGAAAATTACCAGCAGCCCCACCGATTGGGCCGCGTTCAAGACGCCCTCGCTGCGCAACATCACGCGCTCGGCGCCGTACCTGCACGACGGTTCCAAGACCAAGCTGGAGGAGCAGGTGCGGTTCATGGCCGGGGGCGGCTTCAAAAATCCGAACCTCGACCCCAAGATGGTGGACAAGAAGCTCAGCGATGAGGAAGTCTCCCAGCTCGTGGCATTCCTGGGCGCCCTAGAGTGCCCCGGCAAATTGCTGGCGCCCTAGTAGGCACCCCCGAATCCCCCGCGGGGGCCCCTGCCCCGCTCGAATCCCCCGCGGGGGCCCCTGCCCCGCTCGAATCCCCCGCGGGGGCCCCACCCCGCTCGAATCCCCCGCGGGGGCCCAACCCCGCTCGAATCCCCCGCGGGGGCCCCACCCCGCTCGAATCCCCCGCGGGGGCCCACTCCGCTCGAAGCTCTCGTGATTTCCGAAATCGAAAAGCGGCGCACGTTCGCCATCATCTCCCATCCGGACGCGGGCAAGACCACGCTGACGGAGAAGCTGCTCCTGTCCGGCGGTGCCATCCAGCTCGCCGGCGCCGTCAAGGCGCGGGGCGATCAGCGCCGCGCCCGCTCCGACTGGATGAAGGTGGAGCGCGAGCGGGGCATCTCCGTCACCGTTTCCGCGATGACGTTCGACTACGGCCAGCACACCTTCAACTTGCTCGACACGCCCGGACACGAGGACTTCAGCGAGGACACCTACCGCACGCTCACCGCGGTCGACTCGGCGGTCATGGTGATCGACGTGGCGCGCGGGATCGAAGCGCAGACGCGCAAGCTGTTCGAGGTGTGCCGGCTGCGGGACGTCCCCATCATCACCTTCGTCAACAAGATGGATCGCGAGGGGCGCGACACCTTCGATCTGCTCGACGAGATCGAACAGACCCTGGCGCTCGAGGTCACGCCCGCCACCTGGCCCATCGGGCGCGGCAACCGCTTCCTCGGATGCTACGACCTGTGGCGCGACCAGCTGCTCCTGCTCAGCCGCATGAAAGACGGCTCACTCAGCCGGGGCATCACCATGACCGGCCTGGACGACCCCGCGCTCGAGCAACACGTGCCGGAGGATCTGCTCGCGGAGCTGCGCGCGGAGGTGGCCATGGCCCGGGGCCTGTGCCCTCCCTTTGACGTGGACGCCTACCGCCAGGGTCACATGACGCCCGTGTATTTTGGCAGCGCGCTCTCCAACTTCGGCGTGCGCGAGCTCATGGATGGCCTGGCTCAGGTTTCGCCGTCGCCCCGCCCACACAAAGCGCTGGAGCGCGTGGTTGCCCCGGACGAAAATGCGGTGACGGGTTTCGTGTTCAAGATCCAGGCCAACATGGATCCAAAACATCGGGACCGCATTGCGTTCGTCCGGCTCTGCTCGGGTCACTTCGAGCGCGGGATGAAGATTTGCCATGTGCGCACGGGTGCGACGATGCGGGTGCACAACCCTCTGCTCTTTCTGGCGCAGGATCGAGAACTGGCGGAGGAGGCCTGGTCTGGTGACATCATCGGCATTCCCAATCATGGCAAGCTGCGCGTCGGGGACACGCTGACCGAGGGAGAGATCCTGCACTTTGCCGGATTGCCCAGCTTTGCGCCGGAGCTCTTGCAGACGGTGCGTCCGCTCGACCCGGTGCGCGCCAAGCACCTGGGTAAAGCCTTGCTGCAGCTCGCGGAAGAGGGCGCCGCCTCGGTCTTCAAGACCCACCTCGGTTCCACGTGGGTGGTGGGGGTGGTGGGTTCATTGCAATTTGACGTGCTCGCCGATCGAGTCCGCACCGAATACGACTTGCCGGTACGCTTTGAAGGCACGCAGCTGTACACCGCGCGCTGGGTCGAGGCGGAAGACCACAAGAAGCTGAAGAGCTTTCGAGAAGAGCAGAGCGCAAGTCTGGCGGACGACCACACCGGCGCCACCGTCTTTCTCGCGCGCAACGCCTGGCATCTCGAGCGTACCGAAAAAGACTATCCGGATCTCGTCTTCCTCAAGATCAAAGAACAAGCGCCCGCCTGATCACCCTCGCGATGGCAACACGCGCCACTCCTGGTGGGTGCGGCTGCGACCCAAAACGGTGAGATCAGAGACGGCCGGCAGGAGCCCCTGCAGAAACCTCGGCGGAAACGTCCGCGCACGGGCGCCGGTATAGATGGCAGATGCAGACGAGACAGAAAAGTAGAGCGCGGGGTGAGCTCCCCGCGGCGTACGAGCTGTGCGAGCGTGCGTGGCACGCCCGATGAAACCTGGCACGATGAAGCTCCCTTCTGGAATTGAACTCCTGGAATCGAACTCCTGGAATTGAACTCCTGGAATCGAAACGATTCAGCCGATCGATCCAAAGGAGAGATCGCATGCGAGAGATCGCAGCTGATTCGTACGCTTCGTCCGCGGATCCTCTTGACGCGGGCGCCTTACGTCTGACAATGCGACTAGCGCTCATTTCACAATCTCACCGCTTCAAGCGTCCGAGCGTGAGATGGCACCCTGCCGTTCAAGGCCGGGGCCAGCTCTCGCCAAAGTGATCGATCATGACAATCCGCCAGTGGACGGCCGCGCCCTCTGTTTCCCGTGGCTCTTCTAGCTCCAGAGAGAGTTCCAGAGCCCCGGACTCGACAGAGAGCGCCGGCAACGTGAACCTCTTCGTGCTCATCCTCAAAAAGATCCAGGGCAGCGTCTGGTCTGAAGCAGGACGAACGCCGCTCTGCCCAACGCTGGCTTGGCTCTCGGAGAAATACGGGGCCGGGCAGTTCGAGCTGCGGCTGCAGCAAGGGCAGCGCGTGCTCTGCATCAGCAAGGCAGACTGCATCAGCAAAACGGACGCTGCCAAAGCGGACGCTGCGTCCGCCGGCAAGCCGTCTCGCAACGGATCCATCCTGGATCCAGTGTCGAGAACGCGCGGGCTCGGCGCGAGCAACGTCGCGTTTTCCAGCCGCGAGGCTGCCGGCCGCGAGAGCGTCACTCGCGAGAGTGCCGCTCGCGAGTCAGAAGCTAGCTGGCTTGCCGCTGGTAACGGGCATGGCCGAGCAAGAACTGCCCTTCGTGGAACTGCTCTGGGCTGAGCTCCGTTATCCCGGCATCGGACAGTTCCAGCACGCGCGTCGCCACGTGCGAGACCATCTGCCGGTCGTGCGTGACGAAGATCGCCGTGCCTTCGTAGCGCGCTAGCGCCTCGGTCAACGAGCGGATCGCCTCTAGGTCGAGGTGGTTGGTGGGCTCGTCGAGGAGCAGCACGTTCGGCTTCATCAGCATCAGGCGGGCCAAGAGCAGGCGCACCGTCTCACCGCCCGAGAGCACCTCGGTGCGCTTGAGCGGTTCGTCCTTGGTGAACAGCAGGCGCCCGAACAGAGCGCGCAGGTTCTCCTCGTCGGTGCCGTTGTTCCAGCCCCAGAGCCACTGGTGGGCGGTCTGGCTCGATTTCTCGATCAGCTCGGCGTGATCCTGCGGCAGGTAGCCGATCGACGTCTCGTAGCCCCACTCCACCTTGCCGGCGTCGGGCGGCGTCTCCCCCTTGAGCAGCCGTAGCAAGCTGGTCTTGCCGATGCCGTTGCGGCCGACCAGCGCGATGCGGTCGCCGCGAAATACCGACAGGTTGAAGCCGCTCGTGATCTTGGTGTCCCCAAAGCGCTTGGAGAGACCCTCCACGTTCAGCACCTGCTTGCCGCTCGGGCGCTTCAGCTCGAAACGAATGAAGGGCCGCGCGATGTTGGAGCGCTTGAGATCGTGGAGTGCCTGATTCTCTCGACCGAGCTGCTTTTCCCGGCTCTTGACCTGGCTCGCCCGCGAGCCAGCCCGAAACCGCTGCACGAACTCCTGCAGCTGACCGATGCGCTTCTGCCGCGCCTCGTTGTGCAGCTCGAGCGACGTGCGCGCCTCCGCTTTGGCGCCGACCATGTCATCGTAATTGCCGTTGTAGACGATGATGGTCTCGTAATCGATGTCCGCGATGCGCGTGCAGACCTCATTCAAGAAGTGCCGATCGTGGCTGATCACCACCAGCGCTCCCGTGAAGTCCTGCAGGAAGCCCTCGAGCCAGCGGATGCTGGCAATGTCGAGCGCGTTGGTGGGCTCGTCGAGCAGGAGCGCATCGGGGTGGCCGAACAGCGCCTGGGCGAGCAGCACGCGCACCTTGTCGCCGCCCTGCAGCGTGCTGAGGGGCTCGGTCTGGAGGCTCGCCTCGATGCCGAGGCCCGCGAGCAGGTTCTCCGCTTCGGTCTCCGCCGTGTAGCCGTCCTCTTCGGCGATGGTGCCTTCGAGCTCACCCAGGCGAACGCCGTCATCTTCCGTCAGAGCGTCCCCCTTGGCGAGCAGGCGCTCCTTCTCACTCAGCGCCTTCCAGAGCACGGGGTTGCCCATCAGCACCACATCGATGATCCGATACGCGTCGAACTGCGTGTGATCCTGGCGCAGAATGCCGAAGCGCCGCGGCAGCTGCACATGCCCCGACATGGGCTCGAGCTCTTTCGCCATGATCTTCATGAACGTGGATTTCCCCGAGCCATTGGGGCCGGTCAATCCGTAGCGCTCGCCCGCATTGAAGGTCACGGTGACGCCGTCGAACAGCATGCGCGCGCCGTAGTTCATCGTGACTTCGTTGACAGAGATCATCGTCAGTCCTTGGCTGGGCCAGAGTGAGAATGGCCCGAAAAACGCGGGCGGACCCTAGCAGACGAAACTGGGGCCGCCCGCCAAAAATGCGCTTTTCTGGCTGAATCACTCAGACGGCCGATGCCGCGTGTAGCTTCAATTCCGGTCTGACGCGAAAAGCTGAGCGACTGGTCGAGCCACGCGGGCGGCCATCGCGCCACGGCGCCACGACGCCAGGTAGCGCGGCGCCAGGGCCGCACCGCACCACGCGGAGTCACTAACCGCGCGTGGTGCGTGCGTTGATCGGCGCGCCACTGCGACATGTCGGTTCGCAGCATGGCGAACCGCGTCCGCCGCGTTTCGCCGGGGAACACGACAAGCCGGGGTGAACCCGCGCCAGCGCCGCAGCCTCATGTGCACGCGCGACGATCCGTACAGGAGTGTGGGGGTCGCGATTGATCCTCGAGCATGCAGAGAAATATCGCACAGCGGGTGCTGATCGGCGCCCCCTCCACGTGGTGTGTCTTGCTGGGGCTCGCTTGCGCCTCTGGCGAGGCGAACGTGCGTGCGCCCGGCACTGACCTCGCCGCAACGCAGGCCCGGCACGAGAACGTCGCCACGACGAACGCTGTTCAGCGAGACGTGCCGGCGCCCCGCGCCGTGCCCGTTCAGAGCGAGTCGCGCCGACGGCTGCCCTGGCTCGGCCCCACGCACATCGGCGCTGCGGTGCGGGTGCACGAAGCCGCGTTTGGCGCTTGCCAGACGCTCGGCGACGCTGCCGCCCGCGCCCAGGATGGCGCCATCACGGTCGGTTGGTTGGTTGATGCGGACGGAAGCGTGGCCGACGTGAGCCTGGCGCGCTCGACCTTCGAGAGCCCACTGGTCAACGAGTGCATGCTGTCCGTCGCCCGACAGGTGACCTTTCCGGAGTCGGCCTCCGCCACCCAAGTCTCGTGGACGGTCCGTCTGCAGGCGACCGAGGGCGGGGCGCTGGCAGAGGCCGCACGCTTTCAGAGCCGTCGCTGAGCTCGCCCCCGCGGGCGTGCTGGTGCACGACCAATTCTGGGGTCGGGAAGCTTGCCTACCCGCCGGAAGCTCTCTAAGCGAGACGCATGGGCCTTTCTCCCGAGGAGTTTCGAGCTGCCTTGCGCCAGTGGCCGAGCGGCGTGAGCGTGGTCACCTCGCAATCGAGCGAACCGGTAGGACTGACCGTATCGGCCTTCTTTGCCGTTTCCCTGATCCCACCGCTGGTGGGGGTTTGCCTCGATCGACAGACCGCCACCTTGCCCGTGATCCTGGCGACGCGCCGCTTCGCCGTGAATGTCCTGTCCACGGAACAACGGGCGCTGAGCGAGCTGTTTGCGTCCAAGCCGGACGAACGAGTGCGCTTTCGAGATACGCCGCTCGACCCCGCCCCGGGCGCGCACAGCCCGCTCCTGGCGGGAGCCGTGCTGCAGCTGGATTGCGAGCTGGAGGCGGCACACGAGGCCGGCGATCACATGTTGTGCGTGGGACGCATCCAGCTGGCCCTGGCGCATCCCGGGCAGCCGCTGCTCTTTCATGGCTCCGGCTATCATCGCCTGGCTCCGCTCGACTGACGGGGCCCCCGAAGCCAAAAAAATCGCTTGAGCCTGGCTGGGCTTTGGTTGAAAATCCGCCGCTTTCCTCGTCTGCGAGAAGCAGCGGCAAGCTGACCCGCCATCCCCTACGGGCGCGGCCATCTGTCGAGGGAACTTTTGACCTGTTGGCCGAATCTGCGCACGCGAACGAGACGAGAGGCTCCGTGATGCCTGCCCGCCATCCTGGGCTAGGCCGCGGCGCTCTGCCGTGGCGCGGGCACGGTGTGGGGCCAGGCCGTGCCGGCCCAAGCGGTGCCGAGCCACAGCGCAGTGGCCGAAGTATCAAAAGATCGGATCCTTCGCTCGGCGCGGGTGTAGAAAGAGCTCGCTCGTCCCGTTTCTACTCTCAGGCAGTACGACCGCAGAGGTGGCTGCCTCCCTTCGGTAGACATTCTAGAATTCAAGTACCGGTTTGTGGGCGAGCTCAAGATTAGGTACGACGGCCAAGAGTACCAGCTGACACAACGCCAAACCCTGGCGGGGCGTTCGCGTCGCTGTGTCATCGTACTCAATAGCCGCCTCGCTTCGCGCGAACACTGCGTGTTCGAACGTTCGGGGGCTGCGCTGACCTTGATCGAGCTCGGCAGCAAGAACGGCACGTGGGTCAACGGTGAGCGCGTGACGCGCCGCCGTCAGCTCGCCAAGGGCGATGAAATTCGCATCGGCAGCGACCATCTCGAGGTCATCGAGGAGGCGCGCGCAGCAGAGGCGCCGGAGCCGCGCCGCCAGATCGAGACGCAACGGATGGCACGCAAGCCGTCCGAGGAGGCCTTCGAGGATGACTCGACGGCCACGGTGGATCACGCCTCCGTCCTCGATCTCGCAGAGGTCTTGCTGGAGACGGCAGGCGGGCCCGAGCAACGGCCGCAGACCACGCGGGTGATCCTGGCAGCGGTGGACGAGCTGTTGGATCACGCCGGCCTCACCCAGCCCTATCTGGGCGTGGAGGAAGAGCGGCGGCTGCGGGCCATCGCCGATCGAGTGCAGTCGTGGTGGCCTGACGGCTCCCTCAACGCCTGGCGCCAGGGGCTCGAGAGTCGCCTGGCTGCCGCTGGACGTCGGCGCTAGCCGCGAACTCTGCGCCCGCGCCGAGGCGGCCACGCTGCGGGACGAACCGCCAGGACGCAGGGAGCGCCAGGTGGTCGGGGCGTGCGCCTTCAGGCCAGGTTGCCGCGCTCGAGCAGCTCGGAGACCGCACGGCGCAGCGCCGATAGCGCCGCCTCGCTCAGCCCCTGAAACTCGACACCGCACACGCCGCGCGCATTGTGACGGACCAGCGCGGACACACGCACCGGCTCCGCCTCGGGAGTGGAGATGCGTAGCTCCAGCGCCGCGTTCAGCTTGTAGCCATCCACGGGCGGCTCGATCAGCATGCCCACACCGCCCAGGCTGAGATCCACCACCTGGATGCGGGTAAACACCGCTCCATCGACGACCTCTACCCTCACGTCATAGTCGCCGGCGAGGCGAACACGGACGTGTCGACGGCGATCCCAGTTGGTCTCTTCCTTCGTCGGCACCTGCGCAAAGCGTAGCAGACTCCAAGCCCGAGCAAGGAGTTATCCGCGACCGGACGCGCTCCCCGCGGCGAGCTGCACGGCAGGCGTATGCGTACGTTTCCCCTCTGCCTACCTTCGCCGCTGCTGCCTACGTCATGCGCGAGGCACGCGCTGCCAGACCCCTACGTGCGAGGCACGACCGCGCAGCCCGCGAGCGGGGGCGAGGGCCGCCTCAGCAGCCCCGCGAGTCCGCGAGCGGAGGCGAGGGCCTACGGCGGGGACACCACTCCCATCTCCAATACCTTGTAAGAAACCTTACAAGCCCCACTGCCACGAAAAGGTGTCCCCCACCGCAGGGCAAGCGGGGCTGGGGCCCCGCGCCGCGGGGCGCCGCTACGCATGCAAGAAGGCGCGGATCTCGTCGCGGCGCCGCAAGGCGTCCCGCCGCCCGAGCTCGATCACCTGCTCGGCGAACCCGCCGTCAAACAACAGGTAGGTAGCCCAATCGGCGTTGCCTTCCTCGGCCGCGCTGCGCAGCAGTCGACGAGCCACCAGGCCGATATCGAAGCGTCGCAGATTGTCCTTCAGATACTGGGAGGCGAGCCTGGCGATGTCTTGCGAGGGGACGAAGACCAAGGTTTCGATATGCCGGTAGGAGGCGCCTCGGCGGCGGATCATGCGCTGCTGTAGGTCCCGACCGATGCGCGGCTCCAGCCCGCGCTGGTGGATGTCCACCAGATCGTTGATCCGCGCCAGAATCTGCAGGTCGTACGCGAGCGGATCGACCAGCAGCGCATTGAGCACCTTGCCGGTCAGAAAGGCCAGAGACGGATACGTGGCGAGGGACGCCGGCGAGGGCGGAGAGCTGGACCGGTCGACATACGTCGTGGACACGATCACGAGCCGCTCCGCGCCGGCGCGGATCACCGGTGCGATCGGCGTATTGAGCCGCAGCCCTCCGTCGCAATAAAACTCGTTGCCCACGCGCCGGGCCGGAAAAAGCAGCGGAATCGCTGTCGACGCCAGCACGTGATCGAGGCTCACGGCCTCCAGGGCCACGGCGCGCCGCGGATCCTTGGATTGCCGGTAGATCATATCCGGCGCCATCTCGCAGAAGATCGTGGTCTTGCCGGTGGCCACCTGCAGGGCGGCGATGAACAGGCCCTTGATCACGCCCTCGCGAACATTCTCGTGCAGGCTCTCGAAATCGATCGTCTCCTGTACCAGCGCCTCGAGCGGAGCCGGATTCAAGAGCGAGGTTCCGAGCCGCTGCTGTTCCTTGACGGGCAGCGCCGTGCCTCGGAACAACTGCCGGAAAAAGCTGAGCAGCTGCGGGCTGAAGACGCGCGAGAAGTCCATGCCCGTCCAGGACCCGATCAGGCGCTCCAGATTCAGGCCGGGGGCGTGGGCATTGGCCGCGACGAAGGCCGCATTGATGGCTCCGACCGAGGCGCCCGCCACCATGTCAAACGGGCTTGCCCCGTTACCGCTGCTGCCCAGCGCCTCCAGCAGCCCGGCCATGATCCCGACCTCGTAGGCGCCGCGGGTGCCGCCCCCGGACAGGACCAGGCCCGTCATGCCCGCGCCGCGCTGCGAACTGCGTGGGACCGCTTCTGCTTTCGGATCGTCCTCGAGCAACAAAGATACCTAGGACAGAATCTAGCACGGCGCGCGGGCGCTGTCCTCACCCGGCCGCGAGCCGTGCCGGAGTGCCTCCCCCAGTGCTTCCCAGGGGAGCGTGGCGCAGCGCACGCGGCTCGGAAACCGCTGCACCTGGAGCAGCGGCGCCACACTGCCGAGCGCCGCCGCGTCCGCTCCTTCGAGGGTAACCACAGCCGCCCCCGAGGCGGACAGCCCGCTGCCCAGGTCACTGCCGCCTGCGGTCGGCCTGGGCGGGAGCAGCGCCAGAAATCGTTCCACGCGCGCCGCCACCTCCGCGAGCGACCGCCCCAGCACCAACTCCGTCAAGAGCGAACCGGAGGCGCGGCAGAGCGCGCAGCCTCGAACGTCACAGCGCGCCTCGAGCACGCCCGGCTGCCCGACGCGCAGCGTAACGACCACCTGGTCGCCGCACAGCGGGTTCGTCGCCTCGGCGACGTGCGTCGGCTCGGCGAGGCGACCCGAGTTGCGCGGAGACCGATGGTGGTCGAGGATCACCGCCTGGTAGAGCTCGAGCACGTCCTTCATGGGCCGAACACCTCGCGCACCTGCGCCAGCCCTGCCAAGAGCGCGTCCACGTCAGCGCGCGTATTGTAAGCGGCAAACGAGGCCCGCACCGTCGCCGGCACGGCAAAGCGCCGCATCACCGGCTGCGCGCAGTGGTGGCCCGCACGCACCGCCACCCCGCCCTGGTCCAGCACCGTGCTGATGTCGTGCGGATGAACGCCGTCGAGCACGAAAGAGACGACCCCGAGCGCCCGCTCGGCGGTCCCCACCAGGCGTACCCCGGGGAACGTGCGCAGCCGGCCGCGAGCGTAGGCGAGCAGCTCCCGCTCGTGCGCCTCGATCCGCTCGAGCCCGAGCGCCTGCAACCATTCGATGGCGCGACCCAGCCCCGCTGCTCCGGCCAGGTTCGGCGTGCCGGCCTCGAATTTTCGGGGCACCGGCGCGAAGCTACAGTGCTCGGCTGCCACGACCTCGACCATGCCTCCGCCGCTCGAGACGGGAGCTGTCGCTTCGAGCAACTCGCGCCGGGCGTACAGCACACCGATGCCGAACGGCCCGTACAGCTTGTGACCGGAGAACGCATAAAAATCGCTCCCCAGCTCACGCACGTCGACCGGGCAACGTGCCACGGCCTGTGCCCCGTCCACCAGCACCAGGGCGCCCGCGTCGTGCGCCAGGCGCGTGATCTCACGGATCGGGTTCACCGTACCGAGAGCGTTCGAGACATGGGCCACGGCGACGAGCCGCGTGCGGGGGCCGAGCAGGCGCGCGTAGGCGTCCATCTGCAACTGACCCTGCTCGTCGAGCGGGATGGTCAAGAGGCGTGCTCCCCGCCGCGCACACAGCTCCTGCCACGGGATCAGGTTGGAGTGATGCTCGAGCTCACTTACGATGACCTCGTCACCGGCAGCGACGTGCCGGTCGCCAAAGCCGCGAGCGACGAGATTGATCGCCGCCGTGCACCCGCCCACAAACACGATCTCCTCGGGGCTGGACGCGTGCAAGAGCTGCTGTACGACGCGGCGCGCGTGCTCGTAGGCAAGGCTGGCGCGCTCGCCGAGGGTGTGCGCCCCGCGGTGCACGTTGGCGCAATATTCGGTGTACGAGCGCCACATTTCTTCGAGCACGCACTCGGGCTTCTGCACCGTGGCCGCGTTGTCGAGGTAGACCAGCGGGTGGCCATGGATCTGCTGCGAGAGCGCCGGAAACTGCCGGCGCAGCTCGGCCGCAGAAAAGGCTTCGCCGGGAGAGCCCTCGGCGGCGAGGGCCTGGGCCGAAAATGCTCCGGCGCTCGGCGGCAGGTCAGTCATGGTCGTCACTGCCCTGCGGCGCCGCCTGGGCTCGGCCCGAGCTCTGGAGCAAGCCGCCGAGGCCGAGCTCGGCGATCTCCCGCTGCCCGGGCCGTTCACCGCTGAGCAGCCGGGGCAGGAGCAGATCCACGATGTTCTGAGCGCGGCTGCGTGCGCAGCCGGGGGCGCCGAGGATCGAGACGGGCCCCAGGTCGCCGAGCAAGAGCAGGTTGCCTGGAAAGACCGGAGCCCCGACCGCACGCACCTCGCCGCCCGCGCCCCGGATCGCCCGCGGGATCAGGTCATCCTTGTCCATCGTGGCCGTCTCCCCCACCACGAGCAACAGCTGCGCACCCAGAGCGCAGTGCTTCGCGATCGCCGTCGCGAGCGTCGCTTCCGCCTCGAGCTCGAGCGGCACGTATTCCACGCGCACGTCGGACGAGCCGAGCTCGTGCAGGCGTGCTTCGAGCGGCGGCCGATAGGTCTCGAGCAGCCGCTCCCGGCGGCTCTCCGCGCCGCTCACCAGAATGCAGACGCGGCGCGGCTGGAGCGCGCGAAATCCGAGCACCCCGCGCTCGGCCAGGCGAAGTGCCTGATGCACGCGGGACCCAGGCAGCGCAAAGGGAATGATCTTGAGCGTGCCGACATGCTGGCCGAGCTCCACGAGCTCGTGATTGTGCGGCGTCGCCAGCGTCACGCCTTCGATCAGATTCAGCTCCAGGAGCAGCTCGGGCTGGATCGAGAGTACGCCCCGGCCCGGGGCGAGCAAGGAGGCGCGCCCGCCGTGCGCCAGCGCGAGCCGGAGGCCGCCGTACTCGGCCAGGGCGCCGCCGATGCGCTCGGCCGCGGCATCCTCGCCCACATCCTCGGCGTCCAGCTCGGCCACGTACACGCTGCTGACGCCGCTCTCTGCCAGCTCCAGCAGCTCGACCTCGGTGACGCGCCGGCCCTTCTTGAGCACACGACGCCCCTCGCGAGCCACGTTGTGCCCCAGGATGTGGCCGCGGGCCTCGGGGAGCGGCACGCGCCGAAACCTCATGCGCTGACCTGGGCCACGAGCGCCTGGTAGTCTGCGGGCTCGTCGACATCGCGGATGAAGTGGTCCGTCTCCGCCGGCCAGCTGTAGACTTGCTCCGGATTCTCGTCGAGGAAGTGCCGGCAGCCGTAGCTGCTGCCACGCTGCAGAGTTTGTGCCGCGCTCTGCCAATCGAGCAGCACCGGGTTGCCTCGACGGCCTCCGAAGGTCGGCACCACGATCGAGCCGTGGGGACGTTGCAGAAACGCCCGCCGCAGGGCCCCCAGGTCCGATACGGAGAGCAGAGGCTGATCACCCAGGCACAGCATCACCGCGTCCACCGGCGTGGCCAGCGCGGCGAGCCCAGCGCGCACCGAGCTCACCTGGCCGCTGGCAAAGTCAGCGTTGAACACCGTACGCACCCCCAGGGGCTCGAGCGCGCCCTTGACCGCGTCTGCCTCGTGGCCCAGCACCACCACGATCTCCTCGAACCCCGTGTGCAGCACCGTGCGCACGGCGCGGCGGATCAACGGTTCACCGTCCACGGGCAAGAGCAGCTTGTTGGGCGCCCCCATGCGGCGCGACAGCCCCGCCGCCAGGACCACCGCCGCGAAGCGGGGCTCGCGAGTCGGCTGCGGCGGCGCAGGGCTGACGCGGGCCGGCTGCGGCTCCCGCCGGGACGGCGACGGCGGCGCCGCGCCCGGTGGGGCAACGTTGACCGCACAACAACTCTCTACCTCGGACGCGGCGGACGCGGCCACCGCCGCCAGGGCGGCGCTCTCCACGGGCTCGCGCGCGCGCAGCGCTCCGCCGCGCCGCTCGGCCACGATCTCCGACAGCACGCTCAACGCCACCTCTTCCGGCCGCGTCGCTCCCAGGTCGAGCCCGGCAGGAACGCGCACGCGCCCTGCGGCCTCGCCCAAACCCAACTGTCCGAGCCGCCCGAGCACGGCCGGCCAACGCCGGCGGCTGGAAACCAGTCCGACGTACGCGAGCTCGCGCCGCAGCGCCCACTCCAGCGCCTCGACATCGAAGTGACCGTGGCTCGCCACCACCGCAAAGGTCGAGGACTTCACCGGCTCCGGCAGCTCCGCGAGACTGCGCAGGGCCGTGTCCGACGAACTCACACCGGAGCGCAGATCGACCGGGGTCACGCGGTAGCCCATGACGGCCCCGAGCTGGCACAGCGCCTCTGCGACCGGCGAGCGACCAAATACGAGCAGGCACGGCTCCGGCAGGTGAGGTTCCACGTAAATCTCCAGACTGCCGCCGCTGTAACAGGACATGGCGGCCAGCTCCACGCCCGGGCGGGCGAGGTGCCCCTCGTCGTTGGTCAAGTGCAACAGGCGGCTCTGCCCGTCCAGAAACGCCTGGCGGGCGGCGCGGCGCGCGGCCGGCTCCGCGCAGCTGCCGCCGATCCAGCCGAGCCACTCGCCCTGCTCGGTGAGGATGGCCTTGTCGCCCGGCTTGGCCGACGTCGGCGCCACCGCCCGCACGACCGTCATCTGCACGAACGCCACACCCGCGTGGGCGAGCCGCGCAGCGGTGCCGAGCGGATCGGCGAGGCGGCTCGCTCCCAGCGGCTCCGCCGGCGCGGCCGAAACCGCGCCGGAAGCGCCGCGCGAGCTCGGCTCGCGCGGGTCACTGCGCGGGCTCGGCTCGGGCGGGTTGGAGTGGGCCTCTTTCGTCAGTTGCCGACTCCGTGCTCTCGCAGCGCCTTCCACACCTTCTGGGGCGTGATCGGGATATCCAGGTGCCGTACGCCGAGGTGCCAGAGCGCGTCGACGATGGCGTTGGCGATCGCCGGTGGCGCTCCGACGGTGGGCGACTCTCCCACGCCCTTGGCGCCGAACGGGTGATGTGGCGACGGGGTGATGGTCTTGCCGAGCTCCCATTTCGGCGACTCGACGGCCGTCGGCAAGAGGTAGTCCGCCATGGTCCCGGTCAGGTTCTGCCCATTTTCGTCGTACACGATCTCTTCGAAGAGCGCGGGAGCCAGACCCATGGTGAGGCCGCCCTCGATTTGACCCTCCACGATCATCGGGTTGATGATGTTGCCGCAGTCGTCGACGGCCACGAAACGCCGCACCTTGATCTGACCGGTACCGCTATCCAGATCGACGACGCAGATGTAGCTGCCGAAGGGAAAGGTCAGGTTCGGCGGATTGTAGTAGTCCGTCGCTTCCAGCCCGGCCTCGATGTCCGGCGGATGATTGGTGTACGCCGCGAACGCGATCTCCTGAATCGTCTTCTTCTGATCGGGAGAGCCCTTCACCTGAAAGCGGTCGATGTTCCACTCCAGATCATCCTCCCCCACCTCGAGCAGGTAGGCCGCGATCTTCTTGGCCTTGGCGCGAATCTTTCGCGCCGCCATGGCGGCAGCGGCGCCGGAGGTCGGCGTGGAACGGCTGGCGTAGGTGCCGAGGCCGTACGGTGCCGTGTCCGTGTCGCCCTCCTCCACCTGGATGTCTTGCGCAGGCAAACCGAGCTCTTCGGCAATGATCTGCGCGTAGGTGGTTTCGTGGCCCTGACCCTGGGATTTGGTGCCGAGCCGCGCGATCGCCTTACCGGTGGGGTGGATGCGGATCTCCGCGGAGTCGAACATCTTGATGCCCAGGATGTCGAAGTCCTTGGCAGGGCCCGCGCCCACCACCTCGGTGAAGCTGGAGATGCCGATGCCCATCAGCTGGCCACGGGCTCGCTTCTCGAGCTGTTCTTTGCGCAGGCCTGCGTAGTCGATCATCTCCATGGCCTTCAGCAGGGCCGCCTCGTAGTTGCCGCTGTCGTAGACCCAGCCCGTGCAGGATTTGTAGGGGAACTGGCTGGCCTTGATGAAGTTCGCCAGGCGAAATTCTGCCGGATCGCGCCCGAGATCGTGCGCCATGATGTCCACCATGCGCTCGATCATGTGCACCGCTTCCGTCACCCGAAACGAGCAACGGTACGCCACGCCGCCGGGCGGCTTGTTGGTGTACACGCCGTCGACCTCGATGTCCGCGGCCTCCAGCGGGTAGGAGCCGGTGCAGATGCTGTACAGGCCCGCGGGGAACTTGGATGGATTCGCCGCCGCGTCCGCCACGCCGCAGTCACTGATCGTCTTGACGCGCAGCCCGGTGAGCTTGCCGTTGGCGTCCGCCGCCAGCTCGGCAGTGATGTGGTAGTCCCGCGCGAAGCTGTCCGCCTGCAGGTTCTCGCTGCGGTCCTCGATCCATTTGACCGGCTTGCCGGTGACCAGGCTGGCCACGGCGCAGACGACGTAGCCCGGATAGACCGGCACCTTGCCGCCAAAGCCACCACCGATGTCCGGAGAAATGATCTGGATCTTGTGCTCCGGAATGCCGCTCACCAGCGCGAACACCGTGCGGTGCGCATGCGGGGCCTGAGAGGTCATGTAGATCTGCATGTGCTCTCGGACCTTGTCGTAGTTGGCCACCATGCCGCAGGTCTCGATCGAGCAGACGTGGATGCGCGGCAGGTAGATCTTTTCCTTGACCACGTGCGCTGCGCGGGCAAACACCGCGTCCGTCGCGGCCTTGTCCCCGGCGCTCCAGTGCCAGACGTGGTTGGTCTTTTTCTCCTTGTCGTCGCGGACGATGATCTCGTCCTTCAGCGCCTGATGCGGATCGATCACCGGCGTCAGCGGCTCGTAGTCCACCACCACGAGCTCCCGTGCATCCGCCGCGATGTAACGCTCGGTCGCGATCACGGCGCAGACCTCCTGCGCGTAGTAGAGCACCTTGTCGATCGGCAACACGGGCTGCGTGTCGCTCATCAACGTCGGCATGTAGTGCAGGTTGCCGGCAGCCTTCAGGTCCTGCCCGGTGATCACGGCCACCACGCCCGGCAGAGCGAGCGCTGCTTTGGTGTCGATGTTCAGGATCTTGGCGTGCGCGTACGGGCTGCGCACGATGCACATGTACAACATGCCGGGCAGCTTCACGTCGTCCACGTAGCGGCCCTTGCCTTGGATGAAACGCGGGTCCTCCTTGCGCTTCATCCGGTGGCCCATGCCGCAGACCTTCTCCGGGGTCTTGATGACGACGGTGTCCGTGGTCTCGGCGTTGGCCGTGTCCGGGACGCGGCTGTGGGTTTCGACGCGATCGTTGAGTTGTGGCATGTTCAGCGAGCCTCCCCGAGCTTGTCGGCGGCGTATTGAACCGCCTCGACGATCTTGTTGTAACCGGTGCAACGACAGATGTTACCCGAGATGCCCTCACGGATTTCCGCTTCGGTCGGCCTCGGGTTCTTTTGCAATAGACTCTTGGTGGTCATGATCATGCCCGGCGTGCAATAGCCACACTGCAGGCCGTGCTTCTCCCAGAAGCCCTGCTGGATGGGGTGCAACTTGCCCCCCTCGGCGACGGATTCGATCGTCTCGAGCGTGGCCTGGTTGGCCTGCACGGCAAACACCGTGCAACTCTTGGTCGGCTTGCCATTGAGCAGCACGGTGCAGGCGCCGCAGCTGGTCGTGTCGCAGCCGATGTGGGTGCCCGTGAGTTCCAGGTTCTCGCGGATGAAGTGGACGAGCAGCGTGCGGGCCTCGACCTCCTTTTTTACGACCGCGCCATTTACCGTCAGGCTGATTTCGTGGAGGCTCATCAGTTGGTTCCTTTCACTCGGCTCTGCGCCAGGCGCACCGCTCGCTTCATCACGACGCGCGTCAAATCGCGCTTGTACTCTTCCGATCCGCGCAGATCTGCAGACGGGCTGCAGGCCGCCGCAGCCAACCGCCCTGCTGCCTCGAGCGCGTCGTCCGTCAGGGTTTGGCCGGTCAGGCGCGCCTCTGCTTCCAGAGCGCGCATCGGCGTGGGATTGACGTTGGTGAGACCGATGCGGATGTTCTTGCAGACATTGCCCGTCAGGGTGAGCTGCACCGCCACGCCGGTGACCGCGTAGTCCCCCACCTTGCGTTCGATCTTCAGGTACGCGCCGCCGCTGCCCGGGCCGGGCTGGGGGATGCGGATCTCCGTCAGGATCTCCTGCGGACCGAGCGCGCTCTCGAACAGGCCAGTAAAAAATTGATCGATTTCGATCACGCGTTCCCCAGCGGGGCCGCGCGCCACCACCTGCGCGCCGTAGGCGAGCATGGTAGCGGGGTGGTCGTTGGCAGGATCGGCGTGCGCCAGATTGCCGCCCACGGTCGCGCGCTGGCGCACGAGTGGATCCGCCACGACCTTTGCCGTATCGAGCAGCAGGGCGTAGCGCTCGGCGATCAACGGCGACTCCTCGAGCGCCGTCTCACGGGTGAGCGCGCCGAGAGCGAGGTAACCCGACCGCTCTTTGATGTACTCGAGCTGAGCGATGCCGTTGATGTCGATCAGCACCTCGGGCTGGGCCAGCCGAAAGCGCATGGCAGGGATCAAGCTCTGGCCCCCTGCCAGCACCTTGGCGCCTTCGTGCTGGCGGAGCAGCGCGATCGCTTCGTCGAGGGAACGCGGAGCGTGATAGTCGAACTGTGCGGGAATCATCGGTTCTCCAAGTTCATTGCGGGTTCCTGTTCTATGGATGAGCGCGTGAAGGCAGCGGGAATCGCTTCAGCGGGTGAGACGGTAGAGCCACGCCAGCAGGATCACCCCGAGCACGATCCAGAGGATCTTGCGGGGCAGCGGGGCGCCGAGGTGCGCCGTGGCGAGCAGGTCCTTCCCGACTTCCTTCGCCACCCCCATGGCGAACGCAGCCTGACTGGGGGCTCGCGGGGCTGGGGCTGCTGAAGCTAGAATGGGTGCCGCGACCGCCGCGGGGGGTGCAACGACCCCTGCGGGGCGCGCCGCCACTGGCGCGGGGGATGCGGCCGATACATCGGCTACCCCGGCGGCGGAGGAAACGGCAGGGACGCCGCCGGATGCAGCGACAGGCTCAGCCGTCGCCGCGGGCGCTGCGGCAACCACGACCGGCGCCGCCGGCACGTTGAGCGCGGCGAGCGCCTTGAGCTGCTGGTGCAAGCCCTCGAGGCTCTGTTTCACGATGGCGCGCGACGAGGCGTCGAGCAGGCGTTGACCGACACTGGCGATGCGCCCGCCCACCTGCACGTCGCTGTCGTAGTCCAGGCGTGTCGCCTGCCCTTCGCTCTTCACGCGGATGTGCGCCGTGGCCTTGGCAAACCCCGCGGGCCCGCGGCCGTCCACCACCATGGTGTAGCTCTCGTGATCCTTGACGTCGCTGATCAGTACCTTGCCCTGGAACTTGCCCTGCACGGGCCCCATCTTGACGTTGATCTCACCGGTGAATTCGTCGCCCTGGCGCTCCAGCTTCTCGCAGCCCGGCAGCGTCCGGGCGAGCACCCCGGGATCAAACAGGCCTTGCCAGACGGTGTCGAGCGGCGCCTCGAACGCGTAGTTTCCCTCGATCTTCATGCGATGCTTCTTCCTTGGACGACTGGTGCAACCCCGACCCCAGTGGGGCGCACGTCGCGCCGAGACGGCGCGGCGACAAAACTCCGGGCGCGGCTGCCGCGGCGAGGCAAGCTCGCCAGGTGCTCGGAGAGCGCCGTGAGCGACTGCAGGTTGTGACAGGTGAGAAAATCATCGACGAAGGGCAACGCCGCCGCCATGCCCGCCACGCGAGGCTCGTAGCTCTGCTGACCGAGGCGCGGATTGAGCCAGATCAGACGCTGGCAACGCTCCCTCAGCACGCGCATCTCCCGCTGCAGGATCTCCGCGCCCGATCGCTCCCAGCCGTCACTGACGACGATCACGACGGCACCGCGCCCGAGCACCCGCCCCGCCCAGGTACTGTTGAACTCGTGCAGGCTTTGCCCGATGCGCGTGCCGCTGGCAAAGTCCTGCACCCGCGCGGACACCTCCTCTAGCGCGCGATCGACGTGCCGCAGCGTGAGCTCGTGCGTGATGCGAGTCAGCCGCGTGGCAAATACGAAGCTCTCGACCTGCACCAGCTCCTGGCGCAGCGCGTGGAAGAACTGGAGTAATACGCGGGTGTACAGCTCCATCGAGCCGCTGACGTCCGCCAGGATCACCAGCGGCCGGCGTTTGACCACGGGCACACGCCTCGGCAGATCCAGGAGCACGCCACCCGAGCGCGCCGCGCGCGCCGCCAGGCGTCGTACATCCAGCTCCGGACCGCGGCGCCGGCTCTTCCTGCGCCGGCTCTCGCGCAACGCAAACTGCCAATTGGAGCGTTGCAACAGGCGGCGCACTGCATCCAGCTCGGCCGGACTGAGCGCGGCGAAATCCTTACGCCGTAGATACTCCTCGTCGCTGGCGGTGTGGGAGCGATCCCTGACTTCCAGCTCCGGATCCCCCAGCAGCGCGCGCTGCGCCAGTAGCGTCGCCAGAGCAGGCCCCACCTGCGGGCGATGCCGCGGCGCCAGCGGCGCCTTCGCCGCCCCGGCACGCCTGGCCCGGCCCAGCCAGAAGTCTTCGAAGAGGCTCTCGAACAGCACGGCGTCCTCGTGCCGCGTCAGTAGCGTGGCGCGCGCCGAGGCGTGCACCTGACGCTGCGACAGTGGGTCGAGCCACTCGAACGAACGCGCGAACGACTCGAGCTGAGCCAGGCTCACCGCGAGCCCCGCGCCGCGCAGCCGCTGGCCGAAACGCACGATGCTGCTGAGAGGGGTTGCGCCGTGCATGTGTGCAGCCCCCGGTTCAACCGGCGCCGACGGCCGCCAAGAGCTCACCGCCGAGACCCCCTCGCAGCCGCTCCACGTCGTCCTGGTGTTTGAGAAAGCAGCCCACCGTGACGTCCACTCGGGCCTGATCCAGCTCCGTTGCGCCGAGCTGCCCGAGCGCCTCGGCCCAGTCGATGCTCTCCGCTACCCCGGGCACCTTGTACAGGTCCACACGCCGCAAGCGCTGTACGAACTCGGCGATCTGCCGGCTGAGCCGCTCGCTCACCCCCGGCACCTTGCGGCGCAGGATCTCGACCTCCTGTTCCAGCCCCGGATAGTCGATCCAGTGGTAGAGGCAACGGCGCTTCAGCGCGTCATGCACCTCGCGCGTGCGATTGGACGTGAGCAAGACCAGCGGACGATGCACCGCGCGCACCGTACCGAGTTCGGGAATCGTGATCTGAAAATCCGACAGCAGCTCCAACAAGAAGCTCTCGAACTCCTCGTCGGCGCGATCGAGCTCGTCGATCAGGAGCACCGGCGCAGAGGTTCTCGAGGGATCGATGGCGGCCAGGAGCGGACGCCGCAACAGGTACTCCTCCGTAAACAAGTCCGCTACGCGCGCCCCCGCGCCCGACGCACCGCGGGCCTGCAGCTCGAGCAGCTGGCGAGGATAATTCCACTCGTACGCGGCCTGCGCGAGATCGAGCCCCTCGTAGCACTGCAGCCGGATCAAGTCGGTGCCGAGAATGCGACTGACGACCTTGGCGAGCTCGGTCTTGCCCACGCCGGGAGCGCCCTCGAGCAGCAGCGGACGGCCCAGTTTGCTGGCCAAAAACAGGCTGATGCCGAGCGCTTCGTCGGCGACGTAGTCCTGCGTGGCAAGCAGGCGCTGTGTGTCTGCCACCGAGTCGAAGCCCACAGTCGGGGCAGAATAGGTGGGGGCACAAACTGTGTCAACGCAGGCACAACTCGGCATCCGTCACTCTGGGGCGACGGCATGGCTTGCGCGTGCCCGTGGTGGGACCGCACGCTCGCATTCCAAGCACAGTCCCGCGTTTCCGCTGATGCCGCCCGGGGCTGGCGCTCCCGGACTTCCGCCGGGTCTCCACGGCGGCCCTGAGCCGGTGTTTCAGCCGAGGTTTCAACCGGCGGCGTCGCTGGTCCCGGCAGTCCGCGGCCGAGCGGGCTTGCGGCGGGCCTGGATGATCTCAGCCAGAATGGCCACGGCAATCTCGGGCGTGGTGAGCGCGCCGATATCCAGCCCGATGGGGCCGTGGATGCGGGCGAGTGCACTTTCGCTCACGCCTTCGGCCGCGAGCCTGTGCCGGCGCGCCTGCTGCGTGCGTTGGCTGCCGAGGGCGCCCACATAGAAGCAATCGCTGCCGAGCGCGGCGACGAGGGCGGGCTCATCCAACTTCGCGTCGTGCGAGAGCACCACGACGGCGCTGCGACGATCGAGGCCGAGGCGCGCCAGCGCGAGGTCGGGCCACTCGTGTACGAGCGTGGCGTGGGGAAAGCGCTCGCTGGTCGCAAACGCCGTGCGTGGATCCACCACGATGAACTCGAAGCCAAACGGCCCCGCCAGTTCGCCGAGCACCTGCGTCAGATGCACCGCTCCGATCACCACGAGCCGCAGCGGGGCCGCCCACAGCTGGACAAACAGCCGCCTCCCGTCCTGTTCGACGATCTGGTTCTGCTCGTCGGCAAACGCCTGGGCCACGGCTTGCCCCAGAGCCTGGCCCGGAGGCGCAAGCTCACTCGCCAGCCCCGGCGCCCAGAGCTCTTGCTGCCGACTGACCAGATCCGTCAAGCAGGCGAGCGTGCTGCGCCCGCGGCGCGCCTCGAGCAGGCGAGCGAGCAACGGACGCCCGAGCTCGGAGAGAACGATCTCGATCTTGCCGCCACAGGGCAGCCCCACTTCCCAGGCGGCCTCGCTGCTCACGCCGTAGGAGAGCAGCCGCGCGGGCCCACCACGGAATAGCTCGCTCGCCGCCTGTATCACCGCGCCTTCGACGCAGCCCCCCGACACCGACCCGGCAAATCGCCCGTCCTCGGCGATCAACAGCTGGCTGCCGAGCGGCCGCGGGGAGGAGCGCCACGTGCTCACCACGGTGGCCCAGGCCACTCGCTGACCCGCGTTGCACCATGCCTCAGCCACCTCGAGCACGGACTCTGCATCGACCGCCATGAACGTCTCCGAGACTTCGCCAACCCAGGCTCCACACGATAGTGCCGAAAGCTCGCGGATTCGGCGAGATTCGGCAGACGTGCCGAGGCGGCCGTACGTACTGGCCAATTATGCAGGGACGCCAGATTTCGCCCTGCCGCCGCGCGTAAAATCACGTCCCCACGGCGCCCCAGCCCGGCGCATCCGCCCGGTGGTTGCCCCTGCCCGGACCGAACGGCTAGGGTGGCAGAACGGGTGGGGCCACGGGGTATGCTGCAAGCGGGGGAACAGGGATTGATCGCGGGCGTGGCAGCCGCACTGGCGGGCGTGGACGCCGAGGCAAGCTGGACGGCAGCCCTCGAGGTGCTGGGACAATTCGGGATCGAAGCGGTGAACCACGACGCGGCCGAGGCGTGGCTGGCGCTGGAGCGCGGCGACCGCCGCGTCGCTTTCACCAGGGGCGGCTCTCTCGTGGCCCAGGATCGTGAAACGCTGTCTCACCTCTTGCTGGCCGGCCTCAGCCGCGCCGCCGAGCAGGACGAGCGCCGGCGCATCCAGGAGCGCATGGAGCTGCTGAGCGCTGCGTCGTTCGAGGGCATCTTCGTCCACGAAAACGGCGTGGTCACGGACGCCAATGCGCGCTTCGCAGAGCTCGTCGGCTACGAGCCTCGCGAAGTGCTGGGCCCCTACACCATGCCTCGTTGCGTGGCGCCGGAGGATCTGCCCGGGGTGCGCCAGCGCGTGCTCGAGCATTTCGAGGGGACGTACGTCATCACCGGGGTGCGCAAGGACGGCTCGCGCTTTCGCGCCGAGCTGCAATCCAAGCAGTGCAAGCTCGGGCCGCGCGCGGTGCGCGTCGTGGCGGTGCGCGACGTGACCGAACGCGAACGCCAGAGCGCGCTGCTCCGGGAGAGTGAAGCGCGGCTGCGCGACCTCGCCGGGCAGGCCTTCGATCTGATCGTATTTAGCCGGGACGGCATTGCCCTCGACGTGACCGGGCCGCTCGAGAGCCTGCTGGGCATCCCGCGTCAGGATTGGGTCGGCCGGCACCTGGTCGAGTTCGTGGCGCCCCCGTCGGTTCCTCTGGTGACCCAGCTGTTCGCCGAGAAGCGCACGGGCACGTATGAGGTCTCGCTGCTCCATGCCTCGGGAGAATATGTGCCGGTGGAGATCGTCGCGATGATGACGACGCTCGACGGCGAGCCGATCCGCCTGGGGGCGGTGCGCGACTTGCGCCCGGCGCGACGGCTCGAGCACGAACGGCGCCGGCTCGAAGAACAGCTGCAGCGCGGCCAGCGCCTGGAGAGCCTCGGCGTCCTGGCGGGCGGGGTCGCCCACGATTTCAACAACCTCCTGGTCGGTGTGCTCGGCAATGCCGAATTGCTCAGTGAATCGCTGCGCAGCGGCGAGGACCGCGAACTGTGCGCAGCGATCGTGGGCGCCGCCCAGCGCGCGGCAGACCTGACGGCGCAACTGCTGGCCTACGCCGGGCGGCGTGACCTCGGGCCGCGGCAAGCCGTGGACCTCGGGCCCCTGTGGCGGGAACTCGGCAGCTTGCTCTCCGCACGGCTCTCCCAACGCGCCACGCTCGACCTGCGGCTCGAGCCGGGGAGCGTGGTGCTGGGCGATCGCGCCACGCTGACGCAGATGTTGATGAACTTGCTCACCAACGCCTCGGACGCGCTGGAGGACCAGAGCGGCACGATCCTGGTGACCACGAGCCGCGTGCGCGAGCCTGACGCGCGCTGGGACAACGCGCTTGGTACTCCAGTAGGTCCGGGCGACTGGGTGCTGATCGAGGTCCGCGACACGGGCGTAGGCATGGACTCTTCCACTCTCTTGCGCGTGTTCGAACCATTTTTCTCCACCAAGCCGCACGGCCACGGGCTCGGTCTGGCCTCTTGCCTCGGCATCGTGGCCGCCCACGGCGGAGCCCTGTCGGTGGAGAGCGAGCCGGGCAAAGGCAGTTGTTTCTCGGTGCTCCTGCCGGCGTCCCCGCGCGCCGCGTCCGAAGCACCGAACGCCGAGGCCGACGCCGCTCCGCGCCCGCGCCGGGTGCTGGTGGTCGACGACGAGTCCGTGGTGCGCACGCTGCTCCGGCGCTCGCTCGAACGCCGCGGTTACACCGTGATCGAGGCCGACGGCGGGCGCGCTGGACTGCGCGCGCTGCGCGAGTCGCTGCCCGATCTGGTCGTGCTCGACATGAGCATGCCCGACATCGACGGCGCCGAGGTCATCCGGCAGGTGCGCGCCGACGGCCTGGGCCTGCCGATCCTGCTCACCTCGGGCAACGTCGACCCCACTGCCGAGCGCCGGCTGGCACCCGACTCGTTCCAGGGCTTTCTGCGCAAGCCGTTCAGCATGGCCGAACTGCTGCGGGCCATCGAAAACGCGCTCGCGCCACGCGCCAGCCTGCGACCCTGACGGCGGAGAGAGCGGGCAAGCCAGTCAGGACAGTTTGCGGCGCAGGTAGTTGAGCACGTCGATGCGGGTGATGAGCCCGAGAAAGCGTGGCCCGTCACATACGATCACGACCAGCCCGCGCTCGAAAATCGGAAACAGCGACTCGACGGATGAGGCCACGGGCACGGTGGTCAGCTTCTGACTCATGATGCTGCGCACCGGGCGCTGAAACGCCTTGGCATCGTCGTGGAGCGCAATCAGCAAATCCTGCTCATCCACGATGCCGACGATCTGGTCTCGATCCATCACCGGCAGCTGCGACACGTCGTACAGCTTCATGCGCGAATAGGCGACCAGCAGGCGATCGTCCGGAGCGATCACGATCACCGAATTCTGTTCGAGGCTGCGACCGATCACGTCGCGCAGATCTCCGCGCGGGGCACCGCGCAGAAAGCCCTGCTCCCGCATCCAGAAATCGTTGTACATCTTGGACAGGTACTTGTTGCCGCTGTCACAGACGAAGCTCACCACACGCTTGGGCGTGGTTTGCGCGCGACAGTAGCGCAGCGCGGCCGCCAACAGGAGGCCCGTCGAGGATCCGCCCAGGATCCCCTCCTTGTCGAGCAACGCACGGGCCGCCAGAAAGCTCTCCTCGTCGTCGATGCTAAAGCTCGAGCGCACGCGCGACAGATCACAGATCGGCGGCAGGAAGTCCTCGCCCACGCCCTCCACGAGCCAGGAGCCCGCCGTCCCGAGCTGACCCGTACGCACGTACCCGTCCAGCACCGAGCCGCGGGGATCGGCGAGCACCATCTCCGCCTCCGGTGCCACGCGCTGCAGGAAGCGCCCGATGCCCGTGATCGTGCCGCCGGAGCCGACGCCGCACACGACCGCGTCCACGCGCCCGCCCATTTGCCGATAGATTTCCGGCCCCGTCGTGTTCTCGTGCGCCGCCGGGTTGGCAGGGTTCTCGAACTGATTGATGTAATGACCGCCCGCCTCTCGGGCGAGGGTGGCAGCCAGATCTTGATAGTACTCCGGATGGCCCTTGCCCACGTCCGAGCGGGTCATCCTGACCTCTGCGCCCATCGCCCGCAGGTGGAAGATCTTTTCCTGGCTCATCTTGTCGGGGATCACCAGGAGCAGGCGGTAGCCCTTGCGCGCCGCCACCAGCGCCAGACCGAGGCCGGTGTTGCCGGCCGTTGCCTCCACCAGCGTGGAGCCCGGCTGGAGCAGGCCTTGCTTCTCCGCCGCCTCGATCATCGACAGACCGATGCGGTCCTTGATCGATCCCCCCGGATTCTGGTTCTCCAGCTTCAAGAACAGCTCACACGGGCCGGTGTCCGTGGAACCGACACGCACCATCGGCGTGTTGCCGATCAAGGACAGCACGTTCTCTCGAGCCAGGTCGTTCATCAGGCCGCTCCTTTTGCTGCCTGGAGCGCGCCCGCCACGTCGGACCACAGGTCCTCCACGTGCTCGAGCCCGACCGACAGCCTCACCAGTCCGTCCCCAATCCCGATCGACTCGCGCACCTCGCGCGGGATCGAGGCGTGCGTCATCAGCGCGGGGTGCTCCGCTAGCGATTCGACGCCGCCCAGGCTCTCCGCGAGTGCAAACCAGTGCAAAGACTGGAGGAAGCGCCGTGCCGCCGGCTCCCCGCCGCGCAGCGACAGGCTCAGCATGCCGCCGGGCTCGCGCATCTGCCGGCGCGCGAGCTCGTGCTGGGGATGACTGGCCAGGCCCGGGTAGTGGACGCGCTCCACGAGCGGGTGCTCCTCGAGGCGCCGCGCCAGCTCGGCCGCGCTCCGGCAATGTTGCTGCATGCGTACGGGCAACGTCTTCAACCCGCGCAGCACCAGGTAGCAATCGAACGGGCTCGGCACCCCGCCCATGGCGTTCTGCAAGAAGCGGATGCGCTCCGCCAGCTCCGGATCGCGGAGCAAGAGCGCACCGCCGACCACGTCGGAGTGGCCGTTCAAGTATTTGGTGGCGGAGTGCAGCACGATGTCCGCGCCGAGCTCGAGCGGCTGCTGCAGCATCGGGGAGGCAAACGTGTTGTCCACCAGCAGCGGGGTACTGCGCCGATGCGCGACCTCGGCAAGGCGTGCGATGTCCGCCAGCTTGAGCAACGGGTTGCTCGGCGATTCGAGCCAGCACAGCCGGGTGTCCGGGGTGATCGCTGCTTCAAACTCTGCAGCATTGGTCTGGTCGACGAAGGTCGTGCGAATCCCGAGGGGACCGAGCACGCGCGTCAGCAAGCGATAGGTGCCGCCGTACACGTCGTCGCCGCACACCACGTGCGCACCCGGCGAGAGCGTGCTCAGGATCGTGGTGGCCGCCGCGCACCCGCTGGCGAAGGCAAAGCCAAACTGCGCCCGTTCGAGCGCCACCAGGCAGGCCTCGAGGGCGGCGCGGGTCGGGTTGCCGCTGCGCGAGTAGTCAAAACGGAGCGGTTTGCCGGGCTCGGGCTGGCGGAACGTGGTCGAGAGCACCAGGTTGGGCATGACGCCGCCGTGCACCGGATCGGGCTCCTGCCCCGCGTGGATGGCCAGCGTCTCCAGAGCGGGCGGCGCGAGCGAACTGTCAGATCGCACAATACACCTCGTCACCAGGGTTATGGACGGGGCCCCTTCCGTCAAGCCACCCGGAAATCTTTTCGCCTCGGCGGCAGCGTTTCGCGCCGCGCGTCATCTCCGGCATTTTCCTGTTCCGCGCCGTGAAAGGTGACCACCCCAGGAGTAGACGGGCGACGGCCGATGGGGTGTAATACCCGAAGCATATGCGTAGCTGGATAAAGTCGTCGGGATGGCTCGTTCCTCGCGCGACCCCGCTGTTCGGGGGCCTCGCTCTTGTGGCCCTGGCGGGCTGTGGAGCGAGCGGGGACGGCGGGGGCACCACGGTCCGGTCCATCCGCCCCGACAACGCCTCGACCGGGGCACCGGTGCTGGACCCGAACGGCAGCGCCGGCACGGGAGTGACGGGCGCCCCCACGGGCGGCGAGGGGCCAGACTTCGGTTTTGAAGTTGGGGACGCGCCACCCAGCAAGGGCTGTCAGCAGGCCACTCGCGAGTTCAAACCCAAGATCCCGACGGTCTTCATCCTGGTGGATCGCTCCTTCAGCATGTTCGATCCCAACCCCCCGGGCTCCAACACGAACGCTTGGGCCCCGCTGCGCAGCGGCGTCTTGCAGGTGGTCGAGAATCTGCAGGAGCAGGTGAGTTTCGGCTTCAGCGCCTTCGCCGGTGCGCCCGACCGGTGCCCCTTCATCGAGAAGACGCAGACGCTGGATCTGAACAATGCATCCGCCATCGCCGGGCTGTACAACTCCCTCGATCGGTCGCCGTACAAGGATACGCCCACCGTCCTCGCGCTGAGGGACGCGGCTCAGACGCTCTGGGCCGATGCGCGCGAGGGCGACAAGTACATCCTGTTCGTGACCGATGGTGAACCGGACTACTGCAACGACGGCAACGCCTTGTGTCCACCGGACTCGGTCGTGGGGCAGCTGCAGAAGCTCTTTCTCGGGGTGGACGATGCGGGGGTCCAGCAAACGCCCATTCACACGCTGGTCTTTGGTCTCAACTCGCCGCTCACCAGCATCTCTCCCGAGGTGCTGCAGGCCTTTGCCAATGCCGGCGCCGGGCTACCGGTGGCTCCACCGCGGCCCAACGCCAATCAAGCGTATGACCCGAATGCGGTGTACGACCAGTGCAACGGAAACGTCCAGGTAGAACCGTGTTTGAGTGGACCTTGTTGGGCTAAGGACTTTGCAGCCACCGGCAAGCCCGCCGTCCGCGGCCAGACCATCGGCACTTACCTGGACCCCGCGGACCCGTTGGCCGTGCCGGGCACTGCCAAGGTGTATCGCCCCGACCCCAACGACCAGACGGCGTTGATCCAGCAGATCAGCGAGGCACTCGCGGGCGTGAAGAGCTGCTCGTTCGA